>Ga0209755_10006694_pt1 | contig 12658 bp, 8 predicted proteins | sample TergutCo191P1_FD_187301 | JGI IMG/M metagenome (GOLD analysis project Ga0209755, IMG submission 187301) | Cornitermes sp. P1 segment gut microbial communities from Petit-Saut dam, French Guiana - Co191P1 (SPAdes) (version 2) | ecosystem: Host-associated > Arthropoda: Insects > Digestive system >... | reverse complement strand
GCATTCTCTTTAAAGCAACTAATTACCATTACCTGAGGTAGTCTCATGTTGTTACACAATCCTATATCCTTTATTTCCAATCCGACTGTATTTTGCATGGCATTTGACCATGTGTTTGTCGGTCTTCCAATATTTATTTTTCCAAAGAGACAATACTGTCAAGCTTTTTTACCACTTTGACAGTCATCGATTCTCTGGAAATGTCTTATCCAATTTTCTGTGTGAATAGGATTTTTTTTTTTTTTTTACTTGACAGATCAGCGCCAGTCCAACGCTCCGCCCTACACTCTGCTAGCATTGCGTGTCGGGAATGTTAACAGTCGATGACGGGAGCTAGACAAAAGAACACAGTTATAACAAACTTTAGAAAATCTAATACAAGCTCGTTAGCAAGTTGGACCGGCGCTTATCTATCAAGTTGGAAAAAAGAAAAAAAAGAAAACCCTGTATTTTAGGATTACTGTACAGTACATACAGTAAATGAGTTATTTGACCCTCTCTCCATCTTCCGGATGAAATTTAACAGCCTGCGTACTGTACAGTTTCCTTTTAGCGAACGTGTTCCTCGTCGTTATATAACTGATAAAAATTTAGAACGAAATTCACATGTGAGGTCGTAATACGCGTAATGAGGTTATTCGCCCCTGACAAATGTCATAAATAGGCCTACACTAAACCTTGGCATGGATAATTAAATTTGCTCTAGTACTGTGCTTTTAGAGCGCAAATTGATGCTATCACTTTGATCCAGAGAGGATGGCGTCAAAGAGCCTTATTTGGTAACTGCATTTTATGACGAAATATCCGAAGAATGGTTTTTCTCCTGTAGTTTAAAGGGTAGAAGTGTGTTTTTGAATGATTCGAGGTGCAACGTTATACCACATCTACCGGTCGACACGATGTAACGCTGCAAAATACTTGAATCTCCAACAAGTGTGTTCGGTACATAAATGATAACTTTCAGGTGAGACATCTCCGTTGTGTTGTATAGAATTGTAAATATAAACAATACGTAGACAAACACAACTCAATTAGTGATTTTATTAAGGTGTATTTCTTACATTGTTTCGTTCAACGACATGTTTCGGATGTAGTTATGAGCCATCTTCAGGTTGATTACTTTTCTTAGTAAGGTAAAATTTACAATTAACAATGTTGTTGTTATTGTTACCTACGGGATCTCATATAACATAAAAAATTTTAACATTGATTCCACTGTATTAAAATTAAGTTAGTAGAAGTTAATTATATAGAATACTAAAATTACAGGATATTATAATTAGGGAATGTAATGTGGATACTATGACACATCTGCAAGCAAATACTTGAGCCTTAGCTGAAGTAAGAGACAGATGTACGCAAACGTTGGACCTTTCAAACCTTTGTTCGAGAAACCTGGTATTACTTTTCAAAGTTTTCCCTGGTCTTTTTAAATAGGCATATGCCTCTAGTTCTTCCTTCCAAATACCTTTTAATTTACTTCAGTAATACTACTTTCATTCAAATCTACGGTAATATAAACGTCTGTAGTTTTTGCACTACTTTTACGTAACTTGTATTCCGTATTCCATATACGAGTGGAATTTCGTAAACATTATAATAGAAGGCTATATAGTTTTAAAATTTTATTGCGAATTTTCTTCTCTTTGAACCTGAAGTTCATTTGCGACATAGAGAAAAGCAGTAAGTATTCAGAGGAAGACTCGAAGTCAGTAACTCTGCATTAAGAAACAGTATGCTAACCACTACACCGCAAATTATCATACTTTCATAATGCACGAGTTTATGGATGCGCATGGAAAACAACCGTAACAAATTTGGGATAAATTTTGGATTTTGGGGCAATAACATATTAAAACTTAGTCGTCGGACTAACCAGTAAAGTAATATGCAGATCGATAATTCAGTAACTCGTCTCATTCACAGTTCGTAAACGGAAATCCTAGGGAAATTGCAAGATTGAAGCCTAGTTTTGTCTGGTACTTCCGCGACAAGCCGCTTTAACTTTCGGATTTCCTGGTTAATTGTTTTGTTTGGGTACCATTATCTTCAGTCGCGTGGAGGAGGACCTGAAACCCGGAGACCACCCACAACGCACGCAGACACAACTCCATCGGCCGCTCCACCCCGTCGCCATACTGCCACCGTCTATCGGGGAACAGTGGGGAGGCAGGGGATTTGGGCGCCTGAAATAGTTTCACTGTGATTCATTATCGATTAACATCCATCAACTCACACATTCGTCATCGTTTTACTGACGTCATGTCAGAGGTCACTGAAGCAAGAAGGTATGAGTTTAGGTTCGTGGCATTTCTTATGGACTGAAATCTTGGAGCGGGAGTGCCTGTCACTTGTAACATTCATCACTGAAAATAGACGAATATATTAAATACCGCATGTTTCATAAGTGCCAGGAGACTTGTTTTATACAATATATACTGAAAAGAACAACAAAGCAAAGCGAAATGTGTAACAGACATATTCTTTATGGGTTTGCTAACTAACTATTTGACCAAACAACTTAATTACTCACTAACTCAGTAACTCACTCTCTCACTAACTGACTAATTATGTAAGGAAGCAACCAAGCAACCAACCAACCAGTTAGCCCAGTTTAGATAAGCGAATCGTTCGTAAGAAGCTAGTAGTTCTGTAGGTAGCCGAACAATTCCCCTTGTTTTGCCCAATCTGAGAGTTCATTATCGTGTTCGCCAGAACAGATCACATGTCCCTACCTAGGGTCACGTAAATTCAGTTCCCCCACCCCTCTTATTTCGTTAAGATTTATTTTAATATTATTCCCTTCTATGCTCAAATCTTCAAAATGCTCCCATGCCTTTAGCTTTCCCTACCAAAATTCGGTATGCATTTGCTTCCCCACGCACATGACATCTCAATTTCCTTGACTTGATTACAATAATAACGTAAGAGAGTAGAAAATTTTATAATAATTATTTATAAGTCTGTGTTAATTTCTATTCAATATATTTACTTTGAAACAATGAATTATTGTTGTTGCCATATAATGTAGTTAACAAAGGGCCTGTGAAAGCTGTGGAAGAGCAGAATCAAAGATCGATGTTTTCAGATTCAGGCAATTTTAAAACATTCTTCAACCAAAATCATTTTGAATGTAAGTTTTAATGTCGACTGAAATGATTATAATTTGCCTCAGTTTACGCTGATTGTAATATCTGAATTTCGATAAGACCTTCTTCAGGAAGAGAATGTGTTTTATATATATATATATATACACACACACACACACACACAATTTTCTCTAAACGCTGCCTTAATACAAAACAGATAGACTAGACTACAAACTAGCAGTCCTACAAGATGTTCAAAAACGTTCTTTGTAGATTATAAGTTGTGTTTAAATAATCTAAGCGACCAACAGCGGTGATAATTCCCGGACATAACAGACAATAGAAGGTTTGTAATGCGCCAGTGTTTATAATAGCGCCAATACACACAGATCGTTAGGTACACTGCAAACGCAGTAACAATAAACGACGACACAGTTTCAGAATGCTAGATGTGCTGTGGCTTAGGCTAGCATCAAGGGGGTGGATTATGTACAAATATTAATGAATAATGAATCATTGGTTTCTCAAATAAGCGAAAATGTCTTGGGCTGCTTATTAGCTTTCAAGTTTCTTTAATACAGGCTGATTTCTTTGGAGTTAGTGAAGACCAGTCTTCTGCTTGTCAAAAATTTCGCAATTATTTTGCATTCGTTTTATATCCTCGCTGAAGAGACAAACCTCAGACAGGAAGCTGACAATATATGTCATTTGACGCCCTGTTTATGTTAGCATATGCCTAAATCAGTAATCGGATAGAGAAAAATCTGTGAGGGATTGGAGATTGGACGTTAGATGTGCATATACTTTAATATTGTTTAGTCCTTCGTATTAACTGATGACTGCGTTCGCAAGGATTGCAATGGAGTAAGTAATATTTATAGTTAGTCGATTATTACCCCACAGTCTATGCCATGTTTATTTTTCATGCTCTCTTCCAAATGAAATGGACTCGTTGTGTAGTGCTTCGTGTCTTGCAGAGAACAGATTCCTTCAGTATATATTTATTTACATAGGCCTAATCTGTCACTTCAATATTCATGCAGCTACACCAATACTGTGACTCTACCATTAAAATCTCTCTTCTTTATGTCCAGTAATTTTGTTAGTTTCTCTTTCTATTCCCCGCGCAATCTCTAATATGTTGTAATTACTGTGTTGTTTGACTTTGTTTCATATTAGCACGTAATTTTAAATAGGCATTTTCCAAACCCTTTTTTATCTACTACGTTTTTTCACGCTGTATTTCAAAGGTAATGACAGATTTTTTTCGCTATGGGCTGGAGAGTCCGGGGATCGAATCCCAGTAGGAACGAGATTTTCCGCACCCGTTCAGACCAACCCTGTGGCCCACTTAGCCTCCTATACAGTGGGTTCTGGGTCATTCCTGGAGCCTAAAGAAGCGGGGGCGTGACGTTAACCCATGTAGCGCCGAGGTTAAAGAAAGAGTAGACTATATCTCTGCTCCCCCTGTATGCTTTTACACTGGGAATTTTAACTTTCAATAGCAGTTTTATTACTGTCTTATATTCAATAAAATTCTCTCGGGCACATGTTACAAGATCTACTCTTTGACGCTGATTAAAAGGGACAGGGAAGTCGTAGCACTGCACGTGTAAACTCTGTTTTGTCTTACTTACTTACCAACTTACTCCATGGTGTAGAGTCCTTCTTGAGAAGCTAACTCTTTTGCCGCTAGTCAAGAAATTCCCCGCATTTCACGGAACCCCAAGGTTCATTACCGCACTCACAGACGTCCGCCAACTGTCTCTATCCTGGGCCAGCCCAATCCAGTCCATATACCCACAACCCACCTCCTGGAGATCCATCCTAATATTATCAACCCATCTACGCCTAGGTCTTCCAAGTGGTCTCTTTCCCTCCGGTTTCCCCACCAAGACCCTATACACGCCCATCTCCTCACCCATACGTGTCACATGCCCAGCCTTCTCATTCTTCTCGATTTTATCACCCGCACGATATTGGATGAGGAGTACAAATCATTTAGCTCCTCGTTATGCATTCTCCTCCATTGCCCCGTTACCTCGTCCCTCCTAGGTCCAAATATTCTCCTCAGCACCATGTTTTCAAGCACCCTCAGCTTCCTTTCCTTCCTGTTTTGTCTACCTAACCATAAATTGTTTCTTGAATTTCGCTAAGTATTAACTATATGAAAAAATAAAATTTTGAGTGAAAGTTGTTGGTTACAATAAGATCTCTATTTAATGTGAGCATAGTATACAAACTTCCTGTATGTTAGTATGTCGCGGGTTCGAGTCCCAATGGCATTATTGGCATTTTGTTATCGGCGTAGTACTTGCGGCCGCACTGAGGCTCTGGGGTCGACTCCGCTTTAACGGAAATGAGTAGCAGGAATATCTCCTGGGGTAAAGGTTGCTGGCGCCTAGGGCTGACCACCTTACCGTCTTCGTGTACCGACTGCCTACATAATCTGGGAGCCTTAACCGTCTGGAACCATAAGGGCTTGTCCAGACTAGTATAAAATGGCTTAACTATTGTTGTTAAATTAAATTTTAAAATAACTATTACTAAGTAGTAAAAGGTAAGGTAAAGATGAAGCTATCCAGAAATGACCAGAAGGAAGCCGTCCTTTACTGCCTCCGTTGTCTCTGGGCATTTGGTCGACCTGAATGGATACGAGAAATGTCTTTTATGTATCTCCAAGTGTACTTTCCGCTTTTGTTTCTCTGTTTTATAGTTTCAAGTTATTTATGTCCGTCGAAGGAATTTCGTGGCATCTAAACAGGTGAAATCCAGATTTTTATTAGCAATTTTTTAAGATTGTGCAAAATGTCTTTTCTGTCGTAGTTCATTTTGAAACAAAGTAGAGTAAGAAAGGATTTGTTGTTACGACTAGCTGTTAAACTGTAATAACTTAATCCGATGTCTGCTGCTTTCTGTTTTTGTAGAGAAAATAAATATGAGAAACTATAAGAGAAAATAAACACGGGCACAGTTCTTTCAGAAATTATATGAAAGCGGTAATTTATGTTTTAGGAAAATTAGCTTCGTACGAAATGCTTCCACGAAGCATTCAAGTAATTCTGTGTCTCTACAGAGCTTTTGTATAAAAGGGAGAAAGTGGTGAGATGTTACATTTAGAATATTCTTGAAATTTATATTACACGCAATAATTAACAGAATGTTTGTTGCACAAAGCGTATTTCTTTTAAAATCTCATTATTTTACTTAACGTTTTCAATTTTTGTGTTTATTTAAGAAGGGATAATTGCAAGAGGTCTTTGTACAGAATTTCTTGTACTTTACACTTCTGAAATTTTTACTTATATTTCAGAACTAGAGAATTTCGTTTGTAAAAAATGTCGGCAATAAATAAGCTGGTCGTGAGACGTCCGATGCACAAAACTGGAGCTTGTGTAGTGGGCTACTTCCTACTGTGTACTTTCAGAGCATATTAGTCCACTGGATAACTTTCAAAAAAGCTTGGAATTCCAGACAACCGACACGTTACTGACAGAAACGCGACAGGGTTTCCTGACCGCATACATCCAAAAAATAGGCTCACAACACCAAAAAACTACTCTAGGTCATCATGCTTCAGAGTTGTATAAGATGCCTAAAAAATGTGCATAGGATGCATAAAGAATCAGTCTCAAACTAATCTCGTTTATTGTGCTCGGGAAGTTTCAAAGGGTGCATAAAAATAATCAGACATAGGATCCCTGAATTATTATTTTCTAACAATTGTGCTAGGAGTTGTGAATGGTGTCCATAGATTAAACACAGAATTTCCAGAATCTATACTTCCAGTTTCACGGTTGGAGGTCGCACAGGGTGTCGAAAATCAAATATGAGTAATCATTTTTGGAGTTATTGTTCCTCTAAACGTTTCCCAGAGTGTCCTGTGTAGGTATTCCAATTTCAGAATAAGCTTTTCTAAATCTTACCGTGTTAAGGCAACTAGATATATGCGACATTAAGACGTTAATTAATTGTTATTACAGTTCATGAATGTGCAATAGGACCCTTAAAATGAGCTTCCTCTTCCCCACAGAAAAAGTTCTGTGACATAGATGCTGAAGTTAGATACTGAGGCACTGTGCAACAGAGGATTCAGTGTCGTGTCACCCTATCTCTGTCTGTCATTTCCGTAAGATGGATGACAATGTTTGCTTTACTTCCCCACAAATATCATTGTAAAACTGATTGATGAATTGTTACTTAAATTATATTGTTTAAGACTAAGAAATTGTTTTGTTATTGTAATTAAGTGGAACTAGCAGCATCCCATGACCGTTTGTCTGGGTGGCATTTCTCGCTTGTGTACTTCAGACAGACTTGACATTACTCGAAGTCCATACCTTTTATAATGTACTTCTAAAAATGTACGAGTAATTAATAAAGGAAAAGTGTAAAAAATTAAAATGGACTAAACTGAGGCTTCTTTTACCCAGAAATTGTAATTTCTAAAATATATAGTGAAATTCACTAGGAAGCTATTTTTAAAGAAAGGAATTCAGGTGGTATACAAAGCAGGTTACAACGAGAATTTAACATATGGGGTCACTTTATATAATTTAAGATTTCTGTCTTATGGGTTGTGATATCTCCTAATTTCCTAAGTGGTCTCCAGCTTTTCGGAACTGAGATTTTGGTGACCGTTTATGTAAGTTATCGTTTTGTAATCCCTAAGACCATAACCATATTTTCCGCCACTTTGGAAAACTAAAATCGAACCAAACGTTTTGTTGATCCCTGCTAGTATAATTTTATTTTACACCATACACCCAAAAATATATCAGAACAGGAATATTTTGATATTATCAATAATGTGGGTTCTTTGGAATAATACAAAGAAAAAAGAAGAATGTGTTGATGGTGGTGGTAGTGGCGGTGATGGCCTCGCTGACGATGACGTTGACGTTGACGATGACGATGAAGACAGTGGCAAAACGACGAACAGATTATCTGAAACACTAAATCGAAATACTTCCTGCTCACTTACTGTGGGGTCCACAAGAATGGACAACACGAGCCTTGAAGATGACAATACATGTCTGCGAAACACCGAGGACTACTTAATGACGCAGCGCCATTATCTCAGAAGACCGGGTCGCGGTTGTGAACAGCTCCAGCCTCCCAACTGCTTCGTTGTTGTGACGTTTATTTTATTAGACCTAGAACCGTTAACGACATAACCTGCCTGAAGTAAAAAAGGAACTTATTTGCAAGGACAAGAATTGACTGAATCATAAGCTGGTGAAAGCAAGTGTTCTTATGCCCTGCGTCCCGCATGGACGAAGTCTGAGCAGGCCGAAATACAAAGCTTAATGCCACTCAGAATGTGCGTAAAATTGTGGGAGGTGCTGTACCACATTTTTGAGAACGTACTTGACTGTGAACAACAAGGGAAGTAATATGACGCGGCATGTTTTGCTGACCCTAACCACTTCCTCTAATATGATCCATCATAGTAATTTTGTTTTAGGAGAAATACATTTATTTACCCAGACTAAACCAAACCAATAAGGTGAACTCGAACAAAATACCCAGAGATTTATGATTAATGACATGTAGAAATGTGTTTACTTGTTGTCTGGTCTTCCAATCTTCACTTTCTAACGAAGGCTCAGTTATCAACAAGGATCTTAAGAAGGGAAATGAGGGTTCTTCATCATACTACTGAAAGGGCTGGCATGGTGGCAACATTATATTCGTAAGTGCCTGCTTCGAATCTCAGCTGTAAAATGTGGCTACATTGACTAAATTTTTCATGCATTTTCTCATGAAAATTTCGACACAGAACCCAATTACGTTACCACTTTAAAATATTTTAAGGCTCATCATTAATCATTCCCCTAACGTTCCGGGTTCTATAGTTGAAAATGATAAGGGAGAGCGAACTTACTGACGAGTATTTTGAGAAGATACGAAACTTTGGTCACTTTAATATTTTGTGAAATTGCCGCCATGTGAATCCACTCATTATTTATTTGGATTGAATATGATGTCAATGATGTAAAGAAAGTACACAACGGAATTCCTGCAGGAAAGAGAAACCGAGGTCGACCGTTGAAAAGATGGAGAGACGCACTGGATTAAACAAGACACCGGGTTACATGAAGAGAATAAGAAGAAGAATATGATGTCTAAATTGTCGCCTGAAGCAATCTTGCAAATTTGGTGCGCATATACGTAAGCCGTTAAGGTACCAACATATTACGCATGAACCACTGTTGGCTATTCAACGATTACAAACATGGAGATAAGGCGAGACTTTGAGGTTGTATTCGACTTAACATGTACAGAACACATACTTAAATAATAAGTTTTCTACAAAACGTTAAGCAAAATAAGTTATTATTACTACTACTACTACTACTACTATTACTATTAGTACTACTGCTGTTAAATCTGCTAATATGCCTAACACTAATAATAATTCAATTAAATTCAATGGGTATTCGTCTAGTTGCAGCCAGCACAAAAACAAATACACAAAAACAAAACACTAGAACAGACAAAACAAAAACACGTGACAGGAAAAAACAATATAAAGACGTACTAGGACAAAAGCCCTAAAACCCGAAAAAAAAACATAGATCAGCTGATATAAAAATATCGCATATTAGGACAGAATTTCTTTTAAGAAGTGATGGATTTTCTAAACATGTGATAAGTGGGTACCTGTCACCATGGCATGGCGCGTTCTCGGGTTGCGTATGCAGGAACGGCCTCCAATGCGGAGGGTAGCTGTGAATATATTGAACAAACAGTCGCGGACAGACGACAATGGGTGGTCCTCCAGCTTGGGGGTTGCGTGAGGTGCTAACAACTCCTCACCGTGAAACAGTATCTTATTACGAAATGTTCATAGACAAAGCCTCGGACCTGGACTGATACTTTAGTACGACCTAAGCAACGAAAGAAGGGCGTGAGATTTAGTACTTGGAATGTTAGGAGCCTGTATAGGGCAGGTTCCCTTAGGGCAGCAGCCTGGGAATTAGATATAAATTAGATCTAGAGGGTGTGCAGGAGGTTAGGTGGGACAAAGGGAGCACAGTAAGAGCAGGGGTTTAGAATTTTTTCTTTGGAAAAGGAAATGAAAATCATAAATTGGGAACAGGATTTTTTGTAAACCACAGAAGATTATCAGCAGTTAAGAGAGTAGAGTTTGTTAGTGACGGTGTGCAATATATATAATTTTGAGAGGTTACTGGTGTTATATCATTTTTCTAAACGTCATGCACCAAGCGAGGAGAAACGTTATAATACAAAAGAAATTAGAGTAGGATTTTTTTTGTCATTTTCCTAAGTGCCATGTGAAAATTCTATTAGGAGATTTCAGTGCAAAAGTGGGGAGAGAGAATGTTTTCAAACCGACAAATGGGAATGAGAGTCTACCTCTAAATAGTAATTGTAATGGTGTTAGAATAGTAAACTTTGCCACATCATAAAATCTAGTTGTTAAGAGCATATTTCCGCATCAAAACTTTCATAAGTACACCTGGACCTCTCCTGATGGGAAGACTCACAATCAGATTGATCGCATATTGATAGATTGGAGAAGGCATTCGAGCATACTAGATGTACGAGGTTTCAGGGGAGCTGACTGTGATACTGATCACTATGTGCTAGTTGCAAAAGTTAGGGAAAGATTGGCAGTAATAAACAAGAAGCACAGAATTTGATGGGGAACGATTTAATCTGAGGAAGTTAATTGAACAGGAGGCTAAGAAACAGTATCAGATTGAGATTACAAACAGGTTTGCAGCTTTGGAGAACTTAATAGATGACAAGTACATAAATGGGATTTGGGAGAAGATTAAAGAGAATTTAAAAACATCAGCTAAAGAGAACCTAGGTCTGCACGAATTGAAGCAACGTAAACTATGGTTTGATGAAAAATGTTTAGGTTTTTTGGATCAAAGGAAACAGTTTAAAATGCATTGGATGCAGGATCCAAGACAAAGCATTATAGATAATCTGAACAATGTAAGACGTGAAGCTAGATGATATTTCAGGAACAAAAAGGAGGAATATCTGAAAGCTAAAATTATGGAACTTGAAACTAATAGTACGATCAAAAATATTAGTGATTTATATTGGCGCCCGTCAATGATATTAAGAAGGGTTACCAGCCTAGACCTAATATAGTAAATGGTGAGAAGGGTAGTTGGATTGCAGACTCCCACATTATTTTGGTTAGGTGGAGAAACCATTTCTCTCAGCTATTGAATGTACATGGGTTTAATGATGTTAGGCAGACAGAAATACACGCAGCAGAACCACTAGTACATAAGCCAAGAGTCTTTGAGTTTGAGCTGGCTATTGAAAAGCTGAAAAATCACAGATCACCGGGTATTGATTAAATCTCAGCAGAACTGTTTAAGGCAGGGGTCGAACAATTCGTTATGAATTCCATAATCTTATTATTTCTATTTGGAATATGGTGGAATTGCCTGAGGAGTGGAAGGAGTCGATCACAGTACCTATCTATGAGAAGGACGATAAAAAAGATTGTAGTAATTACAGGGGCATATCACTTTTGCCAACTACTTACAAAATTTTATCCAACATCCTGCTCTCAAGGTTAACTCCATATGCAGAGGAAATGTTTGAGGATCTTTAATGTGGATTTCGACACAACAGGTCAACTACTGATTATGTATTCTACATTCGTCAAATACTTCAGAAAAAAATGGGAATAGAGTGAAGCAGTGCATCAGCTCTTTATAGACTTCAAGAAAGTTTATGATTCAGTTAGGAGGGATGTCTTACAGAATACTCTCAGTGCGTTTGGTATCCCCGTGAAACTGGTAAGGCTAATAAAAATGTGTCTGACCGAAACGTATAGCAGAGTCCGGGCAGGCAAGGATTTGTCTGACATGTTTCCTATTAGGAATGGTTTGCAACAAGGAGATGTTCTATTGCTATTGCTTTTTGAACTTCGCTTTAGGGTATTCCATTAGGAGGGTTCAGGTATTCCAGGATGGCTTGAAATTAAATAGTACACACCAGCTTTTGGTTTATGCTGATGATGTTAATGTGTTGGGAGGTAGCGTATATACTATAAAGGAAAACGGAGAAGCTTTGTTAGTGGTTAGTAAGGATTTTGGCCTAGAAGTAAATGCTGTTAAAACTAAGTACATGGTCATGTCTCGAGATGCCTCCCATGAATCTAAGCCCTCGTCTGTATCTCAGGGTTATGTGAATTCATACTCTACTTTACCCGGGGTCACGTGGGAGGCGGTTTTGGAGGGATACCCTGATGAGGTGTACCACGACACAGGCTGGCTAGTGGGGCTCTGGTCTATCCAAGCCAAGGTGGAAAGTATCGTGCTGAAGGCTGCTTGCACTGGGATAGTGACTGCAGTGTCGTAAAAGATCCCCTTGGGTAACCAGACCGTACCCGATTGTATGTAGACCTTTTGTCCGCTTGGGGCTCAGTGGACAGTGACCTTTGTTTCCTGTTTTTCGTGGGAGGGCTCCTTAATTGGGAACTCTAACGGATAAAAATGAATGAATAAACAACTGGCTCTGGAGACGAAGCATCACCCTCCAAATGTACCCTGTTGAGAGACATGAGA
>Ga0209755_10006692_pt1 | contig 12661 bp, 11 predicted proteins | sample TergutCo191P1_FD_187301 | JGI IMG/M metagenome (GOLD analysis project Ga0209755, IMG submission 187301) | Cornitermes sp. P1 segment gut microbial communities from Petit-Saut dam, French Guiana - Co191P1 (SPAdes) (version 2) | ecosystem: Host-associated > Arthropoda: Insects > Digestive system... | reverse complement strand
AAACGTGATGACAGATCGCGTCTCCATGTTGTTGAAATCGCGTGCGTCGCCTGACATGCTTCCTTTCAGCCTCTGTAACAAGAAAAGACTTGCAATTCGGCACATGAATAGATTCCTCTTTCCAACAACACTATCGATTCCATCCTATATCGGGAAGAAGGCCGAGCTAAGGACTTATCAGTACCCCCTCGTGCATGTATATGTACTACTTCCTTTAAAATTTAGACTTTCGTTTTCCCCACAGAGAATATTTACATGATTTCTCTTAACATCGTTAACATCATTAACCAGTTTTTCTTTGTAATGGAGACTTTAATTTCTGTGAGGTCAGAACCGACTTTGTGAATGTTATTTAGATGAACTGAATGCTTAAAATGCTTTGGTGAGCCAGCTGGCAATTAATACCAGTGAAATCCCAGTGGCTGTTTGATGCATAATATGAGCAAGTTGCTCGTGTATTTCAGCATCAGGTTGTGTCGTAAGTGCAGTCAAAACATGTAAGCCACAGTAACATCCCTTACATGTCATAACTGTTCCTAGATACTAATGACGGCAGTTGATTCTAAAACCTGACCACTGATTTAATAATACAGCGGTATGAAAAGAATAGAATTTGGTGACAGTGTACTGACATAAATGCCACAGAACATATGTACAGTGAATAAGGCAGTGATGTAAAATTCATGTTAAGTGTATGCAGAGATTGGCACACAATTTTTTTATTGTGCTTGACTGGTAAACATCTTGAGGCATGGTCACATAAGTTGTGAAAATTGCCTATTAGCTATTATGTCTGCCCACGTGTCTGTTGTTTTGTATGTCGTCCACATGTATCAGTGTGGCTGTCACTGGACAGATTGTCTTGATATTTGATACTGGAGACTCTACACATATCTTTCAAGAAACTCCAGATTTGGTCAGAATTGGATGACATTATTGGGAACTTTACTGGAAGACATAAGTACATTGGTATTGTTGCAGCAGTATGAAATATTTTGTAGCTTGACAACAGTGTAAAAGGAACCCATTTTTGCAGTTTCATGGTGACACTGAACTGTGTTATGTTGTTGACAGCTACTTATAGGTCAACATCAATGCAAAGGGATCATATTGCTTCATTTCCATAACGACAGTGGTTATGCAGATGTGCCACAATGTCATGTTATCTGTATGTTGCCTATCTTGGTTTTATATACTGTGCATTTTTATTTTGAGCAAGAAGCAATAGTTTTTTAACTAGGATGTTACTTGTAAATATGTGTGTAAGAGGCCATGTATGTCAGAAATTTTACATTGAATTAAAAATGTTTTCAACTGAGGTTTTTTTCATGTTAGAACTTGATAGTTTTTTTTTATATCTTGTATACTGTTTTTGTGTGTGTGTGTGTGTGTGTGTGTTTGTGTGCATGCATGCATACACACTTGAATCTGGAGACAACAAGCATTTAACATTCAGACAGTTAGATGGAGAAGTATATCTTGTAGTCATACTTCATATGAAACATACTTTGTGATTTTGCAGACAGGAAAAGAGAGAGATATTGTGTGTGTGTGTGCTAACACATGTGCATGTATATTTGTATTTGATACCGCAGACTCATTTGTAATATGTTACTTCATTATTCTCTCATTTTTCAGCACTGAATGTGCTAATTATGATGATGAAACTGATACTGCAGCCACATTGTAGCATGGTGTCTGTTTTTAGGAAAGTTCTCTTCGCACAGCAGTTGTAGACCTTCTGCATGCTGCTACCACACACAGTACAGATGCACACAAGACAGATGGAATGTATGGCAGTGAGGATCAGCATTACTTTTTAGACATTGACATGGCAGTTCTGGGATCAAGTCCAGAACACTACTCCGAATACACAGCTAAAGTTCAACAAGAGTATGCCTTTTTACCAGAAACAACGTATAGAAATCTCCGTCTTAAGGTGTGTATCTGACAGATGTACATATTTTGTGGTGTTTTAAAACAATAGAGAACACTATTAATTATGTCTGCAATCACTTTACATTTTAAAATATTAGCTGTGCAGTTTGTCTGAAACTATTTTTAGGTTGACATTGACGAATTCACCCTTCAGTGATATAAGCTGAAGGTTCAGCACCACTAATGTAAAGTTCCACTACTATTGGACGTGACCCAGTTGAATCCACTGCATAGGGTCACAGTCTGTTTTCTTAATATTCACCATAATATTATACTCCCATCTTTACATTCTTCCAAATCATCACTTACCAACAGTTTCCTCATCAAAACTCAGTATGGCTGCTTTGTCTCCCTCTTCTGAGATTTATGTTCAGTCTACCTTAATGTCACTGGTTTGAATGCCATGTCAATAAGGTTGACATTTAAATTAAAACACAAACATACAATTAATATAAAATTCATTGCCATGAAATAGTGAAATAAGCTTGAAACATATAACGAAACAGATGTATTTAAAGAGTTACAGACACAAGAAATCTGAGTTTATTAACAATTGAATAGTGCCGGTTGTTATTGTTGTACAAAATAATGGGAATAATTATATACTTTAAATAGCACTGCAGTTTGTGAATGTTAATGGATTTGTTTTTTTAGGTTCTACAGAGTTTCTTGCAAATTCCAAACATTTTTGCCAGCAAAGAATTTCGAGAAAAGTTTGAATGTAAAGCAAGAGCCAACATACAGAAGGAAGTGGATTCTCTGAAACATTGAATTTGGTGGTGACATTCTGTCTTTCACAGTGTATAATGCTAGATGTAGTTTTCTAAGACAGAATAATTATCCAGATGCATAGGCACCCCAGTGTTACATTAAAAGAGCAGAAGCGTTGAGACTGCTCTGTTCAGCAGCAGTAATCACTATGAAAAAGCTTAATATTCTGTCCCAGTATGATCTATAAATTTAAATGTTACTTGAACATACTAAGGAATTGCGTGTCCCACTGATTTTTGAGGCACATGAACTAACAGGAAGGATAGGTCTGTGTGCTGCTGCTGCTGCTGCTGCTGCTGCTGCTGCTGCTGTTGTGTTCAGTGAGTAGAGAGTACTGCATACTATCCCAGTGAGATGTTTCTCATAGAACTTTAGTTATCAGAGTGTTCCATTTATTCTTTCATTTTACTGTTTCAACTCTCATTTTATGACCTCCTTATAAGTGGCTGAAATTTTTGTAAGTAGGCAGCTGTTACATGCAGCACTGGTAGTTTTGAACACCATCAAGTGATAAGTCCAGCACACCTTTGTTTTATTATTCTAAAGCTAGAGTCATCGACCATCATGTAGCTTTTCAGTAATAAAACACAGCTGTTCAGGGTTGATCACTTGATGTTATTCTGAATTTACAAAGCACAGTGGAATGAATTCTATGCAGTTAATGGTTATTCTGACTTGTAATAATAAATTGTCATGTGGGAAATATCATCCAGTAGCTCAAGCATGAAGGACTGTTTACTCAACAGAAATGATGGTTATGTTCTGCTTTACAGGAATTTCTATCCCATTTTTCTTTCTAAGGAATGAGAGGTTTATGGTGTATTATTTTATCCATGTATGTCGGTGGGCATAATTGTATCTGCCTTTTTCTCTAATACCTTTTGTGTCAGATGATGAATTCTCATCACACTGTGTGTGTGTGTGTGTATGTATTTATGTATGTATGTATGTATGTACGTACATACGTATGTCATGCCAGCTACCCACACAACAAAAATGGCAACCATGTGAACTTCTGAGGAAAAGTCACGTTACCATCCCTTAACCTTTTGGTGCCGGAATTATTTTTTTTAATTTTAGCACACCCTGTATATAAAATGTGAATAATACAGGAACCAAATACGTTGGAATTATGAAACAAACTGCATTTTGAAGAGGAAAAAACGGAGAGTATATACCATGTTTAAAATATTCAGTACCTATATTTGTTGAATAAATATATAAAATGCAACTTTGGAGGTTTAGCGGTGTGGTACGACGTCTATAGATGACACTAGGCGTCTAAAGGTTAATGCACTCTCTTGATCAGTTTTGTGGCAAAATAATTAAATAGAATGTGTCTTTTGTTAGGATGTGGTATTATTTTGCAGAATGTAAAACAATAACATGGCAGTCACATGAAATGTGTATATTTGGCACATTTATTTGTCATAGGAATTGGTAACTGGTATTGAGAGTGTGAATTCTGATACAAAAATATATCTAAGGAGTGTGTAACATGGTGATTATATGAAATTATAAAGTTACAAGTGACAGTTTGCATATAGCTGGAATCTACACTAATGGACAATATGCACAAAACTAATTACTAGTATATAATTTTTGCTGCCTCCCTATAAAGATGGAGTTCGTAAGGGAAAGCATACATCTCATATTATGTTTCTCGATCTTTCTTTTGCTATACTGTGGTAAATATTGATGTCTAGATGAGTTAGTGAAGTAACTAAGCCAGACAATCAAGTTCAATTTTTCATCTGGGCATTTAATGTTCATTTAGGAATTGTTATAATTGGTATGTACATAATAGGTATAATTCATATAATCTTGGCATTATTTGTGTTATGTATGAAAATGTTGATGTAATCATATTTGCATAATTATCCTGTTTCATTTTATCTGTGTAGAAGTGTAACTTATCTTGATCTGGGACAAGTCTGTGTAGATGTTATTTATGTAACAAATAATGGTGTGCATTGCAAAATCGTAAGTTAGTGTTGTCGTTACCCAAATCTTAGTTTTGCAATCAGAGCTGTTTTATGTTTATTGTACAATAATAGAATATCTACTGCCATCCAGTACCATTTTTAAGAAGTAAAATTAGAGTAATGCAAATGTGTGGCAGACTGTATTACAGTCGTCCCCCAAAGTTTTTTGTCGGTATAATTTTGCCTGTTATTTTCTTTGGGTGTGAAACTTGGTCACTGACATTGAGGGAGGAAGGGAAGCTGAGGGTGTTTGAGAACATGGTGTTGAGAATATTTAGACTTAGGAGGGACGAGGTAACAGGGGAATGGAGGAGACTGCATAACGAGGAGCTAAATGATCTGTACTCCTTACCCAGTATTGTGCGGGTGATAAAATCGAGAAGAATGAGATGGGCTGGGCATGTGGCGTGCATGGGTGAGGAGAGGGGGGGTGTATAGGGTCTTTGTGGGGAAACTGGAGGGGAAGAGAAAGTTCCAAAACTGACAATATTGGTTGAGGCACCATAAGTTGAGACAGATTTTCGGATATAAATGCAATGTTAAAATGGGGAGGATGGTCCAAGCCAATCTACTTTGACCAGGAGAAAAGATATATTTATACTTACATTAAATTTGTAAAAAATATGAAATCTGATAAATAATTTAAAGAGGAGGCACTTTCTCTTGAACTGCTGGTGGGTCATCTTTGTCATCATCTCCGCTGTTCACCATCACAGGTGGCAATGCATGAGTCCCTGAAGGAGACTTGAAGAAACCAAGCATGGAAGTCTGGTATGACCAAAACCCCTTCTTTTCCTTCTGAATCTTCTCAAGGCAAGAAAGCATCCTCATAATTTCTTGTCTACCTGTTGCTGTTCACTGTTCATTTGAATTAATTTCTCAGATGCCTTGAAGCCAGCTTCATTGAGTCTGAGCCCCTCAGTCAACTTCATAAGTATGGTGATCCCCTTCTTAGGCTCAGTTTGGGGTTCCTCAGTATCATCAAGGGTGTTGTGCTTCCAGATTTGACAGTATTGTCATGCATGAGCTCCTGTCATGGAAGGTTAGCAACTCAGAGACATCTCTAGCATCATATGTAGTAATTTGCACACAGGGCATAATATAATGGGGCCGGGGCCAAACAAGTTAAGTTGAGGCAACATAAATCGGGGATGACTGTATATGTCATAACATGCAGAGGCAGTAAGATGCTAGCAGAACACATTAGAAACAACATCCTGGAGGAAATGCCAAGTGCAGATGGGTCGTACATGACAAAAGAAGGGTTAAGTGTTATTAGTGTGTACTACAGGGAACATGAACCAAGCAGGGTGGGGAGGGGGGGCTGATGCATTTACATTGTGAAGAATTGCTCTTTTTAGACAGAATCTAAGAATTATTCAAGGAAGTTATGTATTTAATTCCCTTATGCATTACCTGTATGTATAGTTTATTACTTTTAATAGTGTACATATTTAACAGTAAGAAAATTTTTGAGTGTATATCTGTGATATTCTTAATACCAATATCAGGTAAAAAAAAAAAACATCCAAAATATGAACCAAAGTTTCAGTAATAATAGTGTTCAAACTAATGTGCTAGTCATTATATAGTTGTATGTCCGTCCATCTGACTGTCCAATTAATGAAGCAGCAGCGAAACAAAAATTCAGTTATATGTATATATACAGGCAGTCCCTGACTTTCATACATAGTTCATTCCTGAAAGTGTGTACAATAGTTGAGCTTTATAGTTCTGTGTTATAATGGGGGTTCTGTTCTTGTTCCCATCAAAATTGTCAGTTGAGTTATGAAATATAAACAATACAAATAAATTTTCTAAAGTTATTTCTTGTCTCAAATTCTAGTAATCTCACATAACTTTCTGGTATTTAGGAGGCACAAAATACAGTTCGGGACTCAGTTTATGGACCTAGGCACTGGGGAAATGTAGGGGGCATGTGTAGGAAGCTAGGTGGAAGGAATACATCATTACTGGGAGAATGAGTCAGAGTGGCATGACATGCTGTTTGAAATAAGTTGCTAGCAGGATCAAATGAACACTCCAGTATGGACACAGATTGTAACATTGTCAAGACCATGCGGAGAGCAAAGTGTTGGCTTGACTGGCAAACAGTACCACTGTGTGATAACTCAGAATGTTTGTTTGTCGGCTGTTTATGAAAATCCAAATTTGGTGTATGAAAGACAGATCAAGGATGCGAGTTTGTACTGTACAGAAGTGCAGGTTGTACAAAAATCAAATGTCCAAAAGTCGAGGACTGCCTGTATATAAAGCAGTATGCCTAGTTCCTCAGGGTTAAGTCCTGGTCACAAGTTTTTATATGAGTAACTGCTAGATACAAAGATTTAAAATATTATTCTATTGAGGCTAACATTTTCATATGGAATCTTCTGCTGGTTGCACTAATAAAACCAATGAATTTACATTAGAGAAGGAATATAACACACAGAGACACATGAATGGACTACTGGCAGAATCTAACTTTCAAACGGAAGTAAGCAGCTTGACAAGTGAAAGTGAAAGATTGAATTCATATTTGTTTATTGAAAGTCATCTGTGCACCTTCAAGGGTATCAGTTAACACTTTAATTTCTCAAAGTGGGAATTTTGTTTCTTACACAAAAGTTATATATCTGACATTCATGGATGCTTGTCTGTCATACACTTCCTGATGACCTCATACTGGGGGATCACCTGAACCAGATATGTAGGTAATGCCAGCAGAGGTCACCATACTTCTTACACCCTGTCTTTGCAGTAACAATATGGCAACTGTCAATGTTTTCTACAGGCAGCAAACCTAATGTCATTTAGCTTAGGATTTTAAATTCACAGTGAAGTAATTGTAAGCTTTCGTATTCACCATTTATGAGGCAATCTGATGAGATAACAGTTGTTGAACTACTGTGACTAGATACAACCTACAGTTTTTTAATATCACCATATGGTAATTGTTTTCATAGGTGTCATATGCAACGTTCTGGTGTGTATGTTGAAAAATACCAACATTGGGATTGTACAAACTGACACGTTTTCTAGCTACCAGAAATATGGATATGATCATTATAATATGTGGTGGTGTAAATTACTTTTTCAAACACTAAATTATGGCAATAGGGTCCCTATTAGTTACTGCTTCTAGTTATGCAACTTCCCTACCTTTATTGTACTACTTTATGAACTGCAGGCCATATTTTTTACTTATCCCATAAAAACACACACTGAATGACAGAGGCTGGTAAAATCATGATATTGAGGTTAGTTGATGTGTATAGACCATTGCAGTAGAACAGTTTTGCTCATTACCATAATATATTAGCATCCCCACCACTATCGACCTCCTTCCCTGCATAAATTTATAATTCAGGTAGAGTTTACTGTGTTACAGAAATGTGTGATTTTTTTTTATAACTTTATGAGTGCTGCAGATTTGTTTTGAATTTTTTTTTAATTTTTTGATTACTTAAAAATGTATTTAAAAATTACTTAATGTCTTCAGGCAAAATGACATTTGTAATGAGCTGATATACAGTGAAAGTACTGTGTTAACTCAGTTTTTTTAGTGTCTCAATATAAAATTCATTAGAATTTGTTTCTGGAAAGCACCTACATGCAGACACAGTAAAACATTAAGACAAAATGCAAATCATGACTAAAAGTAACTTGACTTCAGACTGGGTTAAAATCTTAAAACACATAAGTGAGAAGGACACAAAATACAGTCACTTAACCTTTTAAATGCCTGCATTAGCAATGCCACGCATGTTGAAGAACAACCCTAAAAATTAATTTTATATATTTGCGATAGGGAAATTTATTGCAATTTTAAGATATGCTGCATAATCTGTTTTTTATTTTCCACGAAGTGCTGTTTATTTCATCATTTTATCTTTTTTGGTTCAAATACTACATTCTTCATATACCATGCACTGAAATTTAAATATCTGCACCAGTCAGCTAGAGTTTAAGCTGCTCGGCATTTATCACTATACTGTATCCAACTCAGAGGTGAGGAACAGGCATGGCATTAGTAATTTTTAGAATCTAAATTAATTATATATTTAACTGAAAAGGGGCAATCCTGTGCTGATACCAACAGTGATAAGTAAAGTCAGTAGTAAGTACTATATATTTGTCATATGCAATGTTAATACATACACATAATCAGTCATATTTACAACATGATGCAGTAGTATAATGATCACAGTAAAGGGTAACATGTAAAGATAAGTAGTATGAAATACAACATTTTCGATACCAAACCTCTTGGTCCTTTATCATGTACTTATAGACCATCAAATAAAAAAAACTGACTATGTACACACAAGTATTTGAATGTTGCGTGACCACTTTATGGATCTTTCAGCACAGTAAGACATTGCTTCTTGACTACAAATACAAAACTTCATCTGGACATCCATGGTTTTTGTACTGTACAAACTTTGCTAATGATGTGTGATTTTAGGCTTCCACTGCAGTGTAGATGAGAACTGTGCTCGTCTTGGATATTACACGTGATAGAATAAGAGACACCCAGACCCTTAAAGGACACAAATTATTATATTAAGATGACATTATTTATTTCATCTATTCATTGGCACTGCACCTTTTAACCATTCTAAATATAGGTAATAATGAAATTCCATATAGACACCACATGGTTTAGATAATTTTTATAGTACTGTTACACCAAGGTGTATATATATATATATATATATATATATTTTATTTATGTGTGTAAACCTTGGGTGTTTTCTACCATTATTTGTAATTGATCTGTCTGAAGATGGCCTTACAGGCTGAAACATGTCAGGGAAATATAAAGTGTGGTTGGGGCCTGTAACTTCTGTATACCTAGGCCATTGTTATTGTTTCATTTCAGCACATCTTGGATCAAGTGAGCCTTCAGAGTTTATTGTGTTTTATGTTACTGGATAATTAGGTAAAGAAAAAACATGTCAGAGTAAGATGCTACAGAGACTGACAGATGGTATTTTGTTCATATTTCAGTGGATGCTTACTGTTTCATATCATTGGTGCAATATCTATTTAATATGTCAATCTAAACAAATGCCAGATGCATGGAGACACTGTAATGTCATCCTTAATGATTTTACAGAATTGTAATTGTAATTTACTTTGTTACATTGCAGCAGTGTTGTAATGGATATGAGACATTAGAAAGACACCCTTGTATGCATTAATGGTCTGATTGAAAAGACTTCTTTTTTAGAAAAGGAGAGAATCAATCATATTACACCAAAGTTTAAAAAAATAAGTATCCACATTGTACTCACATATTTATGTTGTTATTGTTATGATGAAATGTGGATGGACAATTGAAAAACAAATGCCATCATGTATGGCACTGAAATGCATTTAGTTAAGATTCAGTTTAGATATAAGCAATTCAGTAAGAATGTATTGGCAGGATTTCACATGGCATAATCATGTGTAACTTCAAAGCCATTATTACATCAGATAATAAGATTGTGGGTCATTTTTAAACATTACAAATTCATAAGCATAAAATGGAGTGTATCTTTAAGTATCTTCTTGATGCTACTTTAAATTGAGTCATTTAATTCATAAGAGTTGTTAGTTTACATGGTAAAGTAAAAAAAAAAAATTAGTACCAGTATAGTGTGTGCTTTTCTGACAACATGGAAGTTTGGCAGTTCATCCATCCAGATGAAACTTCCCACCTGTGTTAACTGTGTACATCTGACTGTGTGAAATTTTTTATTAGTTTTATATATATAATGAATTTAATTAATGAAAATACTGTATGTATTCAGTTAGAGGAGGTAAACTGTCTGATCCGTTAAATAAACTTATACATGAGTTTCAAGGTTTTTTTACCAACCACAACAGAGTATATATATCTCTACAATATTAGATGAATTTCTCAAGAAAATTATTCCATGTTTCATTATAGGGGGAAAGTAAGCAAAATAAATTGTTTTGAGTGTGTTGGTGAGATGTTATGTTAGTGTTATAGTTTGCTGCCTGTGTTAGTTTCTCAATTTTATGTGTTCCCGATGCTATATATTAATGAGACAAAATGAGTTGAAATAGGTCAGAATGGTCAGTCATTTATTATATGTTTTCAAGTCCTGACCATACAAAAAAAGATTGGAAGTTGCTGGTATGCATCTTTAAATTGTGTGTATTTAATTCCAGTTGAAGTACAATGATGGTGGGTAATTATCTCTTATGTGTTAATGACTTTTTGTTGTCTTTGTAGTTTTACTGTAGCAAAGAACAGAGGTTTCCATGGCAGTGTCAATAAAGATTGTGATCTTGTGAATTATAATGTTGTGTACTTCCATAGGTGGTACTGAACAGGCTGAAGGAATCTGCTGTATCCATCTTCTTCTACCCCTAACATTCAGGCAGCAGGTCGCTCCAAAATACTGTTCACCATGGACAAAAATATGTGGCTTCATAACCACAGAAGACAACAGTCTTAAAAAGTGAATCTTACTGCACTATTAATTTATTTAATTATTTATGTCTGCTGGAGTGACATGTATTGCAACAAATTCCATTATTTTATGAGTGTACAAGTTCCAATCTCTTTATTTGTAGTCATATTTTTATGTTATATTTCACTTAAGAAAGAAGGTATTAAAATAGTGGTTCTGAAATAATAAAATCATTCCACAGACAGTATTTTGTGTGGCTACATACTTTTCCAATGTAAAATAAAGGAACACTGATTTTCAGCTCTGTAATTAAACCATTCCACATTGATTTTTTTTTTTTTTGCCTAATTAAGTATGAAGTATTATGAAGTAACTTCATGTGTGTTTGTACATAAGTATGTGTGTATGTACATGAGCTAATGTAATGTAATATGTCAGAGGATATATTGATGTACCTGTACAAGATGTATAAGGTATATCTGTAGCATGGAAAGGTGTAAGGCTATTGATGTCTGTTTGAATCACATATTTTGTCACTGTACATTTTTTGGCTTGAAACATTTAGCATTCCATATTCTACAAGAATCTTTGTCATGCTGATCTGTACTGTCAAAAGCTGGCATCAAGAAATTTCACAGTGATTTCATATTTCATTGTAAATGGTATCAAAACTATGTAAAGTTGTTCTGTGATAGTGCTGAGTGTCAATAAGAATTGTTCACATTTTTGATGAATTTTCTTGGAGTTTGTTTTAACTTTAGTGTGAGTGTATGTTACAGTACATTTTATTTTGTTAGGCTTAAATCTGTGGCGAGAGCGATGCACGTACAATTGTGCCACGTTAAATGTGATCTTAAAATTATTGATAATAGAAATAAAAGTAAAAACCAAATTAATTGTCCTGACATTAATATGGCTTTATCTAAATATATCAGATAACACAAAGCATTGTCATCTGTTTGTTTTCAACTTACTCTTAGCAATAGTGCAAGTACATGGTGAAACAACAGGCACATTTTTATCAAACCAGTCCCAATAAATGCCATATACTACAGCTATTGCATACATCATACAGTTCTGATATGTGGGAAATGCATATACACTGCATTTAGAAATATCTGTATCATGTTTGAATTGAATTGATTTGCACTTTATGAATCCAAAACAGGTTTAATACTTTGGATATAGAACAAGTCAGGAGAAATTACATATATACAGTAGTAGCAGGTACAGTACAACTGATTAAGCTTTGTTTATCATTCTTGTACAGAGTAGAAAGAGTGAGCATATAAATAATTTTTAGGGCTAGTTTAAATTGTTTAGGGTGATCACTTGAATTTTTGGTGCTTTGTGGGTGGTTTATAAACACTTTTATGCAAATTGAGCAGACTCACTGTTCATATAGTGATAAACTGATGAAGGTTGGTGAAAGTACCATTTTTGTCTAGTATGTGTGTGATGGAGTTCCGAATTTAATTTGAATTTATTTTTGTTGTTCATCACAAATAAGAGAAGTGATCCCACTCTCTGCCCCCC
>Ga0209755_10006691_pt1 | contig 12661 bp, 10 predicted proteins | sample TergutCo191P1_FD_187301 | JGI IMG/M metagenome (GOLD analysis project Ga0209755, IMG submission 187301) | Cornitermes sp. P1 segment gut microbial communities from Petit-Saut dam, French Guiana - Co191P1 (SPAdes) (version 2) | ecosystem: Host-associated > Arthropoda: Insects > Digestive system... | reverse complement strand
CGTGCTTCATCTTGGTCATGGTTTAAATAATAGTTTACAGGACATTATTGTCCGTTTCCACAGAATGACAGGAGCGCCGACTCTCTGGGTTCCCGGCACAGATCACGCCGGCATCGCGACACAGAATGTAGTTGAGCGCAAATTAAAAGAACAAGGGAAAAGCCGCCGCGATCTTGGCCGCGAAAAGTTCCTTGAAGAGACATGGAAAGTAAAAAATGAACATCACGCGATTATCACAAAGCAGCTTGAAAAAATCGGCGCCAGTGTTGATTGGAAAAGAGAACGCTTTACCATGGACGAAGGTCTCTCTAAAGCTGTGCGCGAAGTTTTTGTTACTCTTTTTGAACGCGATCTTCTTTACAAGGGAAACTACCTTGTAAACTGGTGTACCTCCTGCGGCACTGCCCTCGCGGACGACGAAGTTGATCACGAAGATACAGCGGGTAAGATGTATCATTTAAAGTATTTTTTTACAGACGATAAAGATAAATACATAGAGATTGCCACAACACGCCCTGAAACTCTGTTAGGTGATACTGCGGTTGCAGTGCATCCCGAAGACGAGCGTTACGCTTCTTTTAAAGGCAAAACTAAAGGTGTAACCTTACGTCTGCCTCTTACAGAAAGAGACATTCCACTAATATTTGACCCTTATGTTGAGCGCGGTTTTGGAACGGGCGCGTTAAAAGTAACGCCTGCCCACGACCCCAACGACTGGGAACTTGGCAAGAAACACAATTTAGAAGTAATAAATATTTTAAACCCCGATGGAACATTAAACGAAAATGTTCCCGAAAAATATCGCGGGCTTAATGTAAAAAAAGCAAGACAGGTTGTAATAGAAGATCTAAGCGCAGGCGGATGGTTTGTAAAAGATGAGCCCATTAAACACTCTGTTGGTCACTGTTACCGCTGTCATACTGTAATTGAACCATTTCTTTCTGAGCAATGGTTCGTGCGCATGAAGCCCTTAGCTGAAAAGGCACTCGACTGCTGGAAAAAAGGCGAAATTATTTTTTATCCCAGAAAATGGGAGAACACATACAAGCACTGGATGGAAAACATCCGCGACTGGTGCGTTAGCCGCCAATTATGGTGGGGGCACCGCATCCCGGCGTGGACATGCGCAGACTGCGGCAAGCTTTCAGTTTCGCGTAACGACATAACAGAATGCCAGCATTGCAAAAGCAAAAACATTGAACAAGACCCTGATGTTCTTGACACATGGTTTTCAAGCTGGCTCTGGCCATTCAGCACATTGGGCTGGGAAAACTCCAATTGCGATACTCAGGACTTTCGTTCCTTCTACCCCACTACAGCGCTTATCACAGCCTACGATATCATCTTTTTCTGGGTAGCGAGAATGATCATGGCGGGTTTGGAATTTACAGGTAAGGCGCCGTTCAGAGACATTTACATTCACGGGCTTGTGCGCGACAAACAGGGACGCAAAATGAGTAAGTCACTCGGCAACGGGCTTGACCCGCTGGAGCTTGTCGATGAGTTCGGCTCTGACGCGATGAAATTTACTCTCGCCTTTTTGTGCGCTCAAGGGCAGGACGTTCTTGCCGACAAGGACTCATTTAAGCTTGGTTCCAAATTCGCGAACAAGGTGTGGAACGCAAGCCGCTATATTTTAATGAATTTAGACGGACGCAATTTAACGGAAAACCCTGCTCTTAACCCTGCTGACAAATGGATTTATTCGCGGCTTAACACTGCCGCTAAAACAATGAGAGAGGCATTCCTTTCTTACCGCTACAATGACGCGGCGCAGACAGCCTATGAATTTTTCTGGAACGATTTTTGCGACTGGTATGTGGAAGCGACAAAAATTTCCATGAAAGGTGGTGATGAAAAAGAAAAAGATCGCGCGACAACTGTGCTTTTGGAGGTATTGTCTCAGTCGCTTAAACTTCTCCACCCTCTTTTACCCTTTGTTACAGAAGAGATATATCAAAAAATAAAAGATAATAAATTAGAAACAAGAAATGAAGAAGCGTTTTTAATTACTTCGATGTATCCTGAATATGACGAAGCGCTAAATTCGCCAGATGACGAAAAGAATTTTTCTGTTTTACAGTCCTTAGTTGGAATGATAAGAACATTAAGAGCCGAGTGCGGCATTACGCCCGATAAAAAAGTGCGCATAACATTAAGATCTGACAATGAATTACATAAACCTCTCGCGGAAAATAAAAATCTAATTTTACTCCTTGCCGGTGTAAACGATCTTAATATCGAAAACGAAAACTCTGAATTTGTACGCCCGCAAGGTTCTATCGGCATGGCAGGCAATGGTTTTGAAGTTTTTGTGTTTGTCGCCGAAGCTGTGGACACTAACAGCTTAAAGAAAAAGTTCGCGCTCGATCTGGAAAAAGATAATAAATATATCCAAAGCCTTCGCGCGAAATTAGAAAATGATCAATTCATTAAAAACGCTCCGGCGGAATTGGTGGAAGAGCAAAAAACAAAATTGCGGGAAACGCTTTTACGCACCGAAAAGTTCGCTCAGTATTTAAAGGATCTTTAAATGAATAAGGAACAAATGCTTCAGTTATCCGGACTTCATCTCGCTCCCTACATACAGATTGCCACAATACTAATCGGTAAACCGCGCGAAGGCGGCGGCAATATGTTCAGGCATCAGCTTGATACAATGTCAATACTTTTAGATTATAAATACATAGACGCTGTTTTGTTAAAAGCTTCCCTTGTGCATGATGTATTGGAGGATATCCCGGATTTTAATCACAATGTCTTGCTTTCTATCGATCTTGACAGCCACGCTGTTTACAATCTTGTGCAGGAAGTTTCCCGCAGGTACAACGAAACAAAGCCTGAATTTCTTACGCGCATAAGGGAAAAGGGTTCCCGTTACGCAAAAATTTTAAAAGTCGCGGATCGTATTTCCAACATGATTTCTCTTGGCTTTGTGAACAACCTGGAGTTTGTCGATCGTTATATAAACGAAACAGAAAAATATCTTATACCTATCGCCGCCGAAGTGGATCAAAATATGATGACCGAATTAAATGATCTTTTAGCAAGCAGAAGAAAATACATGAATAACTTCCGAAATCTGGAAAACTATATAATAAAGAACACCACGGAGGTTTAATTACGCTGCTTCAGAATATAAAATCTCCGCGGGATATAAAAAATTTAACATTACGTGAATTAAACCTTCTGGCAGAGGAAATACGAAACCAAATTGTAAGTACAGTGTCTACAAATGGTGGTCATCTTTCCTCAAATCTTGGAGTTGTGGAACTTAGTATCGCTCTCCACAGGGTTTTTAATACACCGCAGGATAAAATAATCTGGGATGTAGGACATCAATGTTACGCACATAAAATTTTAACAGGGCGTCTTACCAACTTTCCTTCTCTAAGAAGGCAAAACGGTCTCGCTGGTTTTCCAAAAAACAGCGAAAGCCCTCATGACGCATTTAACACAGGACACGCCTCTACCTCAATTTCCGCAGCCCTCGGGCTTCTCGCCGCCGACAGAATTAAAAATGGTAAATCAAATGTAATTGCCGTAATAGGAGACGGCGCTCTTACAGGCGGAATGGCTTACGAAGCTCTTTCTCACGCCGGACACTTGCAGCTCCCTTTAATTGTTATTTTGAATGACAACAAAATGTCCATTAGCCGCAATGTTGGGGGTCTTTCCAAATATCTAAGCCGCCTTTCGATGAAAGGAAAATACCAAAGCTTCCGCCGTCATTTTGACGCGATGGTAAAAAAACTCCCGTTTTTTGGAAACGCTTTTTACGACATTATACTAAGATTAAAGCGCGCGGTTAAGGCGGTTTTTTATACAGATAATTTTTTTGTAGACCTTGGTTTTGAATATGTAGGACCAATAAGCGGACACAGCATACAGGCAATTATCGGCGTTTTAGAAGACGTTAAAAAAATTAACCGCCCGGTAGTTATACATTTAAATACGCGCAAAGGTAAGGGCTACGGTTACGCGGAAGATGATCCGGACAGCTATCATGGCGTTGGATCCTTTTGCGTTTCAGGCGGAATCAATCAGGTAAAAAACACAAAGCAAAAAACATTCACAGAAAGTTTTACTAATATTATTTTAGACGCGGCGGAAAAAGATAATCGTATTGTCGCAGTAACAGCGGCAATGAAGTCAGGAACCGGCATGTCGGAATTCGCTCAAAAATTCCCAAAACGTTTTTTTGACGCCGGTATCGCGGAAGAACACGCCGTAACCTTTGCGGCGGGGCTTGCGGCGCAGGGCTTAAAACCTGTGGCTGCGATATACTCAACTTTTATACAGCGCGCTGTGGATCAAGTTATTCACGATACTGCTCTTCAAAATCTTCCTGTAATTTTCGCTCTGGACAGGTCAGGTTTTGTAGAAGCTGACGGCGAAACACATCAAGGGCTTTTTGATATTTCAATTTTTAGAAGCGTTCCAAACATGACAATTCTCGCGCCCGCGAGTGAGAACGAAATGAAGCTTATGTTTGAATGGGCGCTTAAAATAGAAACAGGGCCTGTTATTATTCGATACCCAAAGGCGCATTGCCCGCAGGAAAACGAAGCTTTCTCAAAACCGCTTGAAGAAGGGTGCGGAGTTTGGATTTCCAGATACAGGGAAAGCGAAATATGCATCTGTTTTACAGGCAGCCTTTTCAGAGAAGCGGCGCAAGCTTCTAATCTCCTTAAGGAAGAAAAAATTGATTCGGATTTGTACAATTTAAGATTCCTTAAACCCCTTAACGAAGAAAACCTTGTTAATATAATGAATGGGTATAAGCTGGTCTGCTTCATAGAAGAGGGCATGAGAGAAGGCGGCCTTGGCGAATACTGCTCTTCCCTCGCGCTGCGTAAAAAATGCTCCGCTAAAATAGTACACCTTGCCGCGGAAAGCCGCTTTATTGAGGAAGACAAGGCATTGGGCACAAGAGAAGAGCTTATTGCGGAGAATGGGCTCAGCGGCAAGGGAATCGCGGACACTTTAAAGACCCGCGTTAACATGTTATAGTAAACAGATGGCATGGTTTCATTGGTTAACTTCGATATACGAATTTATCCGCCCTATCCTGGACGTAGCCCTTCTTGCTTTTATTCTGTACAAGGGCTATGAACTCCTGGAAAAAACCCAAGCGCTTCCCCTGGTTAAGGGAGCCGGGTTTCTCGCCCTTGTCTACGGCATTGCCTTCCTTTTTAAATTCACCACCCTCCAATGGGTACTTACAATTATAGCGCCCGGTCTTTTAATCGCTATCGCTATTGTATTCCAGCCGGAGTTGCGAAAAATATTTATGCGGCTGGGGCAGGCTGAATTTTTTAGGCCCAACGCTACAGTCCAGATAGGCAAGCTTGACGCTGTTATTACAGCAGCGGAGATCCTTTCGCAAAGAAGGCGCGGAATGATTGTCGTTTTTCCAAGAAAGATCAATCTAAAACATATTATCGATACAGGAACAAAAATAAACGGAGAAATTTCTTCCAGTTTAATTGTCGCTGTTTTTGAATTTGACGGCCCTCTTCATGACGGAGCGATGATTATTCAATATGGGAAAATTATAGCCGCGAGCTGCTTTCTGCCTCTTTCCGAGAGACAGGACATACGCAAAAATTTCGGTACTCGTCACAGGGCAAGCCTTGGCATGGCGGAACAGTCTGATGCCGTTATTTTGATTGTATCGGAAGAATCAGGAGCTATCTCACTCGCCTACGATTCCAAACTTTACTACGATTTATCAGTACCGGAAGTTACGCGAAAATTAATGGAACTTTTAGACAAGGGAAGCAGAAAAGAAACAGAACAAAAACCGCCGGAAGAAAACAGGGAGGTTCTTGTTGAATAAAGCAAAACTTCTCTCTTTAATTACCGAAAAATGGCCTGTAAAAGTTCTCTCGTTAGCTGCGGCTCTTCTAATTTCTATTTTTTACAGAATGAGTAATCTGGAAACCAGATTTTTTTCTGTTCCTCTTATTATCGAAGCGAGCGAAACTTTAATCCCCGCTAATTCATTTACAAGCGCTGTAAGAATATCTCTTCGCGGAGGAGCGGAAAGAATACATCAAATCCTGGATGAAGATATCGAAGCGTATATCGAACTTGGTAAATATACAAACGAGGGCAATTATAAAGTGCCTGTGCATATAAGAAAAAAAGGAAGCGCGCTTGGCGTTGATCTTCTTGAAATATCGGTAATTCCAATCGAAATTCCTCTTACGCTTGAGCAAAAAGTAACAAAAACAATTTCTGTTTTTCCTGTTTTAAATGGAACAGTAGCCGATGGATATGAATTAACCTACCATGAAGTATTCCCGGCGAACGTAGTCGCCGAAGGTCCTCGCGGTTTTTTTGAACATCATCTTGAGTTTTATACAGAGATAATAAATCTGGACGGACGTTATGATGATTTTTCTTTGATGGTAAATATTGTTAACGATAACCCATTAATAACAATATTCGGAAGCAAAATGCTGGAATTCCGGGGAACAATACAGCGTATTTACCGCGGAAGATATGATTCAACTTACAGACCAGCGATCATTAATCCAAATACCGTTATCAATACTGATACTAATACCGGCAGCGGGGAGGATGAATAATGCAAAGAAATAAAAAAGAAGCTGAAGACAAAGAAATTAAAATTACTTTTCAATCCAAAAAATCATATATTTGTCCTGTATGCGACTCTGAATTCCGCAAAGAGGAACTTTTTTCAGGCGGCGGAAGACTTATCGCTGGCAAGCTGACAGAAGAGCTGCACCGTTTGTATGATCCTTCCGCAAAGTACGGAGTAGTTTTTCCGCTTGTATACGAATCCATTGTCTGCCCTGAATGTTGGTTCTCTTCCACCGAAAATGATTTCCCGAATATTCCCGGAGAAAACAGGGCACAAGCAAAAAAAGATACAGACACCCGCCAGAACGAAACAAGATTAGTTTTTCCTAACGCTGATTTTAGCAATAACAGAACTTTGATGGACGGAGCGGCTTCCCAGTATTTAACATTGCGCTGTTATGATTATTACAATAAACCAACATCACCCACAATTAAACAGGGGCTTGCCGCGATAAGATGCGCGTGGCTTTTAGATGAACTTGATAAAAAATACGCTGGCCAGCATTATGATTGGCTCGCGACCCTATTTAGAAAAAAAGCGCAATACTTATATAATGAAGCTCTCAGCAGAGAGCAATCCGGCAGAGAAACTCTTTCGGGAATAAAAATATTCGGTCCTGATACCGATAAAAATTACGCGTATGAAGGCATGCTTTATATGTGCGCTTACCTTCGTTACAAGTTCGGTCCCGCTCATGACGCCGAGCAGAGGAAAACGTCTCTGGAAGACGCGCGCAGAACAATCGCGAAACTTTTTGGCATGGGAAAATCATCAAAGGATAAGCCGGGAGCGTTCCTGGAAATCGCGAGAGGTCTTTATGATACGTTAAATAAAGAACTCACAGAAAATGAATAGAAACATAAAATTAATTGTCGCCTACGATGGCACGGAATTCCACGGCTGGCAGAGGCAGGACAATGAGCGCACCGTGCAGGGCGTGATAGAAGAAGCGCTTGAAAAAATTCATGGCAAAGCTGTCAGTCTTACAGGTTCCGGAAGAACAGATTCGGGCGTTCACGCCGCGGGGCAAACCGCGAATTTTTACACTGACATAGACAGTATCCCCCAGGAACGTTTTACACATGCTCTAAATTCATTGCTTCCCCAGGACGCGCGCGTTTTAGATTCACGCGAAGCGGACAAGGATTTTCACGCGCGCTTCAGCGCGAAAACACGCACCTATCGGTATCAATTTATTTGCCGTCCTGGCGCTCCTTCTATTCCTTATGAAAGCCGATATAACCTTATACTGCACCGCTATCCGAGTATTGAGCTTTTAAACGCTTACGGAAGGCTCCTTTACGGTGAAACAGATTGTTCAATTTTCGCAGGTGCAGGCGACACGAGCAAATCAAAAAACCGCTATGTTTACAAAGCGTATTTCTACGCCGAAAAAAATAAATTAATTTTTGAAATCCGCGCCAATGCCTTCCTTAGGAACATGGTTCGCTCTGTCGCCGGAACTTTTCTTCATTACGAGGAAGCCGGCATGCCGCCTGAAGAACTGCGGGAAATTATTAAAAAGGGTGAGCGCTCCCTCGCTGGTCCTACCCTGCCCCCGCAGGGGCTCTTTTTATGGCACATTGAATATTAATATATAAACTATTGACATAAACTTAAAAAAACCCCATTGTTCACTATAGACCAATTGGACGGCATAGGAAGATGCCGCGCCGTAGAGCCCGGCGCAATCATCCTTAAAGGAGGCTGGAAGGAACAGCTTGATAGGAAGCAATGTTACCATCGAAGGTATATGCAAATCTTTTGATGATTTTAATGTGCTCAAGAATGTGAGCATGGAAATAAAAAAGGGAGAGTTTTTCTCCTTATTGGGACCGTCGGGATGCGGAAAGACTACTTTGCTGCGCATAATTGCCGGTTTTGAAGCGCCTGATAAAGGAATACTTACCCTTGACGGAGACAATGTTCTTTCGTTGCCTCCCAACAAGCGTCCGACCAATACGGTATTTCAAAATTACGCTCTTTTCCCCCATCTTTCTGTATTTGAAAATGTCGCCTTTTCACCAAGATTAAAAGGCGCCAGCACCGCGCAGATTAAAGATAAGGTTCATCAATATTTACAACTCGTGCGCCTTGAAGGACACGCGGATAAAAAACCTAATCAACTTTCGGGCGGAATGAAGCAGCGTGTAGCTATCGCCCGCGCGCTTATCAACGAGCCGCGTGTTCTTTTACTCGATGAGCCGCTCTCAGCCCTTGACGCGAAACTTCGCCAGCACATGTTAATAGAGCTCGACCGCATTCACGACGAAATAGGCATTACATTTATTTATGTTACTCATGATCAGCAGGAAGCGCTTTCTGTCTCTGACAGAATCGCGATAATAGATCAGGGTGAAGTCTTGCAAATAGACACTCCTCATGAAATATACGAAAGCCCTGCGACAAATTTTGTCGCCAAATTTATCGGAGAAACTAATCTTTTTGACGGCGTAATTACGAGCGTAGAAAAAATTAAACTTCAGGATTTTGACGGCGAGACAGAATACCTCGCGGAAGTTGAAATACCGGAACTTGGAAAAATTAAAGTAACCGATATTGACGAAATACATGTAGGGCAGACAGTTAGTTTTACTATAAGACCGGAAAAAATTGTAATTACAAAAGAAAAACCCGCCGTTAAACGTGACGATATAAATCTTATTCAAGGTGTTGTAGACGAACCTATTTATTCAGGGTTCCAGACAAAGTTCTATGTTAAAACAGACAGATCTATAATTCGCGTAATTAAGCAGCACGCGAATTATTCCGATGAAGGACCGGATATCCGCTGGAAAGATTCTGTTTATCTTTCATGGAGCGCCCTTGACGGTTATATTGTCGAGGTAAAAAAGTGATTAAGCAGATAAAACCTGCTGTTCGCAGGAATTTAGGCATGCTCTACTCCTCCCCTATGGCATTTTGGTTTACCATTTTTTTTCTCGCTCCAATCGCGATTATTATTGTTTTTAGTTTTTTAAAAAAAGGGCTGCACGGCGGCGTAATAAATGAATTTTCTCTTGACGCGTACCGCTATCTTTTAAACCCTACATTCTTAACAATAACGCTTCGCACTCTTTTTACTTCGCTTATCGCGACAGTTATTACCATATTAATCGCCCTGCCCTGCGGCTACTGCATGGCAAGAAGTAAAAATCAAACTCTTCTTTTACTTTTAATTATAATTCCATTTTGGACAAACTTTTTAATCAGAGTTTTCGCGTGGACAAATATTTTAGGCAACAACGGTTTTTTAAATCAGTTTCTTATAAACAGCGGCTTTATTCAAAGCAATCTTCCGCTTTTGTATAATCAAAACGCTGTTATCCTTGTCCTTGTTTATATGTATTTGCCCTACGCTATCTTGCCTTTGTTTTCAACAATCGATAAATTTGATTTTTCATTACTCGAAGCCTCGCGCGACCTAGGAGCGAGTAAATTTGTTTCCATGGTAAAAATACTTCTGCCTAATATACGCGGCGGCATTTTTACGGCGGTGCTTTTTACATTTATACCCATATTCGGCGCTTACGCTGTTCCAATGCTGGTAGGCGGAAAAGATTCCTATATGCTTGGACAAAGAATCGCCGACTTTTTAAGAGGTGAGCGCAACTGGCCTGCCGCCGCCGCTATCTCTATGGTGCTTACAATTATTACAACCATCGGTGTCCTTTGGATGATGTATATTCAGAAAAAAGATGAATCCAGAAAAATAGAAGTAAAAACGCAAAAAACCGAAGCGGAGGGAGCAAATTGAGTAAAAGTTTAGCTACAAATGTTATTACGCGAATTAAACCCTTTAAATTTTTAAGCGAGGCGGCGAGACACGCTCGCAGAGCTTACATGCAGCGTATATCCGTATCGCAGACAATATTTTTCTTTACCATTATTTTTCTTTTTCTTCCTTTGCTTGTTCTTGTTGTTTATTCTTTTAACGCGTCTACAAGTATGCAATGGACAGGTTTTTCCCTGCGCTGGTACCAGAGACTTCTTACAGAAAGAGGGCTCTGGATAGCGGTAAGAAACAGTCTTTTAATCGCCGCTTCTTCCGCGGCGACAGCAACGATTATCGGAACAATAGGCGCTATAGGGGTTAGCTGGTATAAATTTAAACTGCGTACCTATGTGCAGACTATTTCCTTCCTTCCAATGATTCTGCCGGAAATTATTATCGGTGTTTCTCTCGCGATCTTTTTCGCGGGCGTAGGAATACAACTGGGTCTTTTAACGATTTACATCGCGCATACAACTTTTAACCTTCCATTTGTTTTTTTAATGGTAATGGCGCGTCTTGATGAATTTGATTTTTCTATAATAGAAGCCGCGGCAGACCTTGGAGCGAGCGAGAGGCAAACTCTCTTTAAAGTAACGCTTCCTATTTGCATGCCCGGCATTGTTTCAGGTTTTCTTACCGCCATTACGCTGTCCCTGGAAGACTTTGTTATCACATTCTTTGTGTCGGGACCCGGTTCTTCTACACTGCCTGTGTTTATATATTCCGCGATAACAAAAAAGGGCGGAATAACGCCGCTAATAAGCGCCCTTTCTGTTGTAATGATATTGGGAACAGTTTTACTATGCATTATGCTAAGAAAGTTTCTTAAGTACATCGCGGCAAAATAATGTAAAGATACTTCTTTTGAAGTTTCTTAATAAATTTACGGAGGAAAATTATGGAGGAAAAGTTGGAAATTCTTTCATCGGACACAGTCTCAGGAAAAACTCACAGAGGTCTGTGTATCTGCATCGCAATTGTGAGTTTAATGGCGTTATTAATACTGGGCGGCTGCGAAAAAAAGGAGCGCCTTTATATTTATAACTGGACTTATTACACACCGGATTCTGTCATCGAGAAATTCGAGAAAAAGTATAATGTCCGTGTGATCTACGATGAGTTCGCGTCAAACGAGGATATGTACGCAAAACTAAAAGCGACTCAAGGAAAGAGCGGCGGTTATGACATTGTCTTCCCGTCTGCGGATTATGTATCAATCATGATTAACGAGAACATGTTTGAAAAAATTGATAAATCATTAATCCCAAATCTTATAAATGTAGATCCTGTTGTCTTAGGTTTTACTGATTATGACGCAAATATGGATTATTCAGTTCCGTATTATTTTGGAGCCGCGGGCGTTGTTGTAAACACGGCAAAGGTTCCTAATTTTGAAAGAAGCTGGTCTATCTTCGCGCGCGAGGATTTAAAAGGACGCATGACAATGTTAGACGACATGCGCGAAGTAATGGGCGACGCTCTTGTCTTCCTTGGCTATTCTGTAAATACTGTTGATCAGTCTCAGATAATCGAAGCCAGAAACCTGATTAACAATTCATGGAAGCCAAACCTTGTAAAATTTGACGCTGACGCGTTCGGTAAAGGTTACGCTAACGGTGAGTTCTGGGTAGTTCAAGGTTACCCCGAAGTTGTATTTGAAGAAATTATAGAAGACAAGCAGATGATGAAAAACACTGTTTTCTTCTTCCCCAAGGAAGGCGGTCCTGCCTACATCGACAGTATGTGTATCTTAAAAGGTTCAAGGAATATTGAGCTCGCGCATAAATTTATTAACTTTATTCACGAGCCTGAAATTTACGCGGAATTCTGCGACTCGTTCGGCTTCCCGGCAACAGCCAATGTGCCGGCTCGTCAATTTTCTCAGGGACCAACATGGTACTCCGCAAATGATCTTGCCAATGTAGAATTAAAAAGAGATTTGGGAAAATCACTTGAACTCTACAATGACGCGTGGTTTAACTCGATAAGAATTGGAGAGTAATGCGTAAAACGACTTACGTCGTTTTACGCGGCAGTTACTGATCCTTTAAATGCGATCAGTAACTGCTAATAATAAAAAAAGTCGGAGGCTTATATTGAATAAAAGAAAAAGTATCTATCTTGTGGTTATGGCGGCTCTTTTGTTCCCCGCCATTATTTCCTGCAGTTCTAAAGAACGTTTGTACATTTACAATTGGACTTATTATACGCCGGATTCAGTTATAGAAAAATTTGAAAACGAATACAATTGCAGAGTTATTTACGATGAGTTT
>Ga0209755_10006690_pt1 | contig 12662 bp, 5 predicted proteins | sample TergutCo191P1_FD_187301 | JGI IMG/M metagenome (GOLD analysis project Ga0209755, IMG submission 187301) | Cornitermes sp. P1 segment gut microbial communities from Petit-Saut dam, French Guiana - Co191P1 (SPAdes) (version 2) | ecosystem: Host-associated > Arthropoda: Insects > Digestive system >... | reverse complement strand
CCCCCCCCCTTCCTTTCCTCCAATGAAACATTCTGAGTGCTGGGTGCATGTCTGCAGGATCATCTTGTATCTGGATAAGTGCAGTAAATGGGAAGATAATGCAAATAAAGTTGACTAAAGTTAGATGTAAGAGTTCAACACCCTTTATTCACAAATTGTCTGATTGTGTAAGATAAATGGTCATAAGCTGGGTTCTCGTTTTGATTTTGGGGCTGGCATTGATTGTATTCCAAATTTGTAGGTTTCTTTTAATTTTTGTAAATTAAAGTTGCTGTTCCTGTGTTGAGGTCAAGGTTAGAAGCTACGTGGATAGATATTTTTTGTGTCTTGAATTTATTATGCTTCCCCTTCCAGCATACTTCCCTGTATTTCCCATTTCATTCACACAAATGTTGGCAGTGGTAACCATGAGGTAATCTTCAGTAGCAGTTGGCACTTTGGGCTGACTCAGCATAGGCAGGCAAGGTTGGTGGAGCAGACTAACAATAGGCAGAAAGGTGTCATTCCTTTTATCTCTGAGACCACTTTCCATGAGCTCAGTGTACATCCTGGAACAGACAGGATGTTGCAGGGTCCATCTCTGCATCACCAGAAATAGCCACCACATACCGAAATTGAGAATTATTGTTCTGTTTTGTAGTCTTGATTATATCATGGTTTAATTAAATATTTTTTGTCATGTATTTTACAATCTGATGTCAGACTTCATTTTCTCACTCTTAATATCTGGTCTAAATGTACATGAAAAGTGAACCAAGGACAGCCAATATATTTGCAGTCAGTTGTATATAGAAATATACTTGTTTAGTTTGTCCTGTGGAATGTGTTAACCAAACTGGAGATAATTTTAGACCTCATTCAAAGAACACCTGCATGCCATTCAATACAATAAATTTACATCTGGCTCTGCTACCCACATTCTGAATAGAGGACTTAAGTATTGTGATGACATGCACAACACTACACATGCAAGCAGAATGACAAAGTACACCTTAATACTAGAACCAGCTACAAATGTTAAACAGTCACAATAATGAAATGACATACAGTATCAGCAAACCAGTAACACGTTAATCTTAATCACCCCTCAGTTACTGGCATGTAAGTAAAGTATATGGACATGATAATGGTATTTATATGTATCATGAAGTTTTCATTGTATAACCCTTTGGCAGTAGAATTATGTCCCCAGTGTGAAGTGGAGAAGACTGGAATTTTATGTTACAGGATTTAATTTTTTTCATGCATGCTTTTACTTCCCCCCCAACCCCCCAAAAAAATTTTTTTTTGTTATTTTTCCGTCAGGTTTTATCATCATCATCATCATCATCATCGGCTCGAGCCCCTTTTGAGCCAAGGCCTTCTTCAGAAGCTTCTGCCAGCTGTCCCTATTCCTTGGAGCATTCCTCCAATTTCTCCCCCCAACTTACTGGCATCTTCCATCACACCATCTTCCCATCTTAGTTTCAGCCTGCCCCTCTGTCTTCTTCCTTTTACCACTGCAACGAGAACTCTTCTTGTAGGGCTGTGTTCCTCCATACGAATAACATGTCCTGCCCATTTTAATCCATTAATTTTAATGTATGTTACTATATCACTTTCCTTGTACAATGTATATAACTCATTGTTGTATTTTATTCTCCATTGTCATTTGTAGGTCCAAAAATAGTTCTCAAAATTTTCCTTTCAAAAACTCCTAAAACAGCTTTGTCAGATTTTGATAATGCCCATGTTTCAGAGCCATATGCCAGCACTGGTCTGATCAAGGTCTTTCCGTCAGGTTTAATGAAATAAAATTTAGCCGTCTGTTTATGAGTTGTGTAACCACCCCCTATATAATTCCAAGCATTCACATACATAGCATAAATTAATTGTTACCTGCCATTGGGTGCTTAGCTTTGATTTTATACTGCAAACTGGTCAGTTTTTATTTGAGGCTACAGCCTTGTGAAAGGAGTGATACTGATATATGCCCTGCTTTACTTTGTGCATGGATCATTATTATAATTCTCCAACTTGTCAATTTCTGGTCATGTAATGCTAGTTGTGTAGAGACATGGTGTTCTTGCATTATCAAGTGGGATGATGAAATCACATGGCATATTTCAAATTACCATATTGCTCAGCCCAGATTGTCATGAAGAGGGAGAAATAGAGATGCCTGTGTACCACTTCGTGGGTGGTGTTGATAAAGAACAATGGTACATGGTACTGTCCAGAAGGCAACTCATTGCCATTATTCCCATTTTCCTGAGTGTATATGGGAGACATGGGGGGTGGAAAGTTGACCATCTAATTCAAGACTTGATAACTTGTTACCTGGTGCCTTCTATAATTATTAGTGAAGGGACTCCTGTATATTGTAACAGGGATGCAGAATACTGCCTTGTGCCAGAAGAATGGAATCCAGTCCAAAATAACCCCAAACAGATCTTAGTATTCTCCAAGTTTGGGGGCCCCCTTGCACTGTAGGATCCCCAAGGATACTGTATACACCACTGATGCTATGGTTGGAGCAAAACTCAGTTACACTTCACTTCCTTATGTGTAAGCGTGGAAAGTAATACATTAATGCAAAGGTATTGTGTACTGCCCAAACATGTAGCAAAGTCCAGTGAGTATTATAATGGCTACAAAGAAATAGAGTTGTGTTAAGACTGAGAGTGATATTACATCACCAATTCCCAAACTGTGTACTGTGGGATGTTTCATATTTTCAAGGGAAAAACAGATCTCCAGATTGCAGAAGGTGACAACACTGTCAGTGATGAATGTGAGGCAGCAGTTGTAAATTGTTTGGACCTGATGACTGAATAAATGGAAGTGTTAGGTATTTCTTTCGGCCTAGGAGCGCCATAGAAAAATTGCTGAGACACTAAGGGTGTTGTGAACTGAGAAAGTTTGGGAACCCCTGCATTACAGCATGTTGGGACTTTGAAATATAAACACGTATTTGCATTTTGCATTTGTTAGTGTAAATGGATGTGGAATAATTCATGATCTGTCATTGAAATGTAAAGATACAAATATTGCAGTTTCAGAACATCCAGCAACAGGACTGCCAGTCTGGTCCTTATTTGTAAAGGAATATTAAACATGAACTTCATACTCCTCATCACAGCACATTAGTATGATGCCCAGAGAATGTGTTTTTTGCAGAATAACTATATTGAACAGTCATTCTGAAACATCTTTTTCAGAATGATCTTTCTTGTTTGCCAGTTGGTGACTGTCACAGCAAGGTATACTTAAGAAGTTGCCCAATCTGTAAAGTCAATAAGTAATAATGGTATATGCATGAGAAAGGAAATTGTTTGTATTGTAATTGATAGTGAAGCCAGATGTGTTACCAGTTCCACCCAGGCAACCATTAAGTTATGTGTATGGCAGGTTTATTGTCTGCAGGTTTTAGTGACTGCAAAGCATATCTCATAGTTACTTCCACATTCTTGTATATTGTGTAATCTCTCTTTTCCTTCATATTGTCTTTGAAGAGGGAACCAGAAAAAAGGAAATACAAATAAGCAACAGAAAATAGAATTTAAAGATAAATTACATTGAGTGATAGATTAATAACAATAAAATGTTAGAAACATATTTTAAGAATGCATGAAGGCAAAATCTCAAAGAAAAAGTTGAAAGTGAGTAAAAATAGACTAATCCCCAGAGGAAAAGAAGATCAAGATGGAAACAACATGTTAGGAAAGATGTCATGCAGAGCATAGAAAGATGTGGGAGGAGATTGATCAGATGAAGCTTGTGGTAGCTTCTATTGTTGAAGAGGCATGTTTTGGTGATGACTAATGGATAGTGGAAACATTTGAGGGAGAAGGAAAAGTAACTCTATGTTATACCAGATAGGGAGATGTGGGAACTTCTTAGCTTGATTCTGGGTTTTTGTAGTGACCAGTTTGACAGTGGGCAACAGCAGGTTAAAATGATACCCTGATTTGAGGTATGTTACATGATCATCCACCTCTTACTTTGACAGTATTCTGTGTTAGTTAAGACCCTTATCATAAATATTGAATTGTGTGTTGCCTATATAGAGATCTGTTCCAAAATATCAGTTACTTAGCTGACTGTGACTGCATGGCTGATTGCTGCCTGCTTGCTACAGAAGCTGATTTCCTTCCACCCTGCCTATTAGCACATACCCATTCATACTCTGCTCAGATCCTGAAGGTGGGAGCAACACATTCATGTGAAATTCTGGTATCTGCCAAGAAGACTGGTGACTGAACCCAGAGGACCACAGCTTGAATACATAGTGTCAGAAAAACTTAAGATCATGTATGGAACTGGAGGGGTGTACTCCAAAAATGTATTTTGTAAATGCAATTTTTATGTCAGTGATAATGTGTGCATTTCTTCCACACATGCATGTCTGCAGATACTAATTTCACTGAGGTAATGAATTATTTTTCTGATTTATATATGTGTGTTAAATATGGGGGAAGTTTTAAATAAAGCTCATGCTATTGTGGTCTGTACTGTGTCATAAAATGAACCTCTTTTGGAAACATTGCAGGTATGTGCAACAGCTCAAAATAAACCTGGTGAAATAGCACCTATGGCTAATAGTGCAGGTATTTCAACCAATAAATAATAAAGATATGCGGTACAAACATTTCATGGGGGCTTTGCCCGTGACTTTTGCCACTTTATATTTCCACAGTACACATTCAAAATGAAAGATTTATAGTCCGGTTTCCCTGGTATGAACTTCGGTAGGAAGAAAAGTTTGCAAACCGCTTCCCCACGTTCCACTGTATGGATCCTTTTCTTTTGTTTCTTAATTTTTGCACATAATATCCAACCATACCATTGTATTTATGGTAGCTGCCATGGATATGCAGTGAAGTCCGCGTAAGGTGTTTGAATAGTTTACTGCCAAAACTTTAGCATATGGTTAATATATACGTTTCCCTTTTAACATGTTTCCAGTTTAGAAGTACTTCCCGCCATTGAAGCACGAGACGTTGGCGACGCAACAAATACTCCATCCATTCATTACGCTTTCGTATCAAAATCTTAAGCAGTATCACATGTATTCCGTTTTTTACCAACGTACCGTGATGAAATAACGCTCTCGGTTCGAATCCACCGTCGCTCAGAGGTACAAATAATCAATTCAACTTTAATCCGTGGACACTTTTTGGCGGGAAACGTCGTCACATTCGAACTGTCCTGTGCTGCGCATTTTGCACGGTGTGCCGCCAAGATCGTGGTGTTTAATGTAATATACAGCGTGATTGCGCATCGGTTTCATGGAACGAGCTGTGACTGTTCAAGTATAATTTAAATAATCTGGCGTGTTCTGTGTGCAAAATTTATACATATTGTGTGTGTCAAGTGTTCGTCCTGTAGAGCGTTTTGTTACTGAGTAGGCAATCGGTATGGCTGCTTATCAAAGGCTGGTATAAAAGGAAGCTGCTCGGAATTCAAGATAATCGGGATATGATAATCACGGTTTGTACTGTTGAAATTTTCCTCGCTAAAAATGTCGCTGAAGAGTGTAGCATTTATGTGTCAGTTTAAAATGTGATGCTAGGTACTCAAAATGAGCACCCGTTCCGCAAAAAGGTGAGGACGGCAAAATAGAGTAAGATGGAGACCTTATTTGTGGAATTGTGCCGGTAAGTACAGACTGTTCCTCTGTCGGTTGTGCTTGAAAAAAAATCTTGTCTGATTTTCGAATATATCAAAATCACTAAGGAAGGGATGTCTTGAAATGTCCTTTGGTAGTGATATGTATCATTTAATATGGAATTTAGGTGGAATCATACTCCAATAAAGGGAATGTCAGTTTCAGGACAGAAGTACAAAATCATGTTTACAGGTTAACCCTCTTAAGAAATTTTTTCTGCTTAATAAGCCTGAATTGTGGAATTAAAAAAAATGTTCTGATTCCATGCTTGCTGGTGATGTGAGTTTTATCATGATAGGTGTGCGTTCCAAATTGTACTTTTGAATAAAGTATTTTATGGTATCCACCTCATCCACTGGTGTCAGCAGATCACAGTACTGTATATCAGGAATGTTTTATAATATCTGTAGTTGATATGACATATTGTAGTAACAATGAAGCTTAAGAAACGGGGTGTATCCACATACTTAAAAAAGACTGGGATTGCGAAAAACAGGGTGTATGCACATAATTAAAAAAGATTGGAATTGAGGATTTGAATCAGATCCAAAAACTGTGATGCAGCACTTTCACACTTCCAAAAATCCACAATGCCATTCATACTGGTAAAGGTGTGAAGTAATTTTCATATTGCATTTTCTCTGTTGGATCTATGATTTTAAAAAAGAAAACTGACAAAATGGGAAAGTTACAATTTTAAGGGGACTGTATTTTACTGGCAATTGTGTTGTTACTTTCCTCCTTGTGTGTGGATAGTTATTTAAGTGAGTTTACATTAACATAAGCTGAGAGGAATTGATAGCCAACAGTTGTCAGATAAAATGAAAGACCCCATATAAACAGTAGGTTACTTTTCATGTGCAGATTATGTGGTGGATTCATTGCACGTATGAAAATGAGAAGGTGTTCTGACAAGGCTGACATGGCTTGTTTATTTAGTGTCTATGATTGAAGGAACTGAGGGAAACCACAAAGGAGTCATAGTAAAGATAACTACCCTTAAGGCTAAGATTCAGACTGGGGACCAAGAAAACAAGAAGCAAATGTCAATAACAGAATGTTGTAATAAGGTTTATATTGTGTCAGTTTCAAGCCGCTCTTTACTAAGTAGACAAACGAATGCTTCCTGTCAAAAGCTCTTCTATATATCTATCTATGTATGAAACATCAGTGACAGCATGCTTTCTTTAATTCTCATGACAATCATCTGAGTGTTCTTCACTTTATATATGGGGGGTAAGCATCAGTTTCATATGAATATCTGCTCAGTGAATATAGTACTTGCTTAAGATTCATAAATGTATTTTAACTGTACTTCAACTGATTTTGGTGAAACTGGGTATAGGAGATCCCCACACAATGCTGCTGAGTAATCTTTTCACGGAAATGCTTGCAGTGAAAGCCATACTTCGCTTTCAAGCATTTGAATTTTGTGAAAATTGGCACAGGGGCAGCCATACTTTTGTTATGTGTAAATGGAGTTAAAGATTACATGTGTACTGTGAAACTATGACATTTTGAGAGTAAAGTACACCTCAGTAAAGTGTTTTCAGTAGGGGTTTCAACTATTACTATCAGTGCCAAAATATATTGCATTTTGCAGAGGGCCAAAGTTCATACTATGTATATGAGGAGGGTTTTGTTTACCTTTACTAGCACAGTGAACGTTATCACCTAAGTGGTTTATTTTGAAGATATGACACAGTTAACAAATATGTCAGTGACAAAATTGGGAGTGTGTTTAGTTGTATCTGAGGTAAATGTTTAGTAATTGTTTTGTGCTTTACATTTTATCTTCCAGGTTTTTGAAAATCTCATGACTGATATACAATATCATCCTGAAGGACACCCATAGTGTGGGCAGTTCTTTTTCTTAACCTTCCCACCCCTGTACGGGGAATAGTAACAAGCAGGAGAATTAATTCACAGTATGATACTTGAGGGTCCCATAGCAGTGTTGCTGAAGACTCAAGTTGTCTGGGACATGCTTTGTCCACAGGTACACAGGCACTGACATATCAAAGGATCATAGTGCCTACATATTCATGATCAAGCAGTCGAAAGACTCTTTCTTTGAAACATGGTAACTGCTGACCAGTCAGCATTGTCCAGTATTCCAAAAGACTTGAATCTTCAAAATACACACACATTCATCGTAAAAAAATTAAGATTTGTGTAGCTCAAGTATATTACTGCTGCAAGTGAAATAGTATTCTTATTTAACTGTTTTAATCTAGGTATGTAGACAGCTCAGTAGCAACAAACTGGACAGCCTGGCAGAAGTGTTCAGCATTACATCTTTGCTACCACATCCATGTGATGTGGTTTCATCCTATAATTTTTGAAGGGCATTACAGTTGCCAGATTGGGGTTTCCACAGTACTGACGAGCATTCAGGTCATTATGCCAAGCAGCAGGTTTATTGATTTTGAATGTTTAGAGAAATGTACCACTTTCATTATCAAGGGTTTTAAAAGTCCCAGGAAGTAGAAATTAATAATCCAGCTCCTTAGCATAACAACTCAGAAGATCTGAATTCTCCGTATGAGTGTTACGTATTGATGACTTTCAGTAACAGAAATAATATGTGAAACTTCAGTTTTTTGGGTTTAGCTGTGTTATATTGACATAGTTCCAACATAATTTTGGTATACATTGCAATCACCATGTGTGGGGTGAATATGAGTTGGATGGGGGAAGTGACAGATACATTTGAGTAAGGTCAGGGGTGTGAAGTGTGCTAGTCAGTTGGAAGAGGTAATGTGATTTTGAAGTAGAAGTTTGTAGGAAAAGAGATTAAACCAGACTTGTTCAGTTTATACCATTCTTCATGATTAAAGGTGCAGAGGTGTTTCACAAAATGTTGCAGTCTTGTTGGGTCATTTTGTTTTTGAATTCATGACATCAATAGTTCAGTTAACACACTATGTTTATTAAGATGATAAAGTGTCAACATATTTCAGCTTTCTGTCATAATATTCAAATACAAGTAAATATTCAGTCATAAAACAGTGCCTACAGTCTATGAGAAAACAATGGATCCCATTGTTTCTTTATATTTTAAGTTTTATGTATGAAATATTGAAAATTTATATTAGAACAGTTTTTGTTTCTTCTGCATTTTAAACTAGGTAAAATTTATTCAAGTAAAAATCTTAAAATGTCATTAGTTTCTTTGAATATATATTACTTTTATGTATGGTTGTTTAGCCTGTATCTATGACAACAGCTTGCTAATAACAATTATTTTGTGTAGTATTCTAGCCTATGTAGAAGGTATATGTTTTATTGAACACAGTAATATAATTAATATTTGTTTTTATTTTCTTTCAAAATTTCTAGTTTTTGTAATTCTTGGCTTAATAGTTGCGATTTTTGTCTTTGGTAGGCCTATCAAATTTATAGCATATGGCAGATAAGGGTGTTTGTTATTCCAAGACGTGTGAAAACTGTAAATTCTGGCAAATGAGCGAAGTGCAGGACATGGTAATATGAGCCAATTTAAAAGTTGAAAGATATGAAAACCATTTTTGGTTTGTTTTATTTGTTGGCATTGTACATGTGTGTGAGTGTGTGTCAGTATGTGTGTGAACTATTACCGTCATCATCAGTAGCAGCAAGCCATTGTCATACATAGAGGTTAAATAAGAATATTTAAAAATAATATACACAAGACTGACCAAATTTTGGCTCGGATTAATTTCAAGCAAGTTAAAAGGACTACGTACAAACAAGAGTACAGCATACATTTGTGGTACTTTACAGTGCAAAGAAACACTGGGAATGGAAGTTTTCTTGTGTGTTATAAGACATTATCATTAGCAAATATGTCCTGTATATTTAATGTTCCCTGCATTGGCTTGATGGTGGCTTTGATAGGAGGCCAATACATATAGCCACCTTATTCTTAATAAACAAGTCGTGTCAAATGAAGTACCCTCTTACTGATTTTCAGAATTTATGCACTTAAGCTGCAGAGACCTTCCATTCACATATGATTTCTCCAAGTACAAAGAGCTTCCCCTGCCAGTTACATCACCAGTACCTATCTGTGATTGCTCCGCAGATGTTGCCTAAGCAGCCAAAGAATGCATTAGCCTAACCTCTGCCCTTAATCCTGGATTCTTCACTAACATAACACTCAGCCAGATTTTAAATCTCTCTTTCAAGGGAGTGGGTAAACTTTTCACTAGGTGATTCTTGAGTGTTTTATAATATGAGGTGACTACACAGATAGATTCACTGGTTTCATGTTGTCATTATGAGACACAAATCCATTCAGATGCTGCTTGAAACTCTTGGTCCAGCCATATCATGAAGTGGACAAAGAAATTGAACTCTATTCATGTAACATTTCAGCCATGCCCATGGACTTTGACAATGCTTGATTCCATCCCCTCCTCAGATAACTGTGAAGTACGCACATATGTATTTGAGAACTAAAACACTATACTCACTCTATTTTGATGCAATGAGTATGAAAACGTATTTTTAGATTCAGTAAAAGAATTCCAATGAATTTTACATGCTTCTGTTTAAATACTTTTACCTCCGAATGTAACCTTTATTTTCAGAAAGCACTTGAGAAGCCACTTTTTTTTTGCACATGCCCCTAACCCCCATATCTTGAGAATTAGATTTTTGATTGCATAATTGACTTTTTGTGTTCTTGACTGATTTGTAATGAAATTCCACCAGAACAATTTATTTAAGAAAAACGCAGACCTATTTGATATTGCTATCAGTATTTTTACATTTCAGAAGTGCCTTTAGTTTTGACGGTTCTTTAAGATATTTTGTTGCGTGCTATAAACAACGTAGCCCCTCTCTCCCCACACCCCGCTCACTCACCATCCCTCTACCCCTAGGCACACATCGGAATACGTCTGGTCCGCCCTTGTTTCTTATCAAAGCAGCATTCATGAAAGTTCTGCAATGTATTCTCACTGCATACGTTATGTAACGACGCCTATTACTGTAGGAGTATTTGACTGCTAAAATGGTTTCAGACAGGTTACGCACACCTACTGTAAAACACATTTCCCGCATAATCACCACATTGCGAGACTCATCGATTACAGTTATACATACTTAGGTTGTGGGTGAAGTTGGTTTAAGCTATAATCAACAGATGGCATAAGTGGTGCAACAACTGGCATGCTAGTGGCAGCAGTTAAAAATTAAATGTACTTGTAGTGTGGAAATACGTCATTCGTACTTAAATGTTGGCAAGTATGAATCCTCCATTTTGAAAACGCGGTTTGTTACATTTCGTACACATGTGAGATTTTTAAAACTTTGCCACTGGAACATGTGATGCCTTCTTTGCGAAGAGAGCGTTCCTGAAATGTATGTAACACGTCTAATAATTACAGTTTCTTATGTTCCATCGCGTGCTGATTAACACCACATATTTACTTCATATTTGAATCGTGCTTTCCTTCCTTACATACGAACAAGTAAGATTATGATATAATCACGCTGTGTGTGTGTGTGTGTGTGTGTGTGTGACAGAGAGACTGAGTGAGCGAATGGATAGGTTGTGTGTGTTTCATATGAATTATTGAAACACATACCCGATTATCACGAAACGTAATATGAACGTGACACAAATAGACACCATTCCTGAGTGTGCACAAAAATTAGTAGAAAGAAATGAAGGTGAGCTAACCATGTTATGGAGTCAACAAGTGCAAACCAGAGGAACCATTCGTAACAGTAAACTGGACAATATAATCAGTGATAATAAAGAGGAAACCCGTATGCTACTAAATGTCGCAATTTCAGAAGACAGGAATAAGATCAGGAAAGAAACCGAGAAGATTCTAAGATATAAAGATCTTACAATAGAAATACAGCGAATGTGGAATGTAAACAACGAAAGTGATATTACTACTACTACTACTACTACTACTACTACTACTAATAATAATAATAATAATAATAATAATAGTAAAGGCAACTAGGACCATCTCAAAATCATCTAGAGAATACCCGAACATCATACCGGAAAAGCACGAAATAAAGGAACTACAGCAAACATCCCCACAGGGCACTGCACACCTGCTTTGGAAAGTATTAATAAAAAAAATCAAAACATTCAGCATTGGAAGTAGCATTACATGTGCTATGAATTGCAACGACAGAATAGCTGCAACTCTATATACTCTCGAAATATGGTTTGTTTCAGGTATTTAATTGTAAAGACCGTGGATAAGGGTTACAAATAATAATAATAATAATAATGCAGTGGTCGCAGGAACTTGTGTGGCTGGGACTACATTTTCGAAAGTTAATTTAGTCTCCTGAAATGCTGTATTGCAAGAGGCACCGGAGAAGTATGCAACTTCTCTTAACATAAAACTCTGTAGAAAGTAAAATAGTAACAGGGCGGCCGAACGGAAATTTTGTAAAGTTTCTGTTTTGATGGTGATAGAAACAGAACATTGGTGTCGCCACACGTCAGGTTTGGAATGCAGATAGATACGTGCTGTGTGATACATTATTTCGTAAGACAACATTTACAAACGGGTGAGGATGTGAAACTTTGAAATTGTGTTTTTTCACGTACAAAATACATATGGGATATGTTTAAGTAAATTTGGTATTGATTTGATATTGGAGTATTTTTCGAAAATATGTCGAGAAAATTCAAGTTTCAACAAAATCTGACAAGAATAACGGGTGCTTTACGTGATGATCTACACACAATTATAATATCTCGCTCAAGTCTTCTTATAATGATAAGTGTTTCAGAGAAAAGTTGTAGAGAAAATCAAAACACAATCTATGTTCAATATTTATATTTTAAAAAACCAACTTTTTGCACTAAAATACACTTTAAAATATTCACTTATTAAAAATAAATTAATTAGCACTCCTACATGTTTCGGTCCTATCAGACCATCCTCTGGGAGTTATCGTGCCTAGTTAAGTTACTTAGAGCAGCTTAAGCTGCTCTAAGTAACTTAACAACTAGGCACGAAGCTGCTCTAAGTAACTTAACAACTAG
>Ga0209755_10006689_pt1 | contig 12663 bp, 12 predicted proteins | sample TergutCo191P1_FD_187301 | JGI IMG/M metagenome (GOLD analysis project Ga0209755, IMG submission 187301) | Cornitermes sp. P1 segment gut microbial communities from Petit-Saut dam, French Guiana - Co191P1 (SPAdes) (version 2) | ecosystem: Host-associated > Arthropoda: Insects > Digestive system... | reverse complement strand
CACCGGATGAAATAAAAAACGGTGTATCTTTATGAACAACCGAACAAATTGCAGTTAAAATGCCCGCAGTGGATCCGTTCACCAAAAAAAAGCTTCGATCCGCACCATAAATATGCGCAATACGTTCTTGCAAGGACTTCAGCACTGTTTCCGCATGACAAAGCACATCCATATCCGGAATTTCAGTAATGTCATATTGCAGTATATTTTCAGGTAAAAACACCGGATTGCGCTTATGTCCCGGCATATGAAAAGGATAAACATCTTTTGAAAGATATTTATCCATATGTTGTTTTAAATCTTGATTTAATTTTTGGGGTTTTATTGATGCCACTTTACAATGCCTCCATTAATAAAACACAGAGCTATTTATAAAATTTTGAAAAACATCATTATTTCTTTGGCTAAGTCTATATATTCCTTCGTACTCAATCCAAAGGAAGAATCGTCCCTCATCTTCTAAAACAAAAAAACGTTGAAGTATATTATTATAATGTGCGTGCAATTCCCACCTTTGAATCGTGTTCACATGATGCCTCATGCCATTAAGCCGTCTTGTCTGCCTCGCACTGCCAATGGTGGTCATCAGCGCTGAAACTTGACCAGCATCATTTATGACTACGACATCTTGATTGTGCAAGGTAATTTCGATGGATAATATTTGATCGTTGCGCGGTAGATTGATGGTTGTTGTAATACGGTAGAACATGAAAAACGACACGATGATTGTAATAGCCATAAAAACCCATCCCATTCGCATAAACATATTGCGTTTACGGCTTTGGGATATCTTATGATACGCATTTATATAATCGGTCACGTTACCCGTTCGGCCCAGCCGAACGATAATTTTACGGCTTCTTGCCAACCGTGGATGAGTTTATCCGCAACAGATATTTCCATTTGTGGTTCAAACGTGCAATTGACACGGACATTATTGCGGATGTCATCCTTATCTTTATATACACCCACGGCAAGCCCGGCGAGATAAACAGCGCCAAGTGCCGTAGATTCAATCACCGCAGGACGAATGACACGCACACCCAAGATGTCCGATTGAAATTGCATCAGAAAGTTATTGGCACTTGCACCGCCATCCACGCGCAATTCCGGCAAGGTGCAGCCGGCGTCTTGCTGCATGGCTTTAATAACGTCATAGGACTGATATGCCAACGACTCCAGTGTTGCACGCACAAAATGCTCTTTTTCCACACCGCGCGTTAGCCCAACCACAATACCCCGCGCGTATTGATCCCAATAGGGTGCACCCAATCCCGCAAATGCCGGAACAACATACACCCCGGAGGTGTCGCCTACTTTTGCGGAATAATTTTCAGTAAATTCCGCAGAGTCAATCATGCGCAGTCCATCACGCAACCACTGAATCGCAGCACCGGCAATAAACACACTGCCTTCGAGTGCGTATTCGACAGTACCTTCAGCACCCCACGCAATGGTGGTCAATAGTCCATGTTGTGAATCAATGGCTTTTTCGCCGGTGTTCATCAACAGAAAACAACCGGTACCGTACGTATTTTTTACCATGCCTTCGTCAAAACAACATTGCCCAAAGAGTGCGGCTTGTTGGTCGCCTGCAATGCCTGCAATTTTAATTTTTCCGCCCAACATCGTTGCTGCGGTCGTACCATATACATGGCTTGAGGGTTTTACTTGGGGCAGCATGGATTTTGGAATGCCGAATTTTGCTAAAATTTCATCATCCCATTGTAATGTATGGATGTTAAACAGCATCGTACGCGATGCATTGGTATAATCTGTGACATGAATTTCGCCTTTGGTAAGATTCCAAATGAGCCATGAATCCACCGTGCCGAAACATAAGTCCCCCGCTTCGGCTGAGGCACGTGCACCCGGCACATGATCAAGAATCCATTTAACCTTGGTGCCGGAGAAGTATGCATCCACCATCAAACCGGTTTTGGCCTTAATGGTTTCTGTATAACCCTCATCTTTAAGTACATCACAATAATCACTGGTGCGGCGGCATTGCCACACAATGGCATTATATACCGGTATACCGGTATGGCGGTTCCACACGATCGTCGTTTCACGCTGATTGGTAATCCCGATGGCATAAATATCATCCGCATTCGCATTAATTTTTGCCTTTGCTTCTGTTGCCACAGAAATTTGGCTGGACCAAATTTCCATCGGATCATGTTCAACCCAACCCGGTTTCGGAAAAATTTGCGGAAATTCTTTTTGGGCCACGGAACGAATCATGCCGTCTTTTGTAAATAAAATGCAGCGTGAACTGGTGGTCCCTTGATCAAAAGCCATTAAATATTGAGCCATAAAACAACCTCAAACCTATGCGTTATTGTATTTCGTACCGATCGATTTCTTCCAACAATGTATGAAACAAGTCATCTTCGTTGACTTTTCGAATAATTTTACCTTTGCGGAACAACACAGCATTGCCCTTACCGCCTGCGATGCCTAAATCGGCTTCACGTGCTTCACCCGGCCCGTTCACAGAGCAACCCATTACCGCAATGGTCAGCGGTTTTGGGTTGTTTTCAAGGAACATTTCTAAACGGTCGGCAAGCTCAATAACATTGATGTCCGTTCTGCCGCATGTGGGGCATGCAATAATGGTTATTCCAAACTTACGCAGTCCAAGACTTTGCAGTATTTCCTTTGCGACTTTGATTTCTTCCACCGGGTCGCCGGAAATCGATACCCGAATGGTATCACCCAACCCTTGCTTGAGTAAAATGCCCAGTGCCACCGATGAGCGAATGGCGCCTTTATATGGTGTCCCGGCTTCGGTTAATCCTATATGTTGCGGATAATACAAGTGCTGCGCAAGCAGTTGAGATGCATCCGTCATTAAATTAATGTTGCTTGCTTTTACAGACACCACAATATTGTCAAAATCACAATCCTCAAGCATCCGTACATTAACGACGGCACTCTCTGCGAGGGCCTCCGCATTCACACCGCCATGTTTTTCCAATATTTTTGCATCCAACGATCCGGCATTCACGCCCACGCGTATGGGCACTTGGTATTGTTTGGCAACTTCGGCAACCGCTTTTACGCAGTTATATCCGCCAATATTGCCCGGGTTGATGCGAATGGCATCGGCACCGTTTTTTATGGATTCAATGGCAATTTTATAATCAAAATGAATATCCGCCACAAGCGGAATATTTATTTGTTTTTTTATATCCGGAAGTACATTTGCGGTTGTTAAATTGGGTACCGCCACGCGCACCAGTTCACAACCCGCAGCTTCCAATTGCTTAATTTGTGCAACCGTTGCGGGTACATCCATGGTTTTTGTATTGGTCATAGACTGAACAATGATGGGGTTTCCCCCGCCAATTTTCACATTGCCAACATGTATGACTTTGGTTGAATTTCTTAAAAACATAGCGATATCCTCACAGCGTCCCTTCCATTTACATCTTTTATATTAATCTTAAAATATCTCGGTATGCAATGAAAATCGCCAATCCAATCATGAGCACAAAACCCACCATATGCACCACCGCTTCACGCTCCGGTGAGACCGGTTTTCCGCGTACGGCTTCAATGGCTAAAAAGATAAGCCGTGCGCCGTCCAGTGCGGGAATGGGCAGCAAATTCATAATGCCCAGCGCGGCGGAAATCATCGCGGCAATGTTCAGCATGATTAAAAATGTATCCAGTATGCTGTACTGAATGACTTGTTGGTACACATCCGTGACTTGTCCGGCGAGTCCAATTGGTCCCATGACACCGGTTCCGGCAGGTAGTCCCTGCCGCGTCAGCAAACGTGCAAGGAGTCTGAATGGTGTTTGAATATGAAAACCCAGCATCTCGGCTGTGGTCACAATGCCGCCACCAAGCGTAACACGATGAAATAAGCCCGTTTCCATGATTTCATCCGGTACCTGTGTCAGCAAACCAATTCTGCGTCCGGGATTAAAACCAATACGGTACACTTCATCTTCTGCATCAAAGATCGGCGTGATTTGAAGATCCACGCGTTCTCCGGCGCGATCCACGCGTACATCCATGGTCGATGAACCATCAACATCCAGTACAAACATAAAATTTTCATAAAGTGTCACACGCGAACCATTAATGTGTGTGATGCGATCACCCACGCGCAGCCCGGCCTCGTATCCGGGCATTCCCGGCGTAATGCCAACAACTTCCGCAACCGGATGTCCCAACAACATAACAATAATAAAAAACAACACAAAGGCCATTACAAAGTTCATCACCGAACCACCGGCGATGACCAAGATGCGTTGCCATACATTTTTATTGTTCATTGCCTCCGGATCGTCCGGCACATCTTCATCTTGTCCGCGCATCTTACAAAAACCGCCAATGGGGAACATACGAATGGAATACAGCGTCGCTTCACCCGGTGTGCCATCAGGCTTATCCAGTCCCAATTTTTTACCGCGCCATGAAAGCAGCTTCGGCCCCATACCCATGGCAAATTCTTCTACAAAAATTCCTGCGCGGCGCGCAAAAAAGAAATGTCCAAATTCATGAATAAAAATTACAGCGGATAAAATTAAAATAAAAATAATAATAGGAATAACCGTACTCAACACTCTATCTCCTTTACAAATGCTGCTGCCCATCCTTCAGCCTCGGTGATGTCACCGGAACAGTTCACGGATTTGGGTGTATAAACATTAAATGCCTGTTCAATGTATCGATTAATTTCATAAAAGGTAATTTTATCAGCAAGATACATGGACACTGCCCATTCATTGACATAGTTCATTACCGCCGGCAAAGTACCCCCAACGCGCGCGGCATGTTTTGCCAGTGCCAAACAAGGAAAGCGTTCTTCATCAGGTGCTTCAAACGTCAATGCCGCTGTTTTTAACAAATCAAGCTGCGAAAAATTAGCCGCTTCACGTGATGGTCCGGTGAGTGCGTACATAATCGGCAACCGCATATCCGGAAGTCCCATTTGTGCCATCACCGACCCGTCAACATATTCAACCATCGAATGAATGATGCTTTGCGGATGCACCAAGATGTCAATATCATCAGGCTTGGTGTCAAACAACCACATGGCCTCGATAAATTCCAGTCCTTTGTTCATCATGGTGGCACTGTCAATGGTGATCTTTGAACCCATCGCCCAGTTCGGGTGTTTTAGTGCATCCGATGCTTTTGCTGCTTTTATTTGATCCCGCGTCCATGTACGAAATGGGCCGCCGGACGCGGTTAATATAATTTTTTTAATATGATGCGGTGTATTACCCTGCAAGCATTGCCATATTGCAGAATGTTCACTGTCAATGGGGGTGATGCGTATGTTTTTTTGCCGCGCCGCATCCATAACAAGATTTCCGGCGGTCACCAACGTTTCTTTGTTTGCCAAAGCAATATCCATTCCGGCATCAATCGCTGCCAAAGTCGGCAACAAACCAACTTTTCCCACCAGCGCATTCACCAAAACATCGGCACCGCTTTCACGTGCCAGTGTCAATAAACCATGACTGCCGACATGAATATCAATCGCGTCATGTATTAAAGATATTAACCGCTCGGCATCCGCATCGGTGGTGACACAAACCATTTTGGGTTTAAACTGATGCACCTGTTGTGCCAACAATTCAATGTTTTTGCCGCCGGAAAGCGCGACGACATCAAATGATGGTAATGCCTGTCTTATAACATCCAAAGTTTGTGTTCCGATGGATCCGGTAGAACCCAGTATCGTTATTTTCTTATTCATTAATTAAACAACCAAATCGTTGCGGTCATCACCATATAAACAATTGGTGCAACCACGATAATTGAGTCGGCACGGTCAACCACACCGCCATGTCCGGGAAAAATGTTGCCAAAATCTTTAATCTTTGTATATCGTTTCACTGCGGATGCCGCCATATCGCCAATCATGGAGAAGGCACTGCCCACCACGCAGGTTATTGTCACAATAAAAATAATGCCGGTTGCATCTTCCGGGTCAATGAACCGAGAGATGAAAAACCCATATGCAAGCCCCAATAAGCCGGCACCAACAATACCGCCGATCACGCCTTCAACCGATTTTTTAGGTGAAGGCGTGTTGACGAGCTTATGTTTTCCAAGTGTCATTCCGGTCGCATAAGCTGCGGAATCAGTGCCAAACGCAATAATAAAAATGAGCCAAATAAAATACAGACCCAAATAATGCTGACGCACCAAAACAGCAAAACTAAGCATAAATGGAATATATAAAAATCCAAAAATGGTGGTGACCGCTTCATGCACCGGAATCTGTTGATACCGAATCACCAACATGGCGAGCACCGCAATCACAAACATCGTTAAAATACTCAGCAGCCAATATCCCGGCCCGAGAAAATAAATAACACCAAAATACGCAACGGTAAACGCATAACCTAAAATGTGTATCGGTCGGTCTTTTTTGCAAAAAGCAAGATACACTTCACGCAGCCCGATGCAAGAAAGTATCGTAAAGGCAAGCAAAAACAGCCATCCTCCCAAATACACAACAACGATAACAATGGGCAGACCGATTACAGATGTAATTAAACGATTACGCATGCGCGCCTCTTTTCAAAAGTGGGATTGAGTGACTTATACCGTCATAATCTCCTTATTTTTTGCATCAATTTTCTTATCAAGTTCTGCGACATATTTATCGGTCAGATTTTGAATTTCACGTTCAAGTTCTTTCACATCATCTTCTGTGAAGTCCCCTGCTTTTTGCGCTTTTTTAAAGGCATCCAGTGCATCACGGCGCAAATTTCTAATGGCGACTTTTGCATCTTCACCCTTTTTTTTGGTTTCTTTGGTGAGGTCTTTGCGGCGTTCTTCGGTGAGTTCAGGAAACGTCAAGCGAATAATTTTTCCATCGTTCGATGGGTTAAGCCCAAGATCCGACGCAAGGATTGCTTTTTCAATGGGTTTGGTCATGTTTGCTTCCCACGGATTAATTGACAGAACGCGTGGCTCGGGGACAGAGATGTTGCTCACTTGCGAAATGGGTACGAGCGATCCATAGTAATCTACTTGAACACGGTCAAGAACCTTTGGATTCGCACGGCCAACCCTAATGGCCGCAAATTCTTCTTCAAGCACAGAAACCGTTTTTGCCATTTTGTCTTCATAAATTTTTGATTGTTCCGATTTAATCACTGCACCTGCATTTTTGTCTTTTTCTGGCCTTTTAACTGGCATAAAAATCCTCCTTAATGTCACATGATATATATGTGCCTTCTAAACTACCGGTATCGGGGTATGCGCATGCTTTTATAATAGAATTTTCTTCATCGAGCTTGAACACAAATGATGGAATGCCCGATTCATGCGAAAGATGCATCGCCGCCATATCCGCAGCATTAAGGCTTTGAGATACAGCCGTTTGGTAGTTTAATGTTTTATATTTTTTTGCATCCACAACGCGCTTTGGATCTTTATCATACACGCCATCAACGTTTTTTGCATACAAGATACAATCCGCTTCAAGTTCTGCTGCTCTTAACGCGGTGATGGTATCCGTTGAAAACATCGGGTGTCCAAGCCCGGCGGCATTAATAATGACGGTGCCTTTTGCCAAATATTCAAGCGCGTTGTCATTGTTGTATTGCACGGTAATGTTGCCAAAAGGGATGGGTGTCATCACCACTGCTTTTTGTTTGTAGCGTTTGAATGCTTCGGCAAGGTAAATCGCATTCATCACCGTCGCAAGCATCCCCATTTGATCGGCTTTCACACGGTCCATATCCGGACGTGCTTGAATGCCGCGCCACAAATTTCCGCCGCCAATAACCAGTGCAACTTCAGTTCCCGCTTGCACAACCGTACACACTTGGCTTACTATACTGTCTATAACAACATCGTTATAACCTGTACCGCTCGTGTTACCAATTGCTTCACCACTCAGTTTAATTACTGTACGCTTTAACATCATTGTCAACCTTTCGTGAATTTTGGTATTTATTTGCGATTCAATAAAAATTATAATATAAATTGTTCATGTTCGCCACATTTTCAAACTTTTTTCTAAAAACAAGGAGTGTATGATGAGTTTAAATATTTTAAAAGATGAAATAAAAAATAAAATTTTGCGGCGTTGTTATTTGTTTTTCGGAGAAGAACAATTTGTCGCAGAATATTATGAACAGCGATTGGATGTACTGATTTACGGAACCAACAAAGTGGAATCCGGGTTTAAAGATGTTTTTGATGCATCGGTACAAACAAAAGACATCATCATGGCATGTGATACACTTCCCTTTTTCACAGAAAAACGATTGGTTGTTGTCAAAGATTCCGGATTGTTTTCGGCAGAACGAAAGAGCGAGGCGGAACTGCTGTGCGATTACATCGCCAGCGTTCCCATGGAAACCGTGTTGGTCTTTCGAGAAAAAAATGTCGATAAGCGTCTGAAATTGTACAAGGAAATTGTAAAATGCGGCATGGTGGTTGATTTTACCAAATTGGCGCACGGAGATTTACTCAAATGGATACAACGCATTGCCAAAGACCATAAAAAAAGCATAAGCACCGAAGCGGCCGCAATGCTGATGCGTTATGTCGGTTCCGACATGCACACCATCAGCCATGAAATTGAAAAACTTGCCGCCGCGAGTCAAAGTCAGGACATCAGCACAATCGAAATTTCTGCATTGTCTCCGCAAAAACTCGAAAGCCGCATCTTCGAGCTAACCAAAGCAATGGGGAGCGGCAATGTCAAAGAAGCTTTGAAACAATACCACAACATGCTTGCAAACAAAGAATATCCCGGCATGATTTTGATTATGATTGTTCGCCAGCTGCGCATCATATTAATGGTGAAAACAGCGATTGAGCAAGGCATGAACAAATATCAAATCTGCCAAAAACTCGGATTGCGTGATTTTATGGTGCTTGAAGCAGAGATGCAAGCAAAACGATTTACACAAAATCAATTAATTGAAGCGCTGGAATATTGCTTAGAAATTGATGTGAAAAGCAAAACAGGATTCATTTCCCCCGAAATTGGTGTAGAAATGGTCATCGTAAGATATGGCATGCGCAACGAAAATAATATATAATAGCAAAGTAAAGGAAATAGTAAAAATATTTTTTAAGTTTCAGAAGTGTTTCTGAACATGTCTTTTATTTTCACCATTTATTATTGGTAATTAAGTCTTAATAAATTAATAGGAGTGAATCAGCATGACCACACAACAATTAATGGATTTGGCATTACAACGTGCCGGTCTTGAAAAAATGCCGGAAGATTGCGGCATCGGTCAAGAGGGCAGTGGTATTAAAAAAGTACTGATGGGTGTTGATATGGACACCGCAGAGCTGTTGCTTGCACGTGAACTCGGCTATGACTGTGTCGTAACCCACCATCCGCGCAACACAAACACCGAAAAATTAGAAGTCATGAACGAACACATCAAAAAACTTGAAGCATTGGGTGTTCCGCGCAACAAAGCACAAAAGTTATTGAACCCACGCAAACAAGAACTTGAACTGAACCAGCATGTGGCAAATTCCCGCCGCACCGAATCAGCGGCACAATTAATGAAAATGCCTTTTATGTCGATTCATACGCCTGCGGATGTCATTTCAGAAGCGAAGGTACAAAACTTTTTGGATGAAAAATTTGCAAACAATCCGGACACTACGCTGGATGATATTTGCAAAGCACTCGAAGAAATCCCGGAATATGCAAACTCTGCACGCAAACCGGTCATTCGCGTGGGCGGAAAAAAAGATTATGCCGGCAAAATTTATGTCCTCATGTCCGGACTCACCGGACCGGGTCCGGAAATCACCAAAGAATATTTTAATGCCGGTGTCGGCACACTCATTCTCATGCACATTCCGGAAAAAGACATCAAAGCAGTAAAAGAACAAAATATTGGCAATGTCATCGTTGCCGGTCATATGTCCTCCGACTCCATCGGCATGAACGAAATCGCAAAAGAATGGGCAAAGCATGGTGTGGAGACCACCATGATGTCCGGCGTCATTACACATTAAATATAAAAGAGTCGTAGGAATTTTTTTCCTTCGGAAAAAACCCAGGTTGCATGAGCGAGCAGCAAACGCAGTTTGCGACCAGCTGTTGCGCATGTACACGCCAAAAACGTGCGTGTACATTGCTCACTGCCGTAGGAAATCTTTTTTCCTTCGGAAAAAACCGTTGCGCATGTACACGCCAAAAACGTGCGTGTACATTGCTCACTGATTAGGAGACGTTATGTCATTTTTAGAAAAAATTAAAGCCCAGGCAAAAAAAGATTTGAAAACCATCGTTTTGCCGGAGTCCTTTGAACCACGCACATTAATTGCGGCAAATAAAATTCTCACACAAGCACTCGCACGCATCATCCTTATTGGTGAAGAAGATGCACTGCATGCTGCGGCAAAAGAACAAGGTGTATCCATCGAAGGTGCGGCGATCTTAAATCCCAAAACCTATATGGAGATGCCCAATCTTATCAACACACTTTATGAACTGCGCAAAGACAAAGGCATGACCGAGGCACAAGCACAGGAACTGTTAGAGACCGACCCACTCTATTTAGGGGTCATGCTTGTAAAGATCGGCTTTGCCGATGGCATGGTTGCCGGTGCAATACATTCAACCGCTGATGTTCTGCGTCCATCACTGCAAATTTTAAAAACGGCTCCGGGTATTTCACTCGTCTCCAGTTTCTTTGTCATGAGTGTGCCGGATTGCACCATGGGTGCAGACGGTGTGTTTATTTTCAGCGACTGCGGACTGGTACAAAACCCCAATGCCGCAGAACTTGCAGCGATTGCACAATCCTCAGCACAATCATGCAAAGCCCTCGTCGGTGTCGAACCGATTGTGGCAATGTTATCGCATTCGACCAAAGGCAGTGCAAAACATGCGGATGTGGACAAAGTGATTGAAGCGACCAATATATTAAAAACAAACAATCCAACGCTTTTGGCCGACGGTGAATTTCAACTGGATGCTGCCATTGTGCCGGAAATTGGTGCGTCCAAAGCACCGGGCAATCCTGTGGCAGGCAAAGCGAATGTGCTTGTATTCCCCGACCTTGATGCCGGAAACATCGGTTATAAACTTGTGGAAAGATTGGCAAAAGCAGATGCCTTTGGCCCAATTACACAAGGCATTGCAAAACCGGTAAATGACCTCTCACGCGGTTGTTCTGCCGATGACATTGTTGGTGTTACTGCCATCACCTGTGTACAAGCACAAAACCAAGCATAGCAAATTATTATTGCGGGTTTGGCCCGCAAGCCATAAGGAGAATATATAACATGATTTTAGTCATCAACTGCGGCTCTTCGTCGCTTAAATACCAACTTTTAAACATGTCTAATGAATCCGTTCTCGCCAAAGGATTGTGTGAACGCATCGGAATTGACGGCCGCCTCGTTCACGAAACAGACAAAGGCAAACATATTGCTGACGCAGCAATGCCGGATCATAAAGCGGCCATTGCCATTGTGCTTGAATCCCTTGTGCATCCGGAACATGGCGTTATCAGTGCCATTGATGAAATTTCAGCCGTCGGTCACCGTGTTGTGCACGGCGGGGAAGCATTCACAAAATCGGCACTCATTACAGATGAAATAGAAGCCGTGCTTGAAGCGTGCTCTGATTTGGCACCGCTGCACAACCCGCCAAACCTCACCGGAATCAGGGCATGCAAAGAAAACATGCCGGGTGTACCCCAAGTTGGCGTATTTGACACAGCGTTCCATCAAACCATGCCGGCAAAAGCATATCTTTACGCCATTGATTATGCACTGTATGAAAAACATAAAATCCGCAAATACGGATTCCACGGCACCAGCCATATGTATGTATCCGAACAAGCGGCGAAACTCATGAATAAACCATATGATCAATTAAAAATCATTACCTGTCATCTTGGCAATGGTGCATCTGTTACGGCGGTATCACATGGACAATCCATTGACACCTCGATGGGATTAACACCGCTTGAAGGATTGGCAATGGGTACCCGCTCCGGCGATTTAGACCCGGCGGTTGTTCCGTTTTTAATGGACAAAGAGGGACTTACCGGTCAACAAGTATCTGACTTGTTAAACAAACAATCCGGTGTCTTTGGTCTTTCCGGTGTTTCCAGTGACTTTAGAGATCTTGAAGCCGCATCCAACGAAGGCAATGAACGTGCAAAAACCGCATTACAAGTTTATGCATACCGCGTCGCCGGTTATATTGGCCGATACACCGCATGCATGAACGGTGTGGATGCGATTGTCTTCACCGCCGGTATTGGCGAAAATGATTCAAAACTGCGCGAGGCCATTTGTTCATACCTTACATGGTTTGGCGTATCATTGGATCTTGAAAAAAATGCAAAACGCGGCCAAGCATTGGATATTTCAACTGATGATGCTAAAGTACGTGTCCTCGTCATCCCAACCAATGAAGAACTTGTCATCGCACGTGACACCATTAAAGTCTTAGCATAAAACAGGGAGAGAACATTAAATGTTTGTAAATGCAAAAAATATGCTTCAAAAAGCAGTCCAAGGCGGATATGCTGTACCACAAATTAACATTAACAATCTTGAGTGGACCAAGGCGGTATTAGAAACCGCGCAAGAACAAAAATCACCGGTCATTCTTGGCGTCACCGGCGGTGCGGCAAAATACATGGGTGGATTTAAAGTCGTGTATCAAATGGCAAAAACATT
>Ga0209755_10006688_pt1 | contig 12663 bp, 11 predicted proteins | sample TergutCo191P1_FD_187301 | JGI IMG/M metagenome (GOLD analysis project Ga0209755, IMG submission 187301) | Cornitermes sp. P1 segment gut microbial communities from Petit-Saut dam, French Guiana - Co191P1 (SPAdes) (version 2) | ecosystem: Host-associated > Arthropoda: Insects > Digestive system... | reverse complement strand
ATCATAATCTAACCTTCTTATCCAGCCAAATGAAAGAAAAAATGGCTGTTAGGTACAGGAATTTTCATTAAACAAGTACCTGTCTGTTCTGTTGCAGGAAGTCTTTAATACTGTACACTGCTGCAACTAACTGCACATAATCATGAGTAGCAGTATAATGCACCCCTTGCATGATAGTATCTACCGTAAATTTCTCAGTCTGCTGCTTCATGTTCTGTAGGTTTTGATGCACTGCTACCAGCTGGCAGTGGTCCACACACGCTTGAGCAATTTCTGAATGTATAAGCAACAATCACAAAGGTTACACTATACACTTTGTAAAAATGTATATAGACACGTTAACAATCAACTATAGAGCCAAATGTGAAAGATGTGTACCATTTGTACTACATACAGACAGGGTATACGCTAATTTAAAACAGGATGTGAAACTTGTATGCTGGGTGTTTAAGACTCTATGAAAGATGAAATGTACAATCAGTTTAAATTACAGAACAATAATATTGATGTTGGTAAGTTTTCAGGTCTTCAGGGTGAGTGTTGCTCAAATGCATCTCCTGATTATTACATCAAACAGAATCACAAGTTTGTTATGTCATTCCTAAGGTTAATATAAATGCTGAAGTGTTTGGTAGGAGAAAATGCGGCAATTGAATCAACCCAATGAAAACTGTGAGTTTGAAGAGACACAACCAGGGAAACAAATGACCTTTTTCAGGTCTGCAAACAGTGAGAAATGTGAAAGTAGTGTGTGACATTACATTTGTAATGTATCTATTGTGCTGTAGGGATTGGAAAGTCAAAAGTGAAAGTGGTCTTATTCATGCGGGCACCAGTCAGTTGATACTACTGGTGCCCACATAACAGCAAATAATCACAATAACATTATATTTATTTGCATTCAGTTCATCCTACAGCATAAGGCTACCTACCAATCAACCCCAGGTTGTCATAGTGGTACCCCTTTTGCCATTTAATTCTCTTATTATTTACAGATCTTTTGTCTTATTAAATCACATATTCAATTTTGTCTAAATTTCTACCCCATTGTGTAATCAGAACTTCATTTGCTTACCAGCTACCTCCACATTCATATTCAATCATTTTTTGTTTAAAAATTTCACCCCCCATTTTTGAGTTTATAAACAGCCCAGCAATATGCTACTTACATGAAAATAAAGGGAATCTTCCTTTACTTATTTTCTTTCCTTCCTTTACTTATTTTCTTTCTAATTCCTCTCAATTTTCACACTCCAGCTAACAACCATGCTACCCCAGTTCTTTCATTAATAGTACAGCATTCTGTACTTGATCTTTTTTCTCCAACTAAAATTACTGTCTCAATACAATGTTAATAAACTCCTTTCAGACAACTGCACTATCACATTCCATCTTTCCATATTACTATGACTTCTTGAACCAGTTTACTAAAACAACACTCCTTTATTTTCTACATTCCATGATGATATAATTCATGTAACTGATAACTAGTATAACTTACTCTAACTCATCAAATCTCTAACAGGTTTAAACTCTCACACATATCCATCTACAGATCAATGAAATGCACTCAGTGACAAACAAAAACACATGCTTTATCTACACCAGTCATCAGTTGGTGGGTTAGGTAGCCTGAAAAACCAGTCTTAACATGATAGAAAATAGAAAAATACGTGCTGCTTCTGGTGATCATCACCCAGCCCATAGCCAATCACTTTACCTACTGAGATGTCCCTTCTGGTGATCAAACCCCAGTCATAAAATCCATAGCTAGTCACTTTACTGACTGAAATATCCCAGCTCATTAGAACAACTGAACTTTTTTATTAGTAACGTTTTGCAGATTTGATATACTCACCTTTCAATCTATCTGGTGTAAATCCACTCTTTGTATCTATGAACAGTGCTTCTCCTGCAAGACCACCAAAGGATATTGGAATCTGAACATCCACACACACCTGGAGGCTGGAGAGTAACGTGAATCACACATATGTGGTGCACAATTTTTGATTTGGGAGAATAACATTTAAGGGTGAATCATACAAACTGCAAAACATTCTGAATATTTAGGGCACAACTCTAATAAAACCAAAGTACTAATCACCACATCTGCCCAAACTGTTACAAAATTAAAGTAGCATTATTTATTGATTAGGAACTTAATGACAAAAATTCTCATGTCTTGATAGCAACAGATGTTGGTTATGAATGGTATAAAGAAAAGTGGGTAAATTATGAGTAATTTGATTGTGCTAAATAACTACAGATGTTATTTAAAATAAAGTAAGATGTATGAATAACCACTTAAGTTAGTGGGCAGAGAGCAGAGGTCACCCTTAAGGTCTACTTGGAAGGACTCAGAAAGACTTAAAAAAAAAAAGAGTCAAGTACAATGAGCACTCGCTGAGATTGTAACTGAGTGCCTCCTAGAAATCACACGATGCATGGTTTCTTACTTCAAAAGAGGAGACAAAGCTATAGCTCTGACACATTTGCTACCCAGCAACAGAAGGAGATGGGTGGTGAGCACCATGCTCCAGGCAATTTACCCACTTGGAAGTTCCAGAACCCATTGTGCAGGAGGCAGAATGGGCCTCCATTAACACAGAATAAAGTCATAATGTGATGGTTTTACAAGTTTCAAACTTAATTTGACTTTTTTGAATGGCAGAAACACAGACGACGACATAATGACGACTTCAATTTAACGGGTGCTGAACACAAACTTGACATTACAATACACACTGAACTTTTACAACTGGAATATTCACAAAACTAAAGTACATTTACACAAAACTTTACATACAAATGCTTCTAAAGATCAAAATGCTGTAGCAGACAGTGAAATCAATCAAATTTTGAATCTGCAAAACTTAGATACAAAAAAATGACAATGTCCCTTAAGACATTGGAAACATTCCATGCATGCCTGATAATAACATCATATTTTAATATGCACTGTGGTTCTAATAATGATACTGTAATAAACTCTAAAACTCTAAAACTGACAATAAGAAGTTTCTCTTATACACAGCGTATCTTCAATTTTGCAAGCACAGGGAAATATGTGCTGCCTTATATAAGGCCAGCCTGCCAAGTGTTGCACCATCATGTCAGGGCTGGAATATGAGGTATTTTTTGTCCGTTGTATCTCATACAGAATAGTTCGGTGCATGTTTTAAACGTTTTCTGCAAAACAAAGTGTTCATTTGCAATACTTCTGCAAAGTAGGTCATGGAAAATACAAAAAAAAAATCACATCAACCATGCCAAATAAAATAACATAGTAGTGGAAAATCGTGACCAAGAAACTGAATGCTGACCAGAAAGAAAGTGTCAAAACCTCAGCTCAAAAGGCAACAGAACTCTTACAAGCACACTCATATGAATTTATAACATACAGAAACTCTTTTCTCTACACTGGGAGAAAGAAGCAGGTATTGCAGGTAGTTGCAAGTGAAGGTGGCCGCTGGATTTACGATCTGGAATTTGTGTTCTTCTTGTATGAGGAATGGTTCACTTTAAATGGGCATGTAAATGGCCAGAATAACACACACGGTATTATGAAAATATCCATGCAGTTCAAGATTATCTCTTGCATGACCTTAAAGTCATAGTGTAATATACAGGGAGTGCATGAAAACCATGGTGCTCATGTCTTTTTAAAAAACAAAATATTCTTATTGTTACATTCTGCAAAATCTGACAACATTATTTAAACAGTTACAGCCTCCCAGATCTCCAGATTTGAAGGCACGTGATTATTATTTGTCAGGGCCTGTGAAAGAAGGAGTTTATTTTAATCAATCAACATTTTTTGCAGGAACTGAAAGAAAAACTTACAAAAAAAACTGCTAATATTTCAAGACAACTGGTGTTGAGAAACATATTAACAAGCTGGAGATCAGCCCTTGTCAACTCTTCTATGAAAAGTTGAACTGCAGGGGAGAAACAGACTGTAAACTCCTGGTGAAGGCCGGCGTCACATGGGACAAATATCCCACAACATCTACTGTGTTGAAACTGAAGATTAGAGGTATGTTCTATATCACTGCATAATCATTATGTGCACTAGCAGATGATAACATTTTCAATAAAGATATCCTGAAAATACTGTATGTGTAACAATTTTTTATCTACTAATTTATCATAAAAGTGACCCTTAGTCATCCTCGAGGGTTGTGGAATCACAAGAAAATACACATTTAACTGTTTTACTTGAGCAATAAACCATACCTCTATAAACTTTGCAATTACTTCAACTTTTCATCATTAACAGAAATTCCAAATAAGGATATGTGGAGGCACCCACATTGCAGCTCTCCTTCCTCTGTCCGTACACCAATCAACACACCGACCTAGTCAACAGCAGCTTAACCACCACAGCAAACCACTCTCTCACTCCCTTCTTCTCTGTCTACTTCCACAAACAAAGAAAACGGCCCCTGACAAGCGGAACTACCTTCTGGAAGCCATGCCCATCAGCTCTGCCAACCAGCCAATGGCAGAGCAGGCTGACCAGCAGTGACCTGTATAAAAGAAGCCATCTGACCAGCGAAAGGGAGTTCATTCAGAAAGGAGTAACCAACAACACACATCAAGAAAAGACTCATCAATACAGAAGACCCGACTGCCCAGCCATGTAGCCTCGTGGACCGGGCACACCACCGCCCATCCGGGCATCCTGCAGCAGCACCAGTTGCAGCCACCTCAACTCCACCACGGACCTCCGGCCAACCAACCACGTAGCCAGCGGTTCATCATCGCTTGCAGGTGACCGAAGGCCTCGTCACTCCATGGCAACACAGCTCTACTCCGCAGTCAACATCACTCAACAGCAGACGATAAAATAATGGCAAGTGAGCCACAACCTCACTGTACAACTTTAACATTAATAAATATTTATATATATGTGTGGTACTGTAGTTGTCATTCCAACACAACCCCACAGTACCTCCATAGATATATACAACTATACAATTTATAAACCATACAAATGGTGTACTTTCTTTGTATCTAATTTGTATAAATGAATAAGCCAATACACAGTAATATACAGTGCTGTAACAGTATACACAATGCATACTTCACCTTATTTGAGTCTTGCCAGACCCTGGTGCCCCACACAACTCAGTGATTTCTCCTACCACAATTCCACCATCCAACATATCATCCACTGCTTTGCTGAATGTCACAATGTAAGCAGACAAGCATTCATCCTGTAAAAACAAACTGTTCTTTCAAAATACTTTTCAGTCCAACTAAACCCCTCCATAGAGAATATTCCTTCTTGGGACAGTGAAAGTTCATTATTCATTCATTGATTCGTTTATTTATTTATTTTCATCCATATTGTTGCATATGCAACACTGGACTTGTCCAATTATGTGTTACAAAATTACAATACATGTACATAGTTTCAAACTGTGACAATTATAAAGTAGTTATCCACATGAGGCAATAATAACAGTAATTACAATATATATTCCAAACCAATAAATAACAAAATACATGAAAATTGCTGTGAGAAAGTTGTTTAAAAAGGCTAATGAAATTATTTCAATTTCAAATTAAATTTCAAACCAACCAGTCATGCATGTGACCATGGATGGTATCAAACATAACACAGTCCAATATACAATACACCGTCATTAAAATTATTAACACAATACAATTTCATTTAGTTAAGTTTAATGTAAAAAGTTATATAACAACCGATCGCCAATTGTACCATATCATATCTATGACCCCAAATTATTTTTTTTACTGTCAAAATGAGCCTAGATTTTTTCCTGATTATTGCAGTACGAAAAACTTGAATTAACCCTGGCTATAGACATCTACTAACAATGTCTCTGCACTAGTATAGCCTACATATATTCTTCAAACACGTAAAACAAGTTATTCAATAGGATAGACTTCACTTCCTTTCTGAATCAGTTAAATTTGTCTAGTTATTACTTCTCAAGGGCAAGCATTTATACAATCTAACACCCATGTATAGCACACTTTTTTGGAGTAAAGATGTATTACGAGATTGTGTGTAAAGGTCATATTTGCTTGCTGTATTATGCTTATGGATTTCACAATTTTTCTTAAGGTCACCCTCGTTCTTTTTTATGAAACACAAAACATCTAAAATGTACATGGAGGTCATTGTAAGGATTCTATTTTCTTTGAATTTCTCTCTACAGGATTCATTCATTATGCATTCATCAAATCCATATAAGGTCACTTGGGCAAGCAACTTTTATGGAAAACACAGTTTTATTACAGCACTCAAACCAGCTAGCTAGAAGAGAATTGCGTACGTTTTGGTAGAAAGAACGGAAGGAAAGGGAAGAGTTGGGGGACCTAGGACTATAAGAAAGAAAAGTACTAAACGTGAAAGAAATGGCATGAGAGGGTGTGAACTTGATTCATATGGCTAGGGATGGGGACCAGTGTTAGGTTCATACGAAAACAGAAATAAAATTCAGATTCCATTCTTGGCTTATTGCCATTTATTCAGCTTAAACTGGTATCCAATGCAATGTAGCCTTATTCCTTTGACCAACTATTTTTGAGAATTCTTATGTCCAGTCACAGCTTACTGAACTTTACTTTGTAATGACTTAGATTATTTTTGGTCAAAGATTTCATATTCCATGTTGGTCACCTACCTGCCATATATCTAAAGCAGACTTTGTGGGTGGTACAGATGTCAAATTTGTTAGTTGTTCATCAATGCCTAACTGCTTCATCAACTTTTTTCCTTCAGAATCATAACCTGCAAGACAGACAGAGAGAGAGAGAGAGAGATTGAGAGAGTGAGAGAGAGAAATAGAAATAGATTCACTAAAAAAAATTCCATGCAGGGTTTTCATTGTTCTTTATCCTGTACGTAAAGTAATTACAGGAATTTAGTAAAAGCAGTGGCTGTTGTAGTAGTACTGAATAAAAATATGCCACCATCTCATAAACGCCACTCTTACATCGTGCTCATTCCTTTCGTGTATCATTTCTTGCTGCCTTCTTCTTCACGATTAGCGATAATATTTTCACCTTTCACTTGCCCTACATAACCTCAGAAGTAATAAAATGACCGAATGAGTAACCTTCCTTCCATTTGCAGTTGCTTATATTTTATTTACAAGAACGGGCTCTTTTCTAGTACGCATTCCCAACCTGCTCTTCAAAACACAATGTGGCAAGGACCCACGATTAAGTAAAGTATCGACCCCTTAGCGACATAGTGCACAAATACGTGAAGTGAGGTTATGTTGCGTGTTCCTTATCGTAAGGTAAAAGACACGCAATGGAAGTGTTCCCATACGCTCATAATTTTTTTAAAATATCGTTACCTTTTTCACTATACAGATCTTCACAGTAAACAAATCCTTGATTACGAAGTTTGGCTTGCAATGAACCGGGAAGTGGCAGACTTGCGACGGACCGCAACATGTTCAATTAATGTCTACTTATCCTCAATAATAGTTTTGCAGTATTTTATGCATTGTATGTAGATAGATAAACATGTGAAAACATGCGAGTCTACATATTGTACTTCGATGTATTTCAAAGCCTGCGGCACTTGATGATAATCTGTGCTTGATGCGCCTCATTCCACGGATATGATCATAAGTAGTAATCTGTGGATATGACCTCCACATCACGGATTAGACGCACCAGATTTATCGTATTGCCTCGGTTATGACGGGCTTTACACCTGACCAAAGTATGCTTTCCAGTGAGTGCGATCTGGCACTTCCTTTTTCATGTTAGTGTATTCTCTCGTGTTCGTAACGGCATCCAATTGCTGTTTACCTCTTCTTCCTTGTCGTTGCTTCAATTATTTATTTACTTCAACAACATGTTTTAGAAGGTAGTTCATGTGCAAGATGTGTCCAACCCAGTTAGCCTTCATATTATTGTAAGTAGGATAGTCCTTTCTTCCTCGATGCTATGTAATATTTCTTCTTAATTTTTAATTGGATCAGTCCAACCAATCTTCTCCATCCGTCACCAGCACCATATACTCTGAACATACTTTTGATGTACTTTCTGTAGTATCTATGTTTCAGCTCTATACAAAGCTGTACTCCATATGTAGCATTTCACTAGTTTCTTCCCGAAATTTAAATCCAGTTTGCTGGTGAAAAGAGTCTTCTTGCCGAATGTTGCTTTTACCATGACAGTCCTGGATTTAATATCACGTGTACATCTTGCATGATATTCACTACACTATCACATCCATGGATGAGATAGTAGTTACATTTCACTGCACATGGCATAGTGCCCAAATGTGGAACAATGTACCACACACATTGGCAATTCAACTGGTAACTGCCATGCTACACCAGGCTTATGTTGAGATTATCATTGTAACCAATACCATGTTAACATATAGGACTTTCAAAAACGAAGGTAACAAGCACAGATGTTGAAAACTTTCTTCCAACTTCAATGTACACATGCCACATGGGTAGCAAATTTTTGGGCTACACATCACACTCCACATAATTACCAATTCTTTATGCATTTGGACCACTACAGCATAAAGGATTGTATTCCAGTTTAGAATAAATTGGTATACAGATTCTGTACCAAGAAGTTACTGCATGCTTCACATTGGCAACTGTCACAGGTCACTTTCGTGTCAGGTCTTTCCTACAGGGACCAAAGTGACATAAATCAATGGTTGCAAGATCAACACTATAAGGAGGGTGATCAATAACCTCTCAGACACAGCACTGCTCTAATCAGTCACAAGTCCAGCTGGCAAATATAATAATAATAATAATAATAATAATAATGGCTCAATGGGAAGGGGGAGGTAGTACTTTTGTAAGAGGTTGACCCTGCACTGGTCCTCACCAGCCCAGGTGTGCAGTAGTGCAACTTGAGGCACCAGCCACTCACTTCCCTGCACACAAGACCATCCATGCATAGTGAGTAACTACATCTGACCAGAGGTGAACTTGTTTAAATGGAACACGGCAGATCTAGAGGAGTAAACCTAAAAAAAAATCCCCTAGTCCAAGGTGTACACTACCGTGCCGAAGGACTACAGATACATTTGCGATGGAGGGTAAGAAACCAAGAACGTTGAACTTCAAGAAGTGGCGACACTTGGATTCAAGCAGCCTTACTGCGGCAGGTGGGGCTATACTGCAGTGGACAGAAGACATCCCTAGCTACTCGTGGGACAACGATGATGATTGGAAAACAAGATAATACACAACCAGGAAGAAGGAAAGAGCACAGGTCATCTGACAGCACTGTAGAGAATGGTAACCATACCGAGGAAGCTCAACATGGACCATCTCAAAGTTCACCTAACATCGGAGTCGGGCAAGAAATGGAAAGAAATTGAACAAATGAATCCAATGGAGCTGAGAGGAGATGAAGGAAGTGTTGTGGTGTTTCACGTACATTAAAGAAAATACATTAAGAGATAACTATAAGGAAGCAGATAAATTACGCAGAGAGAGAGGAACCCAATGACGAGAATGAATATAGATGCAAAAGCAATGTTAGACCAGAAAAACTACATCTAAAAAGCTAAAAGAATAACGGCTGTTGAAATTGGTGAGATAAAAGAAAATATTAGACTTAAAATAGGGGATGCCACAGAAGATTACACAAACGGAGTGAATGGCGACAAAATGGATACAAATGTTATAGAGCACCAGATGAGAGACCATGAAAACAACAATACTGGCTTTGGTAAAGTAGACAATAACTATCACCTAAGTGCCGAAGGAGAGCAGCACAGTTAGGAATAAGCTAAAGGAAGACCTTCAAATAATGTGGCATAAGATGAGGCTCCTACAAATGTCTGAAAGGGAGAAGATGCCAAAACTAAAAACAAACAGCATATTGATCAAGCTTCAGGAAGAAATAAATGGAGTAATTGAAGAACTTTTAGAAGTAGATGAAATGAACATAACAGACATAAACAACCTGATATACACTGCAACCACAATCATGACACAAATGGGCCCAGCAAACAAAAGAAGCAAAAATAGAAGAGATGTTAAGTTCTGGAAAATAAGAATGCAGAAACAGATAAGCAGCTGGAGAAAAGAGTTATCAATAATAACTGAAACTGGAACAGGCTCTGATAATGGAAACCTTAACAGAAAAAACAGGAAGACTTTTAAAAAATATAGAGTGACAAATGCTTGTGAAGTTGCACAGTTGACAGAAACACTGAAGCAGAAAGTGCAAGCAAAAGCCCAAAGAATTAGAAGGTATGAAAAAAGGGAAACCCAGTATAGTCAGAATAAGATGTTTAAAAGAAGACACTAAAATGTTTTACAGAAACCTGGGCATGAAGAATATAGAGGCCAGAGAACCTCCTTCTATGGCAGAAGCAGAGACTTAATGGAAGTCAAAATGGGGAGAAGCACAGCATAATGAAAGAGCAGAATGGATAAGAAGGGAACAGAAAAGGAAAGTTAGTCATATGGATTGGATGCCTATACAGATTACAGAAATTACTTCATATTTGTCTAAAGCTCACAATTGAAAATCTCCTGGAAATGATCAAATACAAATCACTGAGTACCACAGATCATACATATGTACCCTGGTCTGTCAGCCATGGATCTGAGACCAGATAATCTGTGGATCTAAGTGCTTGCAAGCACTACAAGGCCCTCTCCTGCATGGCAGTGCCGTCTATAGAAATGTGTTTGGACTTGCCTGAAATACAAGAGTCTAGTTTAGTAAAATCCAGTTGCTGGCACGGCGGATGTCGAATAGAATTACTCGCATGTTGCCCACTCTCCCTGATGATACATGATGGAGTGTGTTCTAGTCCATTTAGTGGTGTCATCGCCGACTACAACTGTTCAAAAAGTTGAACACTACATGTGACACCTTTAAATTGTGTTTAGTATGTACACTCGAAGCCCTGTCATGCCAGGTTAATGTATGTTGAAGTATGTGTGTCAAATATCAGTTAAATATCTATTTTACAATTGATTGTATGTTATTTCCACCTTCCTTCATCCTTTGCTGTGAAATGAAGCCGAGTTCAAATGTACTTTGTCTCATGCAACAGAATTCATATTCCATGCTTATAACGTAACATGCTAAATGTAAGTCACAACACCAGTTCAGGAATCAACAAGAAACACAATATGAATTATCAGAAAACATATCAATTAGTATCAATTGAGATCAAAACTGTAATTGTCATTTGCCGCTCCTCCACCCGCCATATACTGCTATATATGCAGAAGATAAGCAGTGTGATGGACCACGTGAGATGCCAAAAGTTAAGTGCCTTTTCTAGTGACACTCATACTCTGATCCATGACTCGTACAAACTACACGACCCCAACTCAACACGTGACATATGCCATGCGTATGGACTGAAACCCAAATACTGCTGCAACACCCTACGCAATGTAAGCACACCAGCTGATTAACATGAACTGTGCATTGAGACTCTGTATAAAGAAATAAGGCTCAGAACTAGCTGCAACTAAGCTATTGTGGTTGGATGAATAGAAATACAGGCCATCAAATGAGGGGGGGGGAATTATTATTTAAGCATAAATAATAAGAACCACTGCTACTTTAGAAATAATTTTTAAAATGTTGAAAAGACATGGTATACTTGCTAGATGCTTTCCTGTGTCCATCATAGCAGCCAGCTGCTTACAGTCTGGTTGCTGAGCAACTCTAAAAGACATTCAGCAATATTACTACTGTACATTTGATTTGATGCATAAGAGCATGTTTCTTGCCCAAGCTGCCTATTAATGTGCATCTTCCAAAACTCATATGGCTGGCCAACCCTGGCATAAACACTATCGTAATCATCATCACACGATCTACCTAATGACAGGGCCATGGCCTTGTGCAAAGCAAGTTCTCCACAGAGGGTGATCTACTGCTTCCTTTTTTTAATTTCCAGTATCTTCTCTGTTCCTTAAGGTCATGCAGTAGCTGCTTACATCTTCTTCATCCTCCCATAGCTCCTTTCTTCTTCAATAATGTGTTCTACAAGGCAGTTACTACGTAAGATGTGACCCATCCAGTTAGCCCTACTTCATTCCTCACATAATCAATCCAGCTCATCTCAAACCATCTCCAGGAACACATTTCAAAAAGTTAAGGCATTCATGATCTACTTTAAGTGTCCTATTTTCACTGCCATTCAAAGTTATGCTCCAAATGTAGAATTTCATTAGTTTCTTCCTTTAACGTACGTCCAATTTGCTGGCAAAAAAGTTTTCAGCAAGCTCAAAACTGCTTTTGCCATGGCAATCCTCAATTTAATGTCACCTGCACATCTTGCATCATTTGTTATCATGGTACCAAAACAGTTTAATTATTCCACAGTCTAGTTGTTTTTGATCTGTATGTCCCTTTAATCATTGCATTACTATAATATTTAACAGCATCCGAGTCAAAAATCATGAGAATAAAATAAGAAGTAAGATCACAGACTATCTTGCATCGCAGATTAGGAAAATGAAGTGTAAATTCTGGGAAAAAAGTGATGTTGATGAAACACAAAAGACATTAAAATTCAGCACAGTGTGTCCAGATTGGTTCTGGGGCCCACCCAGCCTTTGGGGGGTAAAGCAGCTGGGACATAAAGCTGACCACTTGCTTCCTTCTACAGCCAGGTTAAAAATGAGTGCGCTATGCCTCTTCTTTCCC
>Ga0209755_10006687_pt1 | contig 12664 bp, 10 predicted proteins | sample TergutCo191P1_FD_187301 | JGI IMG/M metagenome (GOLD analysis project Ga0209755, IMG submission 187301) | Cornitermes sp. P1 segment gut microbial communities from Petit-Saut dam, French Guiana - Co191P1 (SPAdes) (version 2) | ecosystem: Host-associated > Arthropoda: Insects > Digestive system... | reverse complement strand
AATCATTCAGCCTATATCAAAATCAATGTATTGAATTACCCATCCTGGCTCGTATACTGCATCCTGTCACCAATTAGGCTTGCCATATACTAAGATACAACTTCCTAACAGCCAAGCTTTCATAAAAATTCCTCTGAAGTTTTACAATAAATGAATCACTACCACTATCCCAAAAACAGGCCACAACTAGGACAGTTTATGTCACGGATCTTGCTGGTGACCATGGCCATTTTTTTACAGGATGAGTTCACCTTTTGTTTTAGTCTATTTTCCACAGCTGTTGTTTCCACCACATTTCATCCCTATATGAAGAATATTAAGAATTCCATTCTTCAGATTTCACACATGTTACAGTGTTCATTAGTATTACTAAAAGCAACAATTTGCAAATTCAAACTACATACAAGAAATATACAATTGCAGGTAACAATGAGATTCATGTCTGGAATAAGCTCAGTATTGCAGAAGTGCAATATACTGTATATTTATTATATAAACTTTGTGTCACTTGTTGATTTTCATAACAAAAAGCAAATTATATTGCAGATTAGAATATTAAAAACATCACTGTGTCCTGTTTACCGTCAACAATATGAACATCTCATATATAATAAGGAAAAATGAGTCAATACAAACAAGGCAACAAAACATGGCTGTCGAAGACACCAATCCTGTGTTCATACTTTCTTGAATGTGCACAAATGCACACAAATTCAACACTGTAACACACATTAAGAACAACAGTCTCAAAAATAACCAGTAAGCCAAAACTATGTGCTCAAGTTAAGGGAATTAGGCCAAAGCAGACTAAAATACAAGGCAGCCTACAGAAAACTGGAGATTTAAGTCATCTGGAATGTGACAGTGTTGTAAAGCAAGTACTTTTTGATGCTCCAAAAGGTACTACGATCCTTTGAAATACTGGGAACTAATTTCCTAATGACACATCATGTCCGAAACTTCACTAACACTGCTGAGAACCACAACTTCATGTACATAAAACAGAAAGGCTGGATGGACTAGGGACTGGATCCCAGTGTGAGGCGAGATTGTCTACACCCATCCAGATCACCCGAGGCCCACTAAGCCTCCCGTACAAGGGGTAGTACTGGGTCTCCTTCCCAGGAGTGAAGTGGCCTGGGCAAGGCCTTGACTATCCATCCACATGCAGCACCAAGATTAAAGAAAGAGTCAAGCTATACCTCTAATCCCCCCCACCCCATTCCTTCATGACCTGGTCTAGGGTGAAATTTTACACAAATTACTTTCAGTGGATAATACAATGCAGAACACAGTGTAGCTATTTCAGAACCATCACCAGCAGTAACTAACCTTGTTTATGTCAAATCCATCATCAACTGGGTCCACAGAATCATTGCTAATGTCAATATCCACTGGCTCTATCTTAATCTCCTGTAAAAGAAAAAAAGAAATTTCATCACATTATTTAGTACAAAACTTGCAACTAATTTGTGCAAAATGATAGTCACAGTGGAAATTACAGTCCTAAACCTGCATTGTCTGTCTAATTGTATTTAACTGCAAAATAAAATGGGACAATCTTGCACATAATTAGCATACTCACCAAGGATGTTTTTGTGCACTACAAGATGAAGCAATTATAAAAAAGGAGAAATAACATTTTGTTTATTCAGAAGGCTTCAAATTATCCTGTGGAATTAACATTCTGACAACCAGTTAAAATAACTATATACTAGAATGACATAAGCACTAACTTCTCAGCAAAATATGTTAACAGCAGAGATACTTAAAACACAAATATTATGTACTATTCATGCCACGGGTATCCAACCCATGTACTGCGAAGCTGTGTTAATGTCCCATGGCCACATCTGTAAATTACATGCACGCACACATGCCCGTACACACTCTTTAAAAGTTACACAATAATTTACGCAATCAGGTATTCCACTTATTGTGATTTTTAGACATGTAGCCTGTGAACCTGCCTATAATGATTCTGGCCCTACACCAAAAGAGACTGGATGCCTGATTTATGCAAATCAAAATTAGGTCTTTGTTTCTGAAAACATTAATCAGCTGAGATATGTTTCAAAATGTAGCTGTATAATGTCCAATGCCTTCAAAATTTTGTTACTGCACCAAATTGTGTTACTGCACCAACTGAAAATTACACAGTCAATGCTCAGATTGCCACAGATGCTTCTTTGTAACTAGGAAATGTTAACAATGGTTCTTTCTCTCATTTATCAGTTATGGTATCTCCCAACATCTTCCCTTCTATCAGTTACCACAATCAACACAGCTGCCTGGGTTCTCCACATGACCTCACAATTCCACCCATTACCACCTTTGTCTATGTCAACAGCATCCTGAATGATAATGCTGAATTTGAAAAACAGTTTTGTACAGCTGAAGGAATAAAAGGCTACCATGACATATGTTCCTACTTTCTTACATCTCAATTTCTGTTCAAGGGACATTCCTGTCATTACAGATCAACAAGAAATGCATTAGGCCAGGTCTGTTCAACCTACTGTGTGGTAGATACATACTTTTGTCAATATTTGGTCTGCACGTGGGCACCATGATATAGAATACACAAAATAAATAACAAATAAGTACACATACATATGCATAATTGTACTTGTGTGTTTTTCTATATATTACATGCAATAAAAATATACCGAAGAAATATTAATGAAAAATGCAATTCACAACCTAGGCTAAGGTCTCATTATTGTAGCACACTTTCACAAACTAAGTTAGTAATATAATATACCAACCACTAACCAACTTACAAACTCCATGGAGTAGAGTCCTTGTTAAGGAGCTAACAGGTTCTCAGCTAGTCAATAAAGACCCTGAATTTTTTAGAACACAAAGGTTCATTACCGCATTCACTAGAGCCTGCTTTACCTCCCTATTCTGAGCCATATCAATCCAGTCCATGCCCCCAATCCCACTTCTTGAAGATCCATTTTAATATTATCCACCCATCTATGCCTGAGTCTTGCAAGTGGTCTCTTTCCCTCAGCTTTCCCCACCAAAACCCTGCAATAATGTAATTATATGTTTATTTATTTATAACAAACATGTTTTCAAAAATAAATGGCTTTTAAGTTTTAAAACTGCTTTTGTATTCCATCTTGGTTTGCTTGGGAAAGCGTTAAAAAAATTTTTTCTCATTTCAAATGTAAAGCCATACATCACCTTAATCTCAAATACTTGTCAACAGAAGAGCCAACATACTGGCCAGCAGATCTCAACAAAATCCCAGATTTGTTGGACTTTGCAGTTACCAAAGGTATCTCGGACGTGCACAGTGCAATTGAAACCAACTTAAATTGAGGACACAGTGGATTATGCTACTAACCTAATCGAAGAAGTGGCATGGACAGGAACTCCACCCTGACACAATATAATGCCAGATAAACATAATATACCTCTCCACATCAAACAACTCATCCCTGCAAAACGCAGAGCATGGAGCAGGTGGCAAAGGTCAAGGAATCCTCACGACAAAACCATCCTAAACAGATTGACCCACAGACTCACCAACGCACTAAAAGAAAATCGAACGCGACTTTCCAATACTACATTTCCACCTTATCAAACGATGACCATACCATTTGGAAAGCAACCAAAAAGATCAATAGGCCAATACTTCCAGTTCCGCCGATCAGAAAACAAGATGGATCATGGGCCCGATCAAATTAAGAAAAAGTAAACACCTTTGCTCACCACCTCGCTCGGGTCTTTATGCCACTACCATCCAAAAAACCCAATCTTTGACTCTGTAGTAGAAGACTACCTTGATATACCTGGACAATTATCACTTCCCCCTCGACTATTCACACCAGCAGAAGTATGGAGAGAAATAAACTTAACCAACCTGCACAAAGCACCAGGGTATAATCTCATTACTGCAAAGTATTAAAACAACTCCCACAGAAGGCAGTAGTACTACTCACAACAATGTACAATAGCATCTTGCATCTTGGACACCTCCCGCTCCAATGGAAATATGCTCTGGTGATCATAATAGCCAAACCAGGCAAACCCCTGCAACAACCTAACTCGTACAGACCAATAAGTCTCTTGCCACTCCTCTCCAAAATCTTTGAAAGACTACTTATTATCAGGATACACGCATCCATGCCAAAGGATGAACTGCTCCCACTACACCAATTCGGATTCAGAGAAGGCCATTCTACTATACAGCAGTGTCACAGAATCGTCAACCACATAAGGGACAGTCTTGAAGAAAAGAAAATGTGTGCTTCAGTGTTCTTAGACGTTGAACAAGCCTTTGATAAAGTGTGGAATCAAGGGTTTCTTTACAAACTAAGGAAAAAACTGCCAGACCAAATTTTCCTAATACTAAACTCTTACATCAATGATAGATACTTCCAGGTCAAAAGAGAAAACACCTTATCCTAATACTATCTCGTATGAGCAGGAGTACCACAGGGAAGCGTCCTGGGTCCCTTGTTATACGTCATCTTTACGGCCAACATCCCTACAACAGATGATAACTTAATCGCTACCTTTGCAAATGATACCGTGATATTATCCTCTGACACCAATACCAACCGAGCCTCCGATAAGCTTCAACTACACCTCAATGTCTTACAAACCTGGCTAGAGCAATGGAGAGTAAAGGTAAACAATACAAAGTCTACTCAAATCACCTTTACCACCAATCGCATTGTTTGTCCACAAACTACAATCTATAATATACCAATACCAATGAAAAGCGAAGTAACATACCTAGGTTTACATTTAGACCAACGATTGACATGGCAAGCCCATATAAATGCTAAACGTCAACAACTCAAATCAAGAGTCAAAAAATACTACTGGCTTATCGGCCAAACCTCCCAACTGTCAGTGGAAAACAAACTACTGCTGTATAAAACCATACTAAAACCGATATGGACCTACTGTACAGAGCTGTGGGGTTGTAGCAAACCGTCTAATACCAAAATACTGCAAGCCTTCCAATCAAAAACTCTGAGACTGATCACGAATGCCCCATGGTATGTCAACAACCAAACACTGCATACTGATCTTAGCATCCCCTACATTAACAAAGTAATTTCAACAGCGGCCAAGAAAAGTAGAGATCGTAACTTAAATCACCACAACCCACTAATAGCAAACCTCTACAACCGAGCACTAGGAAATCAACGACTTCGAAGATACTGGCCAGAAGACTTGACTGAGTGAACATTGGAGTCCCATCAGTGGATGGAGCCCTACTCAGGACACATGCCAGCCTAACCAAACCACTTACTTAATACTCTGTAGTCTAGTGTGAGTAGACTGTAAATAAACAAATAAATATAAAAAAAAAAAAATTCAAATGTATTTGCACACAACGTGTTGCCCACTAGCAACTGGCTGGGCAGGCTAATTCAAAGATCCAAGGGCTGCAGATACCTAGTAACATTAGTTGGTAAAATAGTGTTTTAACATGTTTACGTAAACAACCCCCATGGATGTGCTCCCCCACCCCTCCCAAACAGAAGCAGAAGACAAAAACCATAAATATTGCAATAATACAATAGCACAATGGCAGTTAGCCTATTATCTCCCTACACTCAGTCTCCTCCTGTCATAGGCACTGAAGGCATAATGTATTTATAAAAATTCACATTATATTTATATGTAAACTGTAGTCTACATTCTGTAACTTTTTTTAAACTTCAAATTTTTTTTACTCACCAGGATGTTAATACTGCTTCTAGTTACACACATAAAAAAGCACACAATGTACTTTCAGTTTGGGAAATGACAGTTACTTTGATTTAAACAAAACATCTGTACAATCCATTTCAAGAAATACCGTACTATTACAGAAACTTAAGCACTTAAATCTTTTACTTTGCAGAGGGTGAACTTGAAGCTCTCAGGCAAAATTGTCTGCACAAGCAGATTCTACGAATGTGGCTGGCATTGTCTCTGTATATACCTGGCTTGGGAAAATGAATCAGGTATACAACATAAAGTGCACAAATCAAAAGCAGTTATGGTTACATTTCTAGACCACTGCAACCATGACAAAAAAAATGGACCACCATTTATATGGATGTGACAAAAACTGCTCCACCTATGTTGGAGGCAGGTTACATTTTGGGATTCAAATGGGGAAAGACTGATACTGTTTTAAAACAATACTTTCTGAAAGGATTGAGTGTGTTACTTCTATCAGTAACTACATTTCTGACACATCACATATAAAAAAGCAAGTTCGTGGAGGTGTTCCTGAGAGGAATCTGATAACAAACTCAACCTACCACCTTAATAAACACATGAATGGGAAAATACCAACCCCAACAGGAAGACTAGTTGGTTCAGATCTCCTGGCTCGCCGAAGTGGAGGTTCAGAAGCCACAGACGTCTGATGGTAAGTTGATGTAGATGGCTGAGGAGATGGTCTAATCAAACGTGGTCTGCCCACTGGGTTGCGATGCGGAGAAATGGTGTTCTGTGGAGAACAAGGATATGAAAATAAACAATAAACTTGGGACACCACTGTGTTGGTACTCCTCTAGGGATGTATTTATGTAGAAGGACCAAAGAAATTATTGTAAAGAGTTGGCAGAATCTGGGCTAATGAAAGGAACAATATGCATACATAACTGAAAAATATGAATAACCCAAAACATTTAACTTTGTACATTCTCAAAATTCACAATTTATTTTTTTCTATATTTTTTTTAACACTGTTTGGACACTTGTTTCTGAAAGGCATTCAGACTCATTCTCACCTTCCTGGTACCTGCTGTATCTTGGTATTCAAACACTCTGCAACTGTGCAGTAAAAAAAAAAACTGTCAGCACACTATTAAAGCACTACACTACAGCTGACACTCACACTTTCTGATTCTTCTCGTACAGCATTTGACACCACAATTTATTCCATAGTCCTATTATGTTATTGTTTTCATCTACAGTTCTTATAAATGGAAGGTCTAACACAATCACAACTCCCTACCAATTTCATTAACCATTAGTCATTCACATACATGAATGCACATAAAATAAAAAAAATATATTATTTCATATACTTAGGCAACAAGGAAATTTACTGCACTTCTAACCCTTCCATAACTGGGTGGGATAACTTTTGTACCCCACCATGCATTTCATATTCCTTTCTTTTGGTGGTTTTTTCAGGTATGCCATCCCAATTTAATTAAGTTTCAAGTACCCTGTAATACCTCCATATTACTCTTGTGCAGAAGTTGATAGCTTTATATATCTTTGTTCACTGGTGCCTGGCGACGTCTCAGAAGAAATTACAACCGCCTTATAGCCGCTAATAGATCATATTTTGGACTAAAAAGTCAGTTTAAGTCACACCTACTTTCCAGAAAGACAAAAATTCTTAAATATAAAACAGTTGTGAGACAAATACTTACATATGCCACAGAAACATGGACTGGGACAAAAAGTGACAAAGACTGAGTATTTTCAAAAGGAAAATCCTTTGCAGCATATATGGTCCAATATGTGAAGGAAGGCAGTGGCAGAAGAGATACAAGAGAGATTAGAAGAGTTCTACAATGAACCAAATATAGTTAATGTAATAAAATCCAGCTGACTGAGGTAGGCGGGCCATGTTGTGTGAATGGATGAAAACAATTTACCTAAGAAGATATTGTGGACAAACCCCGAAGGTCAACTAAGATGTGGCCAACTGAAATCAAGATGGACTGGAAGTGCAGAGAAAGATGCAAGGAAACTGGGTTGTATAAATTGGTGGGCGATGCCCAGGACAGAGGTTGCTGGAAACATTTGCTTGAGGAGGCCAAGGCCCACCCAGGGCTGTACAGTCAACGATGATGACTCTTGTGCTGAAAGAGTTATGTTTAATAATTGCCGGGGTCCAGGAAATACCCAGGTTGGTCAATGGCATGTGAGTAGACACGAATTAGCCAGCCACAACAAGCAACTTTCTGGGCTGCCTACTTATAGCTTAACACTGTCCTTCATCCTGTGCAGATACATGGTATCATTTTTGTGTATTATGTACCATGCATATTGTATAATGTGAGTAAAACAGTTCCACCACAGACATGCAGCAGTGGTAAAATAATAAGTTACGGTGATGAGCTCCATGAAACTCTGCAGAAAAACACCAATGAATTATAAATAGTGGATGAAGGAGAGGAAGACAATGCAGGAGGAAGGGTAAAGACATGCTGCATATTGTTTTTTATTTTCTATACAATGCCATTTACTTCATGGTTTTAAATATTTTTCATGAACCATTTCACCAAAATTTAAATATTAACCTGGTCAGATAAAGGTTTTTATTTTCTTGTTTGTTACGTCAAATGTGGCTTGTATCCCCGTTCAATAACGCTTGGCTAATTTAGTCACTGACCCCTCTTCTCAAATTGTTCAATTAACTGAAGCTTCGATCTTACTGTCAATTTTCTTGTATTTTTCAGTTATCTTGCTTTTGATCCAAAAGCACTAATCATTTGCACTTAGCAGAAATGCAGTTAATTGTAACAACTGACTATAAGATACTACTACTGGACAAAAACTAAGCATCCGAGCATCCTCTCACCTGTGACCAAAAGAACAAACTTCCCCATGCCACCAAAAGCTGTGACCTTGAAGCACACTTAAAAAAAAACCCCCCCACAACAACAACTTTCTAAGAACTCCCAAACCCCATGAAAAGTAACTTAGCAATATTTTGTTCATTCTACTCCAGGGCCTTGGACAAAGTGCTTGACACAGCATGTAACAGCCCTTGATCAATATGAAATGGAGAAATTTCTGAAAATCACAGATACTTGTGAAGACTGAATCTTCTAGAATGTGATGCTGTGTGGTCCCGCAACTTTGTCTTTGTACAGTTACATTGATCTAAGTCTTGGGCTGTATCCACATTTCAGTATTCTGCCACAATTTAACAACTTAATGTAAAAGAGATTTGTGAGTCTGGACATTGTTGCTGGAACATTCACTCAGTGCAGTTCACTGTGTGGGCTGATCCAACTTCCTGTCTCTTTTCCAGTGTGTATCAAAGGATTTACATTATGCCACTAAAGCAACTTAGGACATGTTTCTGTGCCTACTGTGATTTTTATGTTGAGCTGATGATACATGTAAATGTCCACCAGAATGTGTGCCATGTTGTGCAAAACTAAACCTTGGGACAAGCAAAATCATACATTGTTTCCTGACACTATTGTGTTCAGGCAGAATGGTAAAGTCTGGCTGCAGTCATGGAGAAAACGTTACTTTCATCTTCAGTTGAGGACAACCTACGAAATCGGTTGTTCCGAAATGTAGGTAATTTCTATCAGCTACACCATGTTAAAACACAGTTGCTATCATTTTGGACACTTCATATAATATACGACAATGAGCATGCAGGGCCTACCTCAGATTTGATTTACGTTTCAGTATCAAGTGATGCATGATACATGCCACACAGCCTTCTTCAGAACACTTATGGTTTTCTTAGTTCACAGTGAAGGGAAAAAAAAGTTTCACATTTTGAGTTGGATAGAAATGAGACAAAAGTTCCTCCAACCCATAAAACATCTCAGATCATAAGATGCTAAACAGAATTATTAAGAGCTTGATGATGTCACTTTAATTGTATGAACTAGTACATTACTTATGGACTAACATGCGGTTAACCTACAATACCACCTCCGAAAATGAATAATTTTACAACTTAAAAATTTCTCTGAAACTGACTGGCCTATAATTCTAAAAACTGTTTAAGAATACATGCAGTGTTAATGCATTCAGTACTGCGTCATACTGTATCAGTTACACTGCCATTTTATAGAGATTTTCACACATTCTCCCATGAAGCCACAAACTGGAAAACTGTTGCAGATATATCCTGAGAATCCCACGTACAAGTTGAAGCAATGTGCATGAAAATACAGGGAAGGAAAAGTCTTGTTGTTACAAGAATAAGTGGACAAAGTATGGTATACCATTCGAAAACAACAGTTAAAAAAAATGGTTGAGAACACAATGGCCAGGCAACACAGTTAACACAATACTAAATATATTTTATATTCAGTAATGCAAACTACACCATTCCGAGGAGGTGCATCTGAAATTTCTAACTGCAGTACTGCTACCTATGTTGCATTGTTTTGTATACTCATTAAACACCACATTCCAAAACTTGTGATGGGTACAGGTTATTATCATCTACTCCATTCTGTACCTGTCGTGGAGTTGGCAGAGATGCTATAGTTCTCCTCTTTCTGGCCCTTCTGTCACTGGAAGATGAGGGAGTGGATTCATCCATGTAGTCATCTGTTGCGAGTGGAAGTGTAGGGGGAAGAGAGTCTTCGTCATGTGATGAAGATGTAGATGCTGGTCCAGCCAATCCTGTAATCAGAAGGTGACTTTAGTGCCACTTACACAAGACAATGCAGGGAACTGGAAGCTGCAATCAGCTACACATTCATGAACAGATCCTGACACATCACAGATAACTGATTCAGATTATTGGGTGACAGAGTAAACCACAGGTTAGCGAACACCATTCAGTGTTCGCTAATAAGAACAAGAATAGAACAAAATATGAATTACAAAATTATTCACAATACTCAATACAAAACATCGGTAAGGCACAGCTGTCATGCTATTTAGCTCCATGGTGATAAATGCTTACAGTACAAACATGGAAATTAAGTGCCATATGCTGACCTTCTGATCTGAGATATGAGAAGTGGCTTGCTTGTACTGCATTTGGCAGACAATGCTACACAAGTCATGGAAAACACTATATACAGAGCATTATTTCCATCTCTCACTAAGCTAACAGAACTGTGGCTGTTTAGACAAAACGGTATATAAGGTGGCTTTAAGCACAGCGATTTTTGCATGCAGTAGTTATATCAGCCATATTATCACTGTACTATTGTCTGTGAACCTGGTCTTTCAGCAGCAATGTCTCTGTTTAGGCTAGCTTGGAAGTAATGTCCTTATCAGATAGCTTAAACACTTTTAGCATGTGGTGTACAGGCAAGTTAGTTTTGTGTGTGTGTGTGTGTGTACAGCTTACACACCTCCAGAAATTTTTTCATTCTTTCAAAAACACTGTCTCATAACTTGCAGGATTAGACAGTTTAAACACTGGGTAAAACTGAGCGTCAAAAATTTCTAACCAAGTAATTCATGGCAGAGAGAGAGAGAGAGAGAGAGAGACATTAGAAGGATAATCAAGCTTTACAATGAAGAAGCAGAGAATAAATGTCTGCATGTACAAAGCCACTGAAAGAGTGGCCTATATCATGGGTGTGAATGTAGTCACCATTAAGAGGATTAGGAAAAGGAGCAAATAATTTTAATAAATTCAACTACTGTTTTCTTTATATCTCTGTGGTTTGTGGCATAGAAAATCAATATATGAAAATGCTACAGTATCTCACTGCAGGAGAAACTGATGTACTTTAACTTTTAAGAAAAGGTTATTTTACTAGAACACAAAATTTAAACTTAACAGAAGTGATTTCATTTTGATAGGCAAGCCATGTACTTGTACTACCAAGGCATGTACTTGTACTACCAACAGAGTATAGTTTTTGGAAGGGGTATAACAGAACCTGGCCATTCTGACGTGAGCCAAACAGTGGCTGGACTGTGCTCACTACAGCTGTGTCCAGTGTTAGGGAGCTCAGGCATCAATTTCTGAATATTTTTTTAAGCGCTCTTTTGGGATTTTATACACAGCAGAATGGTAATTCCATACCAATGTTGTGGTACAACCAATCAGTCCCATCTTCAAGGGTCAAGCAGTCCAAGACAAATGGAATGCCTGCCCTAGAAGATGGAACTGGCAAGTTGTCTGAAATGTCAGGACCATTCTACGCTGCGTAAAATTCCAACAGCTCACATCTCTTTCACATCACAGTGGAAGCCTGAGATCATTCATCTTTAAGTCTTCTGAGGCACAACTCACATCCTCAATTCAAGACTATCATAATGAAAAACTCTGTACCAAGTGATATCTCAGCCTCACCTTTAATCTGCAATGCCTCAGCTGCTGCCAGTAGAGAGGGAAGTTTGTCTTGGCCCACATTCACTTCCCCCCTATACATGAAGTCCACAAGGGCCTGCACTTCCCAGAACTTAAGGTCCTTCATGAGAACTATGGGATGTTGACAAGGATTCTGGCTTAGCAACTCCTCAAAGTATGAGCTGCATGCTGATAGCATTACCTGTAAGTAAATGATACAGTACTGTTAAATGATACATTCAACTGGTACAGACTGATCGCTGCCCTACCTCATTCAAAATCTGACATATGATGGCAGAATACATGAATGATTAACAGTGATTGCCTTGTTTTAAACAGGCAACCACACAGTCTAAAACCAACATACATACCTGTGCATTCACACATGTTCAATATCTAACAGGGTGTTAACTGCACAGAAAAGCACATTCATATTGATCAACCAGCATGCATAACATGAATATCATCTGATAAATGGATGATACACAAATTATAAACAAATTTCCTTTATCTCCAGCCAAACATTTATGAGATATACAAAGTCCCCTTTTCCTTAATAAGATATACGAGGTCTGTTAGAAAAGTATCCGACCTTTTTTTTTTATGTGAACACCTGATGGATTATAATCTAGCGCGCTTGCATGAGCCGACCTTGAACCT
>Ga0209755_10006686_pt1 | contig 12666 bp, 14 predicted proteins | sample TergutCo191P1_FD_187301 | JGI IMG/M metagenome (GOLD analysis project Ga0209755, IMG submission 187301) | Cornitermes sp. P1 segment gut microbial communities from Petit-Saut dam, French Guiana - Co191P1 (SPAdes) (version 2) | ecosystem: Host-associated > Arthropoda: Insects > Digestive system... | reverse complement strand
GCAGTAGTAATGAAGCACCGAAAGGCCATTTGGTTTTAATGAAGTTATAAAATGTAGAAAGTATGTTGTGTATTCTGATAAAATTATCTTTCTCAAAAACATGTAATATATACAGAATAAAATCCTTGTATGTGTTCACCTAATGCAGTTTGCTGGCATTGTTCATGGTGTCTGTTGATATGGTGCAGGTTGTAGTTTGCACATTTAAAGGTTAAGTTGTCTCTGCCAGAGCATCACACCATGAGGACATATGGAGGAGTGGAGGTAAGACTCCATGCATTCTAGCTCAGGTGAGAGCTCTAAGAAGTATCAGTACGTATAGAAATTTGATTGAGAAATCTAGTTGAAAGTGGTTGCTTCATAGAATTGAAACAGAAATCATTGTTAGGAAATGGATTAAACTGGTTTAAAGAGGCTCAGAATCATTATCCATTGCTGTAATATTAATGTGTTGAATGTTCTTGTTCTGTTACTGGTTATGTAGTTAATTTAGTTACATATGCATGTGTGCATGCATATGCATATGTGTATGTTTGTGTGTATACTAATGAAAGAGTTTATAATCTGTCAGTGCACAACTTCACTGTAGCAAGTATAAATTGCAGCTGCATGTTTCAGCTACATAAAGTAGCCAACATCAGGGTGTATATATCAGAAGTACAAAAAGGAATTTATATAGCTGTATTTTATGTGTAGTTATGAGTGGTTAGTGGACAAGATCTTGGCCTTACATGTAAAGGTATATATGATTGTTATGACTATTACACATGTATGTGTAGGAGTCATATATACCTTTATATGTAATTGCTGAGATCTTGTTCACTAACCACTTGTAACTATGTGTAAAATACAGATAAATAATTTCCTTCTTGTACTTCTAATATATACACCCTGACGATGGCTACTTTATGTAGCTGAAACATGCAGTTGCAATTTGTACTTGCTACAGTGAAGTTGTACATTGACAGGTTGTATCATCTTTTATTATGTGTTCTGGAAGCACACCAGGGATACCACACCTTAAATGTGTGTTTGTGTAAATATGTATGTATATGTGCATTTACACACACACAAACACACCCATGTTCCTGTTTACCGATTTTATATGTACATGAATTCATATTAGTATGGAGGATGGATGGAGTGATAACTGACAGGGAAAACCAGAATACTTGGATAAAAATGTGTTGCAGTGCCATTTGCCCACCACAAATCCTACATTGACTACTCTGGAGTTGTTCCTGGACTCCTAGCGAGAAGCCAGTTGCCATCTGCCTCAGCTATGGCATGCCTTTCAACCCCATTACTACTTAACAAAACTGAAAACAATAGTTTATTCGTAAAATACTCAAGAATATTCCATTTTGGTTCTCTAGTCTGTTATAACTGCAATGTATGTGTGAGCACAAATTAATACTGTCTTCTGTTATTTTAAATAATATATGTTATTTGCAAATACGTTTGAATTGAAAATTACATTACATATTGTGCTGCTTTGTATTTTCCATACTGATATTTATTGGTAACTGCTTGTGGAAGATGTTTTAAAATGTGATTTGAATGTAATGGTGTGAAAGGTAGGTGTGTGTCTTGTGACATATTACCCATTTTATTGATGTAGATTATAAAAATGTAATTATCGTTGTCTCCTGCAGGCGACGCGGCCAGCAGCTACTGAACAATGACCCGTTTGATGATGTAAGCATTCAGTCCCCTCAGTCTCCTGTTGGACTGCCCAGCAGCTATGGTCAGATTCAGACTCCAGGTGCCAGCAGTGATGTGACAAGTGCAGGCTCACTTTTTCCCGTGTATAACTCAGACTCTTCGCTGGATGAGACTGACATTGACGCACTCCAAGATGCAGATAGTGACAAAGATATTTTCAGGTTTGAAATTTAGCTGGTGATTCTATATGTAACACCATAAAATGGATGAGAGTGAGAGGAGTACAGTGAAACTTCCAACCATCATTCCCATATGTATTTGTTTTCTCACAAGTATAATTCAGTTCTTCTGGTCCTGAAGAATGGCTTATATAAACAATGTGTAATTAATATCAGATTCATTATTCTTCAAAAGTGTTGTTTTACTATGTCTTTCATTCATAATTCTGATTCTGACCCACAGTATTCCTGGAATGTTCATTTCTGCAGAAAGAAGTAGTGGAAGTAACATGGTGTTTTTGGAACATACTGTAGCTGTAACCTGCCTGTACTTGTTATAACCATTATGGCCTTTATGGAGCATACAAAATCTTTCCATGCCTTGGTTGTGTGAGGTGTGGAAGTGGAGTGGTTGGGGTGAGAGGTGATAGTGAGGAGAATGTCACTACCTTCATATATTTAACTTCATTTATGACCATACAGAAATTAGGGCCTTCTGTATGCCAGTTTTCTTAAAATCCATAAATGCTCAACAACATTATGTTCATCATCATCATCATCATGAACATGGTGAAACATAGTGCCTGCTCCTTAACCCCAAGGTGAAGTTGGTATTTCCGTCTTTTCTTTGGTGTCGTGTCTTTCTTCTCCCATTTGGCTTATACTTTAGTGCTTGTTTGGGTATCCCATTTATAGAACAATGTTCTGCTCTCCAGGTTTGTCCCTAATGGATTGATTGCTTTCCCCATCTAACTTAGTAATTCATAGTAAATGTCTTAAAGGTCAGTATGGTCTCAGGGGTTATACAAATGCTGATAAGTACAACCCATAAATCATGAGAAAACTAACTGCACCAACATCTGCAGCTTTGCTGACATATCCTACTCCCACATACATGAAGGCTAAGGCCATGTGACCCCTGGGCAATGCAGCCTAAACTGCAGCAGATGGGAGAGGGTGTAGGTGAATGTCCAGCACCTTAACACTGGGCTGAATCAGCTAGAGGACCACATTCCAGCAGAACAGCAAGCTGGTCTAGACCAGCATGCTGTTCTGCTGGAATGTGAAAGGCCAGTAACCTATCAAGGAGACATCTTAAACTGCTGAGGAAACCCTCAAACAGAAGAGCTGGACTGACATTCACAAATTCAGATCCCATATACCAAATTGCACTCAGATCACACAGTACTTTTGGAAAGTTTGGATGTAAATCTGTGTTTCTTTTTTCATTTCTTTTCCTACAGCGAATGCTGTGCTTTTAGATTTGCACTATCTGTGTGTGGAGTGAAAATAAATGTTATGGGCTTCCACATTGCATTTCTGAGTCATATTCAGGAGGGACCCATTCAAATATTAGCCAGGATACTGACTTTCCTGAGTTGAGTTTTATGTTTTCTTTAGCCCTTCTAGGCAGATATGTTGATAGTACCTTAAAGTGTGCAATTACCGCTTCCACATCCTTTCCTAGTCATTTTCATCTTCCAATCATTTGATGGTATGTAATCTGAATTAAGGATGCATTCTTTAGTCAGAGAAATACAGAATACCACCTTGTTTGTAAGTCAAAATACTGCAACAATCCAACTTTAAAACAGTCATTGGCACCATTTAATACAGGGTCTGAAAATGTTGTGTGGTGATTATTTTGCAAAATATGAAACTCTCCTGTGACCTTTAGTAATAGTGAACTTTTAAGCCAGTTGGCTATTTATCATGAAATTTGGTATTAGAGACCATTGTAATTTTGTATAAGTGGTATTAAGAGTGCATCACATGTATACATTTTTTTTATAAACCTGAAGGAAAAGTATGGTCTATGAATTGGGCCCTATACTTCTTGTTCTGGCTGTACTATGGAGAGGAACAGCATAGCAGCAATTAGAAGTACATACAGTACTTACTTTTCTGCTTGAATATAATAACTGATATACCATTGAATGAATGCTTGTGGAATTTGTTGTGACTGTAGAAAGTAACCATATTTACAGATTTTGGATGAACAGTTTGATAGGTCTTAAACAAATACAAAAATGAAGGTGCCACATTGCTTTTGGTTTATTTTGGGAAACATATGCTAATGGAAATTGTACCCAAAGGCAAATCAGTAACTTTTTTAATAATTATTGATCTGTAATTATACATCAGTGTTTATAGGCAATGTAGGCTCATGCACTAACTGGGAATTTTGTTGTGTAGTAATGTGTTAAAGAGTACAGTGTAACTTTGTGTAACAGAAAGGTATACTGTTATGTATTTGAACTTCTGTTGGTAAAGAATGTGTTCAGAGGTAATAATATTCTTGTGCCATTTTACAGAACAAAAACCTTTCTGACTCTGATGGATATGGCACGCAAGGATCCACGAATTTTACGCAAGAAATCACAGATGTATCTCTGGAACCTCCTCACTGTTGCTGTTTTCTACTCTCTACCAGTTGTCCAACTTGTCTTCACTTATCAGCTGGTAGGTGATGTATATGGCAGTAACTACATTCATGTAACTCTGAAATACAGGTTTGTCTTCCGGCAATTTATCAGAAATTTTGTAGAAAATTGTCTTCTGGGGATACCATGTAGTTTGGTAGATTGATATCAGTTATTGGGAGAAACCTGCTGCCACTATATTTGGAGTAGAAGTGTAAGCTGTGTGGAAAAAAATATGATATACAGAAAGGGATGTCAGCAACTGGGACATCAAGAAAGTGATTGAAGGCCCTAAAGAGGGCTGTTTTTTCAAACTGAAAGCATATTCAAGAACCAAGCAGGGAGACTGATTAAGAAACATTTATTTTTTGGGATAAGGAGGTAAGAAGATAACTAAGAGTTAGAAGTGTAAGTAACAAGGTTAGATGTCACAGTTTTATGGAAGAAGTATTGCAAATCCAGGTGGAGTTAAGTCCCTGTAAGTTGATCAAAAGGATCCTGTAAAATGGCAGGGGAGCCTGGAACCTTGAATCACAAGCTATCAGTCTCCCTGAAGACCTTATATGCATAAATATTGCCATGAGAACCTGCTGTGTCACAAAGAAATTTTCAGTTGTGTGGTTCATGTTCATGTGATGTCTTTTATTCATTTCATTTCAGCTTTATTTATTCAAGGTGATCCAGTACAGTTTAATAAAAAACCTGTGGATATAGAATACATCCATCAAGCATCTCTCACATATGTGATAGATTTGGGAGGGGAAGAAAATATCATTACCTGGTCATATAGATCAATAACCAACTTCGTATTTACAAAGTGTAACTCCTGCTCCTCATCATAATTGTTTATATACATCAAGATAAAGTTTACCTCACAAGATATATGAGGGTCGTACCTAAAGTCATGAGCAACAATTTTTTGTAAAGTAACGTGCTTTATTATTGACAAACCAAATACACCACCGTAATCTACAGACCTTTCTTTATTTTTCCACATAATTGCCACCTCTTTGTATACATTTCTTCCAGTGTTCTGGGAGTTTGAAAATTCCCCTTCTGTAAAATTCCGTTCCGGCCATCCGAAGACACTGATGCACTGCTTTTTGAATTGCCTCCGTTGTCTCATAATGTTGTCCGTGCAGCTGATCCTTCACAAATCCAAAAAGATGGTAGTTGGAGGGTGCCAGATCAGGGCTATAGGAGGGGTGTGGAAGAACTTCCCACCCCATCTTTGCAATTGCTTCTGATGTGAGGCGAGCGGCGTGGTGGTGAGCGTTGTCATGCAGGATGATGATGTTTCGTCCCAGACGTTTATCGCGCAATGCACGACAGAGCTTGTACAGTGTCTGGACATAACAAGCAGCAGTGATGGTTTGCCCAGGTTCCAGGAATTTGGCCAAAATCAACCCCTCTGCATCCCAGAAGACTGTGCTCATAAACTTTGCAGCTGATGGCACTGTCTTTGCCTCCTTTTTTGTTGGAGAACGCAAATGGTCCCATTCCATACTATGCCATTTTGTTTCAGACTCGAAATGGTGAAACCAGCTTTCATCACCTGTCACAATACGGAGCAAAAAATCATCGCCTTTGTGTCGATATCTCTGCAGCAGTTCTGAGGTGATGGCTTTTCGCTTACCTTTGTGGTCTTCAGTCAATAAGTGCAGGACCCAGCAAGCACAAACTTTCCTATAGCCTAAGCTTTCAATCACCTGTACTGCATTGTGCCCTATTCCAAGTGTTCGGGCTATTGCGTCCACAGTTACAAGCTTGTCATCTTGAATGATCTCATCCACTCTCTCCTTGTTACATTCAGTTGAGGCTGTTTGAGGGCGACCACTCCGAGGCTCATCTTGGATGCTCGTGTTCCCATCTTTAAAATGTTTCACCTATCTTTGAACACTGCTCGTACCCATGCACACACTTCCATAAGCATGCTGAAGTCTCTGGTGAATTTCTGCAGCAGGGATTTCCTCTTTAACGAGAAATTCAATGACAGCATGCTGGCGAAACAACATATCGTTGTCGGCCATTTTGTTAGGAGTGATACTGGTCATGTGATACAAGCTATTGATGTCACAGGACACTCAAGGATAACACAACAGCTGTTTCCATCTACCACCTTACTCTCCTTTGTCTGCTGTTCCCGGTTTGTGTGCAAAAAAAAATTGCTCATGACTTTCAGTACGACCTTTATACATGACAAAACATAAGTTACGGATCACAAATACAATATAAATTTTTCTATAGTAATAGGATTCTAATCCAGCATACAGTCAATCAGACCATTATTCAAATGGCAGTACATAAGAGTACATGTAAAAAAACAAAGTGCTTGTAAACATGAAATTTAAATAATTTCAACAGTTGATATACATGAATTGCTAGTTGTGTAAATCTTAAAACTTCAAGTAGATTTGTATTAAAAAAATTCATCTAAGGAATAAGAAGAGTGTAAGAGTAAGAAGTTTTTTAAACTGATAGAACATGATTCTTTCCCCTCACTACGTAGGAAAAGTTGAAGAATGTTGTTGAAGACCATATGTGAAGGTGATTACACACATCATCATACACATATTGTGTAGTGTGTAGTAGTTAATATTTGCATTCAGAAGAAGCATTTTAGAAACTTGAGGTATGTTATCACAACACACAATAGATGTATGTGACATCAGTATAAATGATGTGAAATTGAGATGTGAACCACCGAGACGAACTTTATCATAATTTCATTAGAGAAAGAGAGTAGAAGATAAGGCATGATGAGAGGAGCAGCCACTCAAGCAACAGAAAGGACATCACAGTCATACACAACCCACACAACCTTTGTCATGCCCAGAAACAGCTGCAGAAAGTCTTGACTTTTTTCATTTGCTCCAGTTTTATATCTTAACACCACTGTTCTATTTACCCTTGACTGCTTGGGTATTGCATTATCACATCCCATGCCATTAAAACCACAGTAGAGAAAGATAATCACTATTTTGCAAGGCGAGCACTTCAGTGTGTGACTGCTGATGAGCAACATATGCAGGTGGATTTCGATTCACTTGATGGCCCTGAAGAAGGTTGTTTTTTTACAGTTCTGTTTCAACTGTTTGGCCTGGAACAGGGCCCTAGCTCCTTTCTGTTTCTTGGATCTGTGTGACCACCTGCTTATATTGCCAGAACACTCATGAACCCTGCTCACCTGACCCTGAAATGGGGGTGGCTTATTTCTTCAATATGTCAGGAATGTAGTCCATTTGTGTCATGCAGTGCATCAGGCAAAACATTTGATGAAAATTAACACCTAAGGAGATTTTGTTAATGCCAGTTGTTATGTATTGATGCCACTAAATAAACAGTAAACTCTGAAGTCTCCCCTGTAGACACATGAAGCGGTGAAGATTGTAGGAAATTTTCCATTGACTGTGAAAAACACCTAAATATTTGCAGGTGTAAAAGAGAGATCACAGTGACTGCTATTTTTTCTTGGCAAGTGACGTTTTGCGAGCTGCATGGGTTATATTGTAGCTTTAGGTGGGAGGATGTGTGTAAACATTTTAACCTTTAAGATATGAATGTAAATGCCAGTTGTATCTTCTGGCAGCCTAGTTTTTGGCTTAGCATGGACATTTAAGTTGTTACCAAGTAAACAGAGAGACCAGTATATGCCATGCTGGGTCATTCACCAATATATTTTAGAGACCAGCATATGTTTGCATAGGACAGTACAGGTTAATTGAAGGTAGTTTGTATAGAAGCAGTCCGCAGCATTTCGAGACATTATTTGCCTAGAGTGACTGAGGAAGTACAAATCTCTGGACTGAGATTCAAATCCTAGATCTCCCAAACATGAGTGTCAAAGCACTTTGATCTTTGACTGTAGTGTTATAAATTGGGTTGTATTTTTTTAGTTCTGTACCGTTTGCAGGTTCTGAACCAGACGGGCAACCAGGATCTGTGCTACTACAACTTCTTGTGTGCACATCCATTGGGACTCCTGAGTGACTTCAACCATGTGTTTTCTAATGTTGGCTACATCATGTTAGGCCTGCTGTTCATTGTCCTAACTTATCGCAGAGATATCATGCATCGGAAGTCTGATGCTAGGCTGGATAAGGTATGCTCTTGCAGTACATGTGAACAGTTTATCAAGTTTCTGCTTTACTTCCAACATATAAGACAAATGCTGGAGTGTTGTTTTGTGCTTTTGAAGAATGTAATCATTAGAGCGACCAGTGTGAGAATCTGGCGTCTCGTTTCTTTAATTTTTACTGCCTGATAATATTTTTACCCATTTTACAAGTAACATGTAATGATATTTGCACAATTTCTGCTCTTAGGATTCATACAAAAATGTAAATATGAACCAGTAGTTTACAAAGTATAATTAGTGGATTCTGTATATGTATATCTAATGTTTGGGGTTTGAATATGGTGAGCTGTTCTGACTAGGTACTAATGGCTCTGATGGTTCTGACCAGGCAGTGTGTTGTCACATTCTTAGTCTGCAGCTGTGGCCTCACCTCTATTAGTGAAATTGATGTACAGAAATTCTGCTTTTCTGAACATTTCTGGGTTGTTCCAGTACTATGGGATTCCACAGCACTACGGACTGTTCTATGCCATGGGTGCTGCACTCGCGATGGAGGGTGTGCTCAGTGGTTGCTACCATGTATGCCCTAATCGTTCCAATTTCCAGTTTGGTAAGTTTTTTATCACACACTTCAGTGTAGCTTCTCTGAAGACTGACTTATCATTTTACTGTGTTATGAGTATGTGTGTAATGTATGAAATGTATGTAATGCATGTATATCAAATAAATACTGACAAATGCATTCATACATTACTAGATCACTTCATTATTAACGCTATGCATAACTCTAACATGTTTCAACCCTTAAAGGGTCATCTTCAGGGAGTGTGATTCATTCTAGCAGCATAAGCCAACAAAATGAATCACCAGTTGTAAAATTCCACTTAGTGAGTACATGCTACAAACTAAATTGAATTTTACGAGTGGTGACTCATTTTGTTGACCTACATTGCTAGAAAGTATCAATTGTACTCCCAGAAGATGATACTTTAAGGGCTGAAGCATGTTGGAGTTATATATAATGTTAATAAAGTGGTGACTGAATAATGTATGAATGAATACATTTGTCAGTGTTTATTTGATATTAGTGCACAGATATGAACAAGATAAAGTTTATGTCTGTATGTATGCATGTAACATGAACATAACATACATAACATGACATTAACATATGTATTGTGTGTGTGTGTGTAACAAGTGTGTAATGTATGTACAATAAAATTCCTTTAATCTGGCATCTGATAATCTGGCACTTAAGGAAAATATTCCTAACACCAGAAGTTTTGCTTTTTACCAGAAAAAACTTTATCAGTGAAACAGTAGATCTCAGGGACATGTTTGAAAAGGCCTCCATGTGTGTCTGTACATCAAACATTGTGGCATCTCCTGGTCACTTGTCTCCTCTTCAGTCAGCTTCTTCAGCTATGAAGACTCCAGAAAACACAAAAGAGGACCCTGGTGATGCTGAATCAACAGATGAAGGAGATAACCAAATGAAATACTCCTCTGATTAACTGTGTAGCCCAAGTGTAGGAGCTTGGTACCAATGGTAACCATATAACCACAGCAGTGTATTTTCCAGCTGTAAGACAAGTACATTGACTACAATGCAAATATTTTGAAGGGAGAAACATAGTCTGTACTTCATGCAGTTGTGATTATTACTGCAAGTGAATGTGATGTACAGGTAATATACATTATCTGTGGTTGGAGGATAAATAAAACACTTTTTAACAATTTAACTGTGCGCAGAGACATGCCTGCTTAATGCCTTAGCATTTTGCACCAAATGCCCTTGAGAAAAATGTTAAATTTTAATGGATTTTACATTTTGTCAACTTAAAATTTTTACAGATTTTACACTGACTAGTTCTTACTGGCTACCTGACAGATTTTCTGTAGATTTCATCAATATATTGAGGCAAATGACACAACCCTGCTGCATACTTGGCCTTGATAGTTTCCTTCCATTTCCTTTCCAAGTCATTCAGTAATCGCTATACCATTTGATACTACGTAGCCTTATCTAGTGACAGTGAAATTGAATAAATCATGGTTCAAAACCCATGCTGAAAAGTGGTCCATTTGTTGTTTCGTATTAATCTGTCATCTTGTATGTTTTGTGTCAGAAATGGATTTATGTGCCTTGCTATCTGGTCAGGGGCCAGAATGTTTTCTGTGAAGTGTGTTTGTATGGGACAATAAATATGTGAAACTATTGTTTGTATGAGTTTAGAATTTTCATTATATTATTAGAATGAATTATTTTGTATTTGCTTCCAGATACAAGCTTTATGTATGTGATCTCAATGATGTGTATGCTGAAGATCTACCAGACACGACATCCTGACATAAATGCCAGTGCATATGCTACATTTGGGGTGCTGGCAGTAGTTATTCTGATTGAGATGTGTGGTGTTCTTGGTGGATCTTTTTATTTCTGGATTGGCTTCACTGTGATACATCTGGTGACTTGTCTTTTTCTGAGTGCTCAGATATATTACATGGGTCGCTGGAAGCTTGGTGAGTAGTTATTCTTGTTGGAATATGTAGTGTTCTTGGGGAAACAGTGGTCTTCAGGATTGGCTTCGCTGTAGTGCATCTGATGATGTATCTTGCTGTTAAGTGCTGAGATACAATAAATACATGGGTTACTGGACGCTCACTTAATAGTTTGTCAGAATTTGTTGTGTGGTGTTCGTGAGGAAACAGCATTGTTGTAGTGCATGTGATGTCATGTTTAGCTGGAAATGTGATGACATACTACATCAGCAAACAAGTTGAAACTGGATTAGTCAGACGGTTCAGATCTTGGATAACAGGATTCAATGGGAGGGACCCAACTGCATGAGTTAATGGTTAGACAAGACAAGTGCTGTCTGATGTTGTCCAGAGTGTGATGGAAATTGTGAAAAGTATAGTTAAAGTACATTCTGTGTTATACACTACCTATGTAGCTACTCATTGAGGTATACAGGCAGATGCATCCTCCTGCATTTCGGTACACAACTGTGACTTCATGGTGAAGCACAAGAGTTGCCATATTATTTCTTGTGCAAGTAAGTGTAACAACAATGCACAAGCCAAAGAATGGGGAGGGTCAGTTATACTGTTTTTTATAAATTTTTGTAAGCCTTGGACATCACTGAAATAGTGTATATTTTGCTTCTAAGTCTCCACTGTGCTTTGTTATTAGTTTCTAATTTTGATGATTGTACAGTTGAGCTTGGTTATAATATCATTCATGGGACTGAATATTTTTTTGCCATTAGAAACAAGTGTAGTTATAACTGAGGATTGTAACATTATGGTGAAAATGATAAATTAATTGGTACCACACAATATCTGACGTTTCAGTTGAGATGTCGCATAAACCATTGTTGTTATAACTGGGATTGGCTGTTTTTGTTTTCAGATGTGGGAGTGTTCAGGAGGGTGTTTGCAGTGATGTACAATGACCTGAGGGCTAGCCCCTGGCAGTGTATAAAGCCTATTTACCCAAACAGAATGGTGCTGCTCATATTAGGTAAGGTATCATACACTCTGAACAGTAATTTAAAATTTTGCTACTTCTTCCCCAACAAGGCATAGGAAGCATGTTTCATAGGAAATGAACTAATTCCTTTGTAATAGGACATTTATTAACCCCTTACTTCAAGTTAAAATTTGTATGTCTGTCAAATACAACTACAGTATCATAAATTATCAGAACTCTCCTTTAGTATAATTTCCTGCTCCAGCAGGGTTCTGTGTAATTGTATGCAGGAAGTACCTGGTTCAAATTTGAGATGGGACACTGGTTGTTCATAGTGTTGTTTACCATGTTCAGTGCACATTTCATACATCTCCTAAGTGCAGATTTTCAAATTGCTTCACAGTTTTTTTTTTTTGTCTACATTTAAATTATTAAATTTCACATGGATTTTGTTTCTTCCTTTGTGAAACATGAGTAGGTTTCTTGGTGTATGCTTTGTTTTTGGATGCTTGGGGTTCTTTCTCCTGGGGTAAAGCGGTCGGGGTGTGAAGCTGACCACTCGTCCCCACTAGTGCTGAGTATATGAATGAGTGGATCTGTACCTCCATTCTACCATATGCCTTAATGGCATACCCATGGACAGTTTTACATTTATGTTATGTCACTTGTTCCCTCTAATGCTGAGTTTATGAATGAGTGAAGCTGTACCTCAGTTCCCCCCTGTGCCTTAATGGCATGCACATGGACATTTATGTTATGAACTGTGGTAGTAGGCCAGAAAATTTGAAAAATTTACTAAAAAATGAT
>Ga0209755_10006685_pt1 | contig 12667 bp, 14 predicted proteins | sample TergutCo191P1_FD_187301 | JGI IMG/M metagenome (GOLD analysis project Ga0209755, IMG submission 187301) | Cornitermes sp. P1 segment gut microbial communities from Petit-Saut dam, French Guiana - Co191P1 (SPAdes) (version 2) | ecosystem: Host-associated > Arthropoda: Insects > Digestive system... | reverse complement strand
AACGAGCAGGCTGGTGTGCAGGTAGCGGAAGACAGCGGGGAGGCGGCGGATGATCAGCAGGAAATTGTTGAAGAAAAACCCAGGCAGAAACCGACTGCGGTAGAAATCAGCAAATTAACGGGGTTTATCGAAGAATTTAATGAAAACGCCTTTTTAACATCGGAAACAAGATTTTATGAAAACGGCAGTAAGGATAAAATTGAATATACAGCCAAAGATAATCTTATAATAACAGCAACGGTATTTTTGTGGGATGAAGAAAAAAAAGATATTGTAGCTTCTTATACCGATCATTACCGTTATAACCGTTCTTTGTCGCTAAGAGGCGTGGAACGGGAATTCTTAAAGGGTATTCATCTGACAGACGAACCTGAGTTAATTACCTTTCCAAGACGCATAATGGATGCCGTCAACGACGCGCTTTTTTCAAGTCAAAGAGAAAATATCATACCTGAATTTTTCGGCGATGTTTTCGCGCCTGCCGAATCCAGAATTGTTTATGAGAGCGATGACAGAGGCAGAATTGTAAGTCAGACTTTTTATGATGAGAATGACGAAGTAATCTGGATTATTAAAAATACATGGTCAAATGATCGTATTATATCAACTGTAAAAACCGAAGGAGAAAACGAATTTGCCGCGCGCTATGAATACGCGGCTAACGGAGACAGGATAGCGGAACGTAATTACAAAAACGGTGTTTTGGAACGGGTTGTCAGAACAGAAGGCAAGAGGGATATTGAAGAACTTTATTTTAACAATGTTCTCGTTCTAAAGGCAATCTGGGAAAATAACGTAAAAATCTCCGAAGAAAGGGTTAGATAATTGAAAAAGTCATGGATGTTTTTTGTCGCATCAAGATATATTTTTAAAGGACGCGGACACTCTCCGGCTTTATCGGTTTTGGGAATTGCTTTCGGCGTACTTGCGCTAATTGTGATAATATCCGTAATGAACGGTTTTCAATTGGGCTTTATCGAAAGCATTTTGGAAATCTCTTCATATCATCTGCGTCTGGAAAATTTCAAAACCGGGGATGTTGAGCAAATACAGCGGATTACGCTTTCAATACCCGGAGTAAGAGCGGCTGTCCCATTTAAGGAATTTCAGGCAATTGCCAGAGGACGCAGGACGGGACAACACGCGATTATTGTCAGAGGCTTATATGAGAATACTCTGGAAATAGATGTTTCCATGAAAAATAAAATAAAGTTTGAGTCAGGCGGTTTTGATGTTTCCGAAAGAGAAAGCGTTCTTCTGGGATCAGAACTCGCAAGAAGGCTTGGAGTTAACAAGGGTGATGAAATAACTTTGTTTTCCATTACGGGTATCCTGTCGGCGGAAGATGAAGGCGGAGTTAAAACATTTATAGTTGGCGGTATTTTCAGAACTGATTATTATGAATATGACAGCAGCTGGGCGTTTGTCAACGTGGAGAGCGTAGACTTTTTGGATAATGAAAGCGATTTAAAAATAGGTATTAAGCTTAATAACCGTTTTCAGGACAGAAACGCGCTTGAGCAAACGGGAAAAAAATTAGCCGCTGACTTTCCGGATGTAAAATTATCAAGCTGGCGGGATTATAACCGTTCTTTTTTCGGCGCGCTGAGAACTGAAAAACTTTTTATGTTTATTCTTGTCGGGCTTATCTTTATAGTTGTCGGACTTAATATTTTCCAGTCACAGAGAAGGGCAGTGCTTCAAAGGCGCGAGGAGATCGGGCTGCTGAGGGCAATCGGAGGTATGGAGACGGATGTCCGTTTTGTGTTTATACTGGACGGCGCGATTGTCGGTTTTACAGGAGCTGTAACCGGTCTTGTTATGGGTCTGGCAATTGCGTCTAACATACCAACAGTTTTTTCTTTTGTCGAAATGCTGGTTAACACTGTTATTAGTGTAATAAATAATTTAGCGGCTGTTGTAGGAATGGGATGGCTGGATAACTTTGCCGTATTCTCACCGACAATATTCTATATAAAAGAAATTCCGTCAAGAGTTTTGCCGCATGAAGTTATTATAATCTTTATGTTTGGTTTCTTGTCCGCGTTGGCGGCGGCTTTCTTTGCTTCACGAAAGATATCTAAAATACAACCGGCGGAGGTTTTGCGCTATGAATGACGAACAGGAAAAGAAAGTATTGTTAAAAGTGATAAATATCGTTAAAAACTATGTTTCGGGCACAGAAACGCTCCATATCTTAAAAGGTATCAATTTTGAGATTGAAGAAGGCAAATCCGCGGCGATTAGCGGGCAGAGCGGAAGCGGAAAAAGCACCCTGCTCAATATTATCGGCGGCCTTGACCGTACCGACGAAGGAAGCGTTCTTATCGGCGTTGATAAAAAAACTGAGATAACTTCTCTTTCCGAAAAGGATATCTCCCTCTACCGGTCAAAGAGCGTGGGTTTTATTTTCCAGTTTCATTATCTGTTAAAAGATTTTACGGCGCTTGAAAATATAATGCTTCCGGCTTTTATCGCGGGATTTAAGAAAAAAGATGCGCTGGAAAGGGCGAGAGCGCTCTTAGCCGATGTTAATCTGGAAGGAAGAGCGTCTCACTTTCCGTCGCAGCTTTCAGGCGGCGAGCGGCAGAGAATCGCGGTAGCAAGATCGATGGTAAACGATCCCGCGCTGATTCTTGCGGATGAGCCGACCGGAAACCTTGATCCCCAGAACAGCGAAATTGTAGCGGACTTGCTGTACGACAGCGCGCAAAAGAGAGGCAAAACATTAATCGTTGTTACCCATGATAAAAAAGTTGCTGGCAAAGCGTCGGTCAGGCTTGTTCTGGATAACGGTATTCTTGCGGATAAAAACGATTCAGAGGAAGCATTTTGAAAAACAGAGCCGCTTTTTTTATCGCCGTAAGGTATCTGTGGGCAAGAGCTCATGAAGGCGTACGCTATTTGCGCGGAGCCGCCGCCGGTATTGCCGTGAGCCTTGTCCCGATAATCGTTACACTGATTGTCGCCGACGGAATGATAAGGGGAATTACCGAACGCTATCTTGAATTGGGAACAGGCCACATACAGGTTTTTGATTTAATAAATTCAGGGTACCCCGAAGCAATTCAAAAAATAAACGGGATTGACGGCGTTAGAGGAACATGGATTGAAAGGCGCGGAATGGGAGTGCTTGCCGGACGGAGCGGAAGAACCGGAGTTACTGTGCGATCACTCGAATCAGCCTTCTGGGATGATCCTGGCAGCTATGGATTCTTAAAAATTATTGACGGCGGGCATAAGCCTGAAACCGAACGCGACATTGTGATTGGCGGAACTCTCGCCGATAATATCGGCGCAAGTGTCGGAGATACTGTAAGGCTTATGACTATAAGAAGCGTCGATGAAGGCCGCCTGTCTCCAAGAATGGCGGCATTTACGGTGAAAGGGATTATTTCATGCGGTTATAATGAGCTGGACGCTCTATGGTGTATAATTAATGACAGCGGAGGAGACAGAGTCCTATCATCGGATCAATCATCGTCAAGTTTGATTGTAAAAATTGATGATCCTTTTAAAAACGCCGACAGTTTTTTATATGAACTATATTCGAAGCTTGGAAACGGTTACAGCTTCTACACATGGAAGGACCTTATGCGCTCTCAATACAGCGCGTACGAAACTTCAAGGCAGCTCCTGTTATTCATAATGGCGCTGATTGTAGTGGTTGCCGCAATCAATGTTTCATCCGCGACAAGCATGCTTGTTCTTGAACGCCAAAGAGATATTGCCATCTTGAAAATTTCAGGCTCAAATGTTTCAGGCGTTACGCAAATATTTATAATCGGCAGTTTTCTTACAGGTATTATCGGAAGTATTATCGGCATAACACTTGGTTTAGTAATCGGCGGCAACATCAATTTTTTAATCCGCTCTCTTGAAAAACTGTTAAGTTTCTTTTCGGGATTATTTAACGGAGATGAAGTTAAAATACTCGATCCCGGTTTTTATCTTGAAACAATTCCCATCATAATTGACTGGAAAATGGTGTTTATGATTGGATTGTTTGCCGTATTTTGTTCCGTCCTTGCTTCGCTGATTCCGGCTAAAAAGGCGGGTAAATTAAAACCGATGGATTTGATTAGAAAGACTTGACCGGGAAAGATAAAGTATCTCCCCGGCCTCTTGTCATAAATCCCCGGTTTTGCTAATATACACTGAAGCTTAAATCCCATTTAAGCGAACCTCTTTTCCGGCGCTTAAAACCTAAGTTCCGGACATATGGCCATAAGGAGGAACTATGCGCCGATATGAATTAATTGTCATCTTCCCCATGGAAGAAGACCAGCACAGGACAGGACGGGAACAAGTGCTTTCCGACCTTGCCGCTAACGGAGTCGAGATCGAAAAAACCGATGAACTCGGGGATAAAGCTCTCGCCTATGAAATCAAAAAAAGAAAGCAGGGAAAATACGTACTTCTGATAATTAAATCAGACCCGGCGAAAATTATCACTCTGGATCGTATTTTCAAACTCAACGCGAATCTTCTAAAATATCTCTTCGTAAGAATTGACGAGTAGGAGAGGAGCATGGCGGATCTAAACCACGTAGTTTTGATTGGACGGCTTACACGGGACGCGGAAATTAAATATACCGCGGGCGGGCAGGCCGTCTGCAAGTTTTCCATCGCGGTAAACCGGCGCAAGAAAGTCGGCGACAATTGGGAAGACGAAGCGAATTTTTTTGATATTGTTTTGTGGGGAAAGCAGGGCGAATCCCTTCAATCGTATCTTGTAAAAGGAAAAATGGTAGGTGTTGACGGCGAACTCAGGCAGGATCGCTGGCAGCAGGACGGGCAAAACAGGTCTAAGGTTGAGATTGTTGCTAATTATCTTCAACTTCTGGGCGGCGGCGGACAGTCTTCGGGAGAACGGCAGAATAACAATAACGCGCCTGGCTCTCAGGATAATTCTTACAGTCAGCCCCGGGAAAACGGTTCTCATACCGGTTTTACCGATGATATTCCGTTTTAAATAAATATAAGGAGCATTTTATGTCAGATGATAAATATTATGACAATGAGCATTCCTCCGCGGGAAACTACGGCGGAAATTCCCGCCATGACAGGGATCGGGATCGGGGAATGGATCAAATGGATGATCGCGACGGCGATGATCGCGGACGCGGCGGAAAGGGCGGCAAAGTTTTTTATAAAAAGAAAATTTGTAAATTTTGCGCACAGAAATTAAAAATCGACTATAAAGAGGCTGATACGCTCAGGCGCTTTATTACGGAAAGAGGAAAAATTCTTCCGCGCAGAATTACAGGCACTTGCGCGAAACATCAGAGAGCTTTGGCTCTGGCAATCAAACAGGCAAGAAGCATCGCGCTTCTTCCTTATGTAGCGGAATGATGCAGCAGGAAGGAGAGGGCTCCTGCACAGACAACGGCATGGATACCGGCGTCTCTGTAGAAGAAAAAGCCGCGGAACAAATTAAACAGCCTCAAAGATATTTAAGCAGAAATGATTACGCGGTAATCGCGATCTGTGTGGCTTTGAGCATAATATTTATGAGAACCGGCTTACTGTCTTTATTTTTTCTTGTGCCGTTAGGATACGCGGTTCTGGTTACAGGTTCAATGTGGATAACATTTTTCGCGGCGGCGGTTGTTAATATAGTTGTTTCCCTTATTATGCGTCAATTTGCAGGCAATAGCTCTGTCATTCTAGCGGATATACTCTACTTTTCCGTTATCCTCCTTATGTTCGTGTGGATAATCGGCGGGCGGAATTTAAGAACAACATACCGGTTTGTTCTGGCTTCCGCCGCGGGAGCTGCAGCGTTTATTGTTTTTATCATGAATAACGAAAACGACAATAATTTTAACGTCCTGCTTGCGGAAATAGCCGAATTACTGTCTCCGATGTTTGCGTCTTCTTCCGCGGAAGATCAGCGGTTTTTTTCGCCGGAAGGGCTGCTTGAAATGATAAAGAGCGTTTCCCTGCGCGGCGGCGCTGTTTTCAGCATGTTTATTGTATTCTTTCTGAATCGCCAGTTAACGCTTACGGCACTTTGGCTGATAAAAAAGCAAAGAAGCGAACCGACTTTAATGCAATATTTCACGCCGCATCAGACGATTTGGGTATTGTCAGGCGCTTTGGCAACGGTGTTAATAGCCGGTATTTTCAAGATTGAAATTCTTGAAATTTTATCATGGAATGTATTGACGATTTGCGTCATACTCTTTCTCGCGCAAGGCTCAGGGATAGTTTTGTACATGCTTTCAAAGCGCACCTCTGTTGTCAGAATCCTGATAAGCGTTTTATTCGCGATTTTAATTGTCAGTCCGATTGGAATAGTAATCATCGCGGCGCTGCTGATTCTGGGAATCGCCGAAATATGGCTGCCAATGAGAATGAAAAGTGAGAAATAAGAAGTGAGAAGCAAAAAACTTCTTATTTGTAATTTGTATAGCCCTACTCCGGGGCAAACTTACAGCGGTCTTTAAAGAGCTGTAAGTACAGCTGCTTTTTTGCGGCTGATTTTAAATTAAACGGCACGCTGTGGAACTTTTCAGTGTGCTGTAAAGGAGCTCGTTATGAAAGTTATTTTGAACAAGGATCTTGCGCCTCTGGGAGAAGAGGGAGATGTAAAAGACGTAGCAAAGGGCTATGCGCGCAACTTCCTCTTTCCGAGGGGAATCGCGCTTCCCTTTACGCCCAGGATGATAAAGCTTATCGAGGGACGCAGAGCGGAAATTGACGCGCGCAAGGAACAGAAAAGGCTTGACGCGAGAGGGCTAAAAGAAAAACTCGATTCGCTTGAATTGAATATAATAATGCCCGCCGGCGCCAACGGACGGCTTTACGGAGCTGTAACAAATCAAACAATCGCGGATGAGCTTGTTAAAAACGGGTTCCAGATTGAGCGTAAACGCATCGAGCTTGCCGGAAACGGATTTAAGAGCGTCGGCAAATATAAAGCCGCGATTAAACTTTATGAAAACCAGTCCGCGGAAATTTCAATTTCCGTTATCGCGCAGGAAATTAAAACAGAATCAACTTCTTCAAAACCCGCTCCAAGGCGCGGCAGAAGAGAAGATTCCCGCAGAGAAAAGGAGCAAACAACGGCGGAAACGCCTTCCGTTCCGGAAGCTGTCAGCGAAGCGCCGCAGCCGGAAACTACGGCTTCTGAATAGCGTACATGACCCAGAGTTTGAAAGACAAGACGCCTCCTCATGATGATGAACTGGAACAGGCTACTCTGGGCAGCCTGTTGGCGGATCATGACGCTGTTACCGCCGCGATTCAGCTGCATTTGCATCCATCGGATTTTTACTCGCGCGCTAACACGCGTATTTATGAGGCGGTGCGTTCCCTTGACGATAAGGGAAAGCGCCCCGATATTCAAACTGTTGTTCAGGAATTAAAACTTTCAGGAAAGCTTGACGAGGCGGGAGGCGCGTCTTATGTGTCCGGCCTGACTACGGTTATTCCCTCAAGCGCGAATATCGACTTTTACGTACAGAGGGTAAAGGACTATTCGTTAAAACGTTCTCTTTTAAAAGTAGCTTCAAAGATCGGTGTAAGCGCGTATGATGAATCAAAAGAATCAAGGGAAACGCTGGAAGAAGTGCAGCAAAGCATCTTCGAGCTTTCCGACGATCGTCAGGTTTTTTCCGCAAGAAATATACGCGAAGTTTTAAAACAAACGGTCGAGCTTATCGACATTGCGATGAAGTCAAAGGGAGCGATATCGGGAATTACCTCCGGTTTTGACGAACTTGATCAATTTACTTCAGGTTTCCAGCGCGACGAGTTTATAATAATCGGCGCAAGACCTTCCGTGGGTAAAACCGCCCTCGCTCTGAATATGGCGTCCCATATCGCTTTTCATAAAAAAGTGCCGACCGCGTTCTTCTCCCTCGAAATGTCCGACATCGCGCTTGTGCAGCGTCTTATAAGCAGCGAAGCGAATGTCAAAGCGTCAAATCTTCGTTCGGGATTTCTTAGTACGGAAGAATACCGGAAAGTTGTAAAAAGTATGAGCATTATAGACGAAGCGCCTTTTCATATTGTCGATATGCCAAATATGAAACTGCTTGATTTAAGGGCGCAGGCAAGAAAATTGAGGTCACAGCAGAAGGTTCAGATTATTTTTATTGATTATTTAGGTCTTATCGTGCATGAAAACAGCATGATGCCCCGTTATGAGCAGATTTCCGAGATTTCAAGGTCTTTAAAAAGCCTTGCGCGTGAATTGCATATTCCAATCGTTGTCCTGTGCCAGCTTACCCGCGAAGCGCAGAGGGAAGCCCCGACTCTGGCGCATTTGCGGGATTCAGGCTCCATTGAGCAGGATGCCGACCTTGTTTTGTTTCTTAACAGGGAATTGGCCAAGAAGAAGAAAGAAGAGGAGGAGCAGCTTCCAATCGACGTCATCCCTACGGATTTGATTATTGCCAAACAGAGGAATGGTCCTACGGGAGTGGTAAAACTGCAAATGGCGGCAAAATACGCTAAATTTACCCCACTTGCCAGAACATAATTTAAAAATGTCTTCGCTTACTTGATTTTTTTTAAATTTCATAATATATTAGTAATGAGAGGAAATATGGCTTTTATAGATGAATATGATTTTGAGCTGCTCAAGAATGAAGCGGAAACAATTGTAATCCGTGAGATAGAGCAGCAGTTGAATTCCGGGCATGATGACATGTGCCGCTGTAACGACTGTATTGTGGATATTGCCGCGGTATCGTTGAATAATGTAAAACCGTTATATCGTTTTTCGATACTTGGCACCCTTTATGCTTCTCAGGCAATGACGGAACAGTCATACGCCGACAGCGTAAAAAATGCGGTAGCTGCGGCTATTGATAAGGTTAAGAAAAACCCGGCTCACGATTAATTTGTAATTATATTATGTTTCTCATTTAAACGCATCCGGTCTAAAAAAATTTTTGACTGATAGGTAGGATCGTACCCTAAGGGACGCGAATATTTTACTCTTTGGCTGTTTCATGTAATCTTCCAGGGTTTTATTGTACATATCAAGCGTAATTCTCATTACAGCGACTTCGTCCTGCCGTATGCCTTCAAGATGAAATTCTATGCCTGTTGGAGATAAACTGTAAAACCAGGCGCTTATGTCATTTTCGGGATAATTCTCCTCCGCTTTCGCGAGAAGGTATGATTTTAACGTTTCGATAACAACAGGCTCAAGATTGTTATATATCACAGAAAGACGCTCCGACATTTCCGGGAAACCGATTATTGTTTCATTTTGAAGATTTTCCTTTTTTTTAAGATAAAACTCACCGCGCTCAAGTTCGGGGATTACCGTCAGCTTATAGTTTTTTGATTTCCAGTCAAGAGTAACTCTGAATTCGGGCTTGTGTAATTTTCCGCAGGAAGGACAATTGATGCTCATAAATTTTCCGTCAAAGATACTTTGAAGCGCTTCAGGTTTTTCATCAAGATTGATCTCTTCCTCAAACTCGAAAGGAAAATTCTTTCCGCACGGACAGATAATGTTTTTCTTCAATTTGACACCTCTTAATAAAGTTATTGACGAACAAAGAACAAAATATCTCCGAAGACGGCTAAAACCAGCAAACCGAAAATTATTACCATGCCGCAGCCCTGAAATACAGCAATCGCTTTCGGGTGGGCTGGTTTTCTGCGTATCCATTCAACAAGGAAGAGGATGATCATGCCTCCGTCGATTATGGGAAGGGGAAGCAGATTCATCACGCAGAGCGCGATGGAAATTAAAGCGATAAATTCCGCTGATGATCGCAGCCCGTCGCTTACGCTCTGTCCAAAACCCTGCGCCGCGGTTTCTCCAATCATGTAAGTAATGCGCACCGGCCCTGAGACCGCGCTTGTAAGATCAATCCCCATAAAGAGGAGTCTTAAACTTTTTACGGAGATTATAAGCGTCTTTACGCTCTCCTGCATGCCTTTTACAACTGCGGCAGGTATGGAGAGATTCGGCGTGCGGTACTGAATGGAAGTCCATGAAAAGCCAAGCTCTCCTTCCAGCTCCTCCGCGCTGAATTCAGCCGTTTGCGGAAATCCGTATCTTTCATAGGTTAGGACAATGCCGCCGGGATTCGCCGATCTTACTTTAACCAAGTCAAGGCTTTTGTCGATTGGCTCTCCGTTCGCGGCTGTAACAATATCTCCGGGTCGAAGCCCAGCGCGTTCAGCGGGGCTGTCAGGTTTTACGCTCTCGATTACAGGATCGATCCAGTAGGAAATACCGATTCTTCCGGCTCCGCTTGATTTATCAAGAGCGGGCGTAACGTGTAATGAGAGGATTTCTCCGTCACGATCAACTGTCATCTCCAGAGGTTTATTCGGGTTTAAGACAGTATTTTCCTGGATCTCATGGTAATAGGTTATCGGCTTTCCATTTATCCCGATAATACGATCGCCTGTTTTAAATCCCGCTTCGTCCGCTGGGTATGTCTGATCCGGCGTAACCTCCGAATACAGGACAATTTTATTCGGGAGAGTGTTAATCTCACGCCCTGCTCCCCAAATTAACGAAAGCAGAATTACGGCAAAAAGTAAATTAAAAAACGGACCCGCGAAACAAACAAGAATTCTCGCCCAGGGGTTTGCCGCGTGATAAGAGCCTTCTTCCGGTTTAATCCCCTGAGACATTTTTTCATAAGCCTCGTTATTATAATCGTTGTCTCCCTGCATTTTGCAATAACCGCCGATAGGAAACATTCCCAGCCTGTATTCAACCGCTCCGATTTTCTTTTTTAAAATTGGCTTTCCCCAGCCGATAGAAAAAGCCTCAACATTTATCCTGACAAGCCGGGCAGCAAGAAAGTGCCCAAGTTCGTGAACAAAAACCACAATTCCAAGCCCCAGGAGGCCAAGTAAGATTTTAATGATTAGCATGTGTAAATGATAACATATTTGATGTTTTGTTGCTATAGATCGCAATGCCGGCCGGGGGATGTTATTGAGCATATGAATATCCAAAACTTAACAAAAAATGTATTGCAAAATAATAAGTATGCAAGATCATTGTTAAGATCAAAGCTTTAATATATTGATTATGCCCTATCATTTTGCAAATGATAAATTTTTAATTCAACACAGTAAATAAATTTCGTTTAAAATTTAAGGCCGAACAATCCTAAAACCAACCCATCTAAAACGCATAAAGTGTTCCATAACATCTCTAAATGCTGAACGAATACCTTCGGCATTACTACCATAACAACCGCCGCGCATAACGCGATAACTTCCGGGATACTTATCATTGACCCCTTCATAGTCTACACCTTCTTTTATAGGGCCCGAAGGATTTATTTTATCGTCTGCGGTATATTCGTCAGCAAAGTCCCAACACATTTCCTGTATATTTCCTAGCATATCATATAAACCCCAAGAATTAGGCTGTTTTTTACCAACTTCTTGAGGAGTATTACTATTATTTTCATACCATGCAATATTTCCAACATCATTATAATTATTTCCATTGTAGAAGGCAGTAGTAGTACCTGCTCTGCAAGCATATTCCCATTGAGCTTCAGTAGGAAGCCGATAACCGTTAGAATTTGGAACAATCCTGACATTATCCCATTTTTTTCTTGAACCTACACTTATAGGGACATCCCCCCATTTGACGGTATCAGTAGTCCAGCTTGAATCATTACCATCAATTTCTTGAATTTCATAAGCAGGATTAAAACCTTCTAAAAGGCTTAATTTATTACAGTAAACTAAAGTTTCATACCAGTTAACCCTATCTACAGGGTGTTTGGTTCCAACATGGGGCAAGAAAGTAGGGTTATACCCCATTACCATCTCGAACTGCTCTTGAGTAACCGGATATTTACCTATGAAAAAACCATTTGTTAATGTTACTTTATGTTGTAATTCTACGTTTTGTATTGAAGTATTATTTACAAAGTACCATTCATTCTTTCGTCCAAATTCATCAGAAGGGCTGCCCATCATAAAAGAACCTGCTTTAATCCATACCATTTCTGTCTGTTCTTTGCTGACGTTGTTATTTACAATAACATCGGTATCATCACAAGAAATTACAGTAAAAAACACTGCTAAAAAGACAATAAATACTAATTTTTTCATTTAATTTCTCCTTATCTTTTTTCATAACAGGATATTAAAATTTAATATATTCCGCTATCAGTTATATAATATATACATTATTCTTAGTAACTTGTCAACAATTATAGCTTATTTAGTATAAATTAATAATGGCTATTCAACTTCTTGAAATTCGAAGGATTTTATCAAAAAACCTTAAAGAACAACGAAAAAAACAGGGGTTTTCACAGGAAAAATTAGCGGAAATTTCCGGTTTGTCAGTTCAGACAATAAACGATATTGAAGGCGGGCGGAAATGGGTAAGCGATAAAACAATAACTAAATTATCCTTAGCGCTTGAAATTGAGTGTTATCAACTATTAGTCCCTGATATTACTGATCAAAACAAAAACAAAACAACATCCACCCATAAATTAATTTCATTATTGAAAAAATTGAAAAAAAGCGTTAATTTGCAAATTGACGAACAATTTACAGATTTTTTAAAGTTAGAGAATAAATAATTTTAATAAATAATATTTTCTTTTTTACGCATTGACATAATACGCGTTATTGTCATATTAATTTTATAAATATCGCGGATTATGGGAGACATCAAGAGAAATTCTATGCTTTATAAAAG
>Ga0209755_10006684_pt1 | contig 12668 bp, 8 predicted proteins | sample TergutCo191P1_FD_187301 | JGI IMG/M metagenome (GOLD analysis project Ga0209755, IMG submission 187301) | Cornitermes sp. P1 segment gut microbial communities from Petit-Saut dam, French Guiana - Co191P1 (SPAdes) (version 2) | ecosystem: Host-associated > Arthropoda: Insects > Digestive system >... | reverse complement strand
TTCCTTAAACAAACTAACAAAAAAAAAAGCACACACAAAATTCTACAGCCTTGAGCCATTAGTGGTGATGTAGAAAACAGATGTCCCTTCACGTACTTTGATAATCAGACAAATATGGATTTGCCTGGCAATGAGAGATATCTACCACTAAATAAATGTTTCATAAATGAATAAGTTTGACTAAATACATAAATTTACAGTGTTCAAAACCATGAAAAGGGTGTGTCTATTACATTTTCATATTAGAAATGGTTCAGCATTAATTTATGATTTTCATTTTCATCTCTGAATACAGTTAACATAAACTTAATTAAATAAATTTCAACAAACATAGTTTTCTTGCCACGAGAGTAAGTCCAATGACCAGTTTCACCAAGCCAAACTAAAATGTTTAACCATGCTCACTCTTACATTTAGGGAATTGACTTCATTGAAGCAATTCACCATTGATTTTTTCACACACAATAACAAAGTAATCATTCTAACATCCAAAAATTAACATGAATTACAAGATGGAATACAAAGAAAACTGGTAATCCACTTAATACATCTTCAACATAGCCACCGTGTGTATCATCACTAGCATGGACCTCGACATTTTAAACAACGCATTTACTCAAACATATATCCAAAAAGTTCTTCACACAAAATCTAAAAATAATTTGCTGATACCAACTGGAGAATGCACGTAAACAGGCAATGGCAATTAACAAATTTCACATTCTTACTATTACAACACAGTTCACTACCTTCAAATCAGACACTATATTTACTATGGGATCCTTTTGAACAAATGAAATAACTGTGTTGGAGGAGAATTTGCCTCATAACCACACACAGTGAATAATATGACATACCACCACACAGTGGCAACTTTCATTAACTTTTAACCTAAATTATTTTTGTCCAGAACATTTCTCAATATCCTGAATCATGGACATGTATATAAATAATTTCCACCATTCTGAATTGTGGTCAAGAAACATTAAAAGCTTTGAAAGGATAGGTAAGATGTGACAAAATTCATGTAGTTTTGATAAATATCAGTAGAACTGTAAAACTAGTGTGAGTTCTAGTAATTCATTTCACAAGCACTTAAAAATCATAAAGCTTTGTAAAACTGGTCATTATGGCATCTAGAATCCAAATAAGACGGTAAAGAACACCAAACACAGTGGCCCATCAAAACAAGTTTGCAGATTTTTTAAATACCTTTATGCAAACAACAGAAAGGAAAACCCAAGACTGACAATGTTACAGCATACAACAAATGTGCCCCATATATGTACATTCATTAAGTTCACATTAGTACCCAGTAATCACTATTTCAAAAACAAATCATGGGAAAAAATGTACACAGATTATAGCAGGAATGTCAGGTGAACACGGCAACTAGATTTTGTATGGAGGTGTCTAATATTTCGGGGTCCCCAGCATGGAATTTGCTTCACATCACCCTTGTGGCACCTAGAATTTCGAGGTGGCTCCTAGAATTTGGAAAAATATGTGCATCCCTGGCAGATGACATTTACATTAACTTCAACCTGAATTACTGTTCAAGCCAGACAATATTTATCAATGGTGCTGTGTCCATGTTGTCTTACTTAGAACATACATACATTTCTTCTTTAAAGGCACTCTACATTAAAAAAATTTCAAAAATTTGCCTAATAAAATTACATATACACAGACAAATGGGAGCAACAAAGCTAATGTCCTCAACAAATTATTACCAAGAGTATATAAAAGAACAGTGAGCAAATGGAAATGATTAAATATTTCAAATCCTAAAGAAGGAGCACACAATGGTAGAAAGAGAATACCCACGGAAGTATCTCAGCAACACAGTACACTGCTTTAGGTTAGATTAGTTATCAAGATTAACAGACAGGACAGAAAAAGTTGTTGGAATTTAAACAACATACTAAAATTACAGAGACTGTAAAACCTTTTGTCTGAACCAAACACACAACACTACAGTCCTGAGCAGCATTCCTACATCCTCTCCATCACGACAATGCTGCAACAAGCATATACTAAATGTCTGTACCCTAGTTACATGTTACCAAAACTTAATGCAACATCCGATCAAGAACAGGCAATCAACATGGCAACTTCATGATACCGAAAAGGCACAGCATCAATAAATATTTAAAAAAAATGGCATTTTTGTAAACACCACTTATCCTTACTGTATAAATTTAAAGCAGATGGAATAGGTTGTGAAGACCTTAAGGCAGGGTTTTGAATCCCAGTAACAAAAAGTCCAAATAATAAGAACATCTGGAAATAAAATCCTTAGGTTTGTGAACTAGTGCTCTGTTCAACAGGAGAAACACACACACACACACACAGAATTTAATTTTCTAATTTACCACTATAAATCAGATCATGAAGAAACTGCATACTGTTACCAATAGCCACGTTATACATACCCATGCATTCAACTAAATACATTTGTACAGGTACAGTAGAATCTTGATTGTGTTGTTAGAATTCATTATAGAAATTAACTACACTTGATCACCACTAACCTGGGTCGTTTCAACATTTCATTCCATCAGAAGTATCTTATTCATACACATGCCTGTAAGTTAACAGATCTTAAATGGTCTTAAACTGATAAAAATGTGTACAATATACTACTCTGGCATGGAAACTGATTTCTGTAATCACAGGACATTCAAAAGCACAACGCAACATGACAATTCTGCACTGTAAGTCAACTAAGTAGCACTTTTTAAACTCCTATATCAGTCTCAGTACACGAGAATTGTGAATCTCCCAAGAGAAACTGTTGTGTCATATGGCATACGATGCAGAAATGGTGGATTTTTAAATATATTATCTATCTACACCAGCAAAATAACACACTGGTCCTTCAAGACATGCATTTGCTTTTAATTTCATTAGAAAGACACATGAACCACAACAAACAGGTGTGGGGAAGTCCGCATATTATATCACACATGGTTACAAATACTTCAAAACTATTTCTTATACATTTAAGACGCCAACCAAGAAAAAGTAAAAATTTATAATGTTTTAAATTTTACGATGAAGACAGAGGGAGCAGGTTCCCCTGAAGCATCAGTAACCACATACAAGACCTAGTATCATAATCCAAAAGACCACAATTTAAATTTCACCACCACAAAAACCTTGAATCTGTTACTTTTTGTGCGCTAATCTTTCCAGCCAAGTCTACAATGAAATGCACATAATAATTATAAGTAAGTATACAAATCCTATGTTTAACAGCACAGATGTGGCAGTTTTATGAATCTCATGAGTCATGCAGTGCACTTCAAGATATCGCGGGTCCTTCCATAGCGAACGCCACAAAAACATAAGCCAATAAGTAACATTAGCTTCAATTTTTAAGTCTGGCTGTTTTCTACAATGAGATGAAAGCAATGAAATGAAAGAAGATATAATAATTCTTGAATGAAGTCTACACAGCCCTGTCATACGACCAACATCCTTTCTCTGTGTTAATCTTTCTATAGACATCTCCAGGACTCAATTCTGAATAAAATCAGACTTGCGTGATTTCAAGCATCTGCCATGAAGTAGAGAAGATTGCGCTCTTCTGGGTTACTATGCAGTGAGTAGTGGAAATCAGACTTAACCCACAAACTTCTGCACTATCAACTATGTAATACTTGGAATAATGGTAAGACTCTGAAGCCATATTAGAGACAACAAACAAAACATACACATGTTAAAAAAAAAAGATTGTCTCCATAGAATAAAACCATGATGGGCAGGCACAGAATTGCAAAATAATGAAGACAGCACTATGGCATTATGATTGAACCATTTTCCTTCCTTTTCATCACTTTCATGGTTATGTTATATTTTTGTAAATTACTGGGACAACAGCCAATTCTGTACATCTGGTAATGTACCAGTGCTCAAATGTGAAGCTTTGATTTTAATGTTTCTACAATCATTACAACTTGGTACTAAGACAAATGACATTCAACAGTAATTTCTCAGAAACGAACTCAACATTATGACAAAACCTTGCACCTCATTTGTACACATATCATTAAATTTTTCTTTCAGCAGCAATTACTGAATGCCATCTATAGTTTCTGGTATTTCCATTGCCACAGATATACAATTCTCAATTCACCAAAGCAATAATTTGTTGTAAATGAATTACTAGTTATTCAGTGATGTATAACACCACTATCAGTAGACAGAGAGAAAAGATGTCATGTTAAATCCCTTCATGCATATGGTACTGTTTTTGTTACCATTTCAGTATGGACCACTGACGTCAGCAAAGACTGTGTGCTTTTTTAGCATATCATAAATTAATCACCTCCTACATCTAAAACTGTCTAGTATGAAATGTGCCAATACTGTAAAAGATACAGTGTGATCAAATGAGTTAATCAAGGTTCTACTGCAATTTCCAAGTATGACCAAGCACTCTTTCAACCACGCAACTCGAAACCACTTCTACATGCGAAACCAAGAAATAAAAATGGACTACAAACAGCTGCTTTGTTTGTGGATTCCATAATATAAACAAGTCATTATTTTCCCAATGAAACAAGAATTTAACTTAAAAAGACATGGAAGAACAGAGGCAGGCAATATGTACCTTTTAGTTGTGAAATATTCAGAAGTATATGCACTCAAGACATCTCATATTTTTCCACTGCTGTATCCACAAAAATCATGCAAAATGATCCGAGATTCTTAGCAATATGTTTTTATTAAAGATTCCATAGTAAGTATTTACTGCACCCAAATTCTTCATGCACAGACATATCACTCAGAATAATGAACACACACTTAACCAGGACTTCTCCAATCAGTTAATTTGAATCCTTTGGCCCACTAATTATATTGCCAAACCCTTTGCATTTGAACCAAGCTTGTAGCAAAAATGACATGCTTTATATATTTTAAAATTACAAATATTTAAATTAAACTCTTTTGTAATAATGCATTAAAAATATTAAGTGAACATAATTTTGAAATTTTTTAAAAATTTACAGGGATCCAAACATTAATTTTGTGGCATTTATAAATACCTGCACCACAAGGAACACTGCAACTACAAGAAACTAAAGTTACATCAAAAAGTGTAAATCATTATGCAGATGAAGTTAAGATGGAGCATTTGTATTAAGGTTAAAATCAAATGAAATAATATAATTTGCATACCCACCTACCACACTTCAATCAAGCACTTTAAGATAGTTTGTCCCCCCATCCTTAAAGTATGTCAATGTTAAAAATAACACCAAAGTTTATTCCCAGCACAATGTGTTGCAGTCACATATATTAACTGTATCACAACAGACAGCCTTTCAACAATTCCATCAATTTCATTCATTGCCAAACATGTTCCACGTGTCATTCACATTGTCTATACGACAAAACATAACAATTTACAATTGTAGTGTGATAAATGCACTTAAATTATAATGCAATCAAACAAACTCTGAAAGCATTAAAATAACACTGAGTACAAAATGTGTACATGTCTATATGTGCTGGTCACAACACAGGGTGCGGACAGTTTATTGTGTTTTTTTTGCACGGAATGTCACGTGACTCAGGAATACAATTGTGTCAACATGCTCAAATGACTGACAAAAATATGGAGAAGTCCTGGCATAGTTTATCCAACAAACACACTCTCAGATGGCAAAGCTCAAGTAAGAACAGATGAGAGCAGAAGAGAGCAACTTCAAATGGTTTTTACTATTCTAAGAATCAACTTTTTGCTACATTACTGAGTAGTCTACGATCAGTAAAATTACTCATTTTAAATGTTTAAAAGTCACAAACAAGAACTACTTTCTTATCATTCTTCCTCTGAGCAACATATGATATCACATAACATCCTTCATGTTCACACCACAGCTCAATATTTCAAACAGGAAGGAGAAATGGACACGGATACAGAAATTAACCAATGGGAAGTAAATGGGAAGGTCCAAGATAGTCCAAGCTAGCCAACAATTCATCTGAAACCAGATGGCACTGTAAAAAAATTACTGACCCCTTCCTTCAGCTGAGTCAGAGCAGAACAAAATTATGCTGCAATAAAATGTTCCCGGTTGCAGGAGTAATAAGTTGATGTTTCAGTGTATGATGAAAAATTGAAAATATGACACAGGCAAACAAGTTAAACACACACACCTTAAATAATCCAGGTACCCAAGATTGCTGCCTATAATGTGAAAGCAAGCAGTGCAGTAGCTATGTACCTATCTACCAAAACACACCATGTTACATCCCAACAGGCAGCAATCTTCACAGGCTCTGGTGTGAGGACCTCAAATATCCACCTGTTGCTCTAGACCTTTTACGATTAATTTTAATGTCAAACCGACAGTCACAAACAGTTCAGTTTCTGTTCAAAAATATGTAGTCTGGTTACAAACTTAAGTACAAACTGTAAAACTCTAATGCTGGAACTACCTGGAAAAACATGGGACCTGTCATAATTGTTTTTAAGTGAAATATGACAAACAAAGAAAACTTTAAGATGCTTTTGAATTTAAGTAATCTCCATTTTTATAATCACTTCAGAATTTAAATTTTTTGTGGGAAACAAATGGGAAGCTGAATACAGAAATACAATTCTTAAAATGCATAATGCTTTCAATGTATGAATATTGTACACCACCAGGATATGGTTCAGGAACTCCTAGGGTGTTCAGTCACACAGTTCCTTACTTTGAAAGCACTTCTATAATATGAAAGGACTGAACTTTCCCAGTGGAAACCAATTCAATAATACATGTAATACACACTTTGTTCAGCATACTGTTTTAAAGAATGCCACTTGAAAGAAGGACATCATCTTCATTTTACTGGACAAATATTTTCCAACAACAAATTAAAGGGCCCATCAATTACAAACACACAATATAATGACGATACCATATCAAAAATCTTAAATCATCCATGTAGATCAGGAACTGTGTATCTGGAAACATCACAGTCTAAAATGTGTGTCATAACCCCTTACAAGTTTGTTTAATAAGCAAAATGTGCAAAGAATAAAAGTACGGAAAAGTCACCACAACACATTTTTTTGTTCATTAACAACCTCATACTTGACACATGCATTAATTTTAGCCTCTGACTTTCATGCCATATATTTTCACAAACGCAAATGTAAGACCCTATGTCTCAGAGAAGAAGTGTAGTGCTCTGCATTATATAAGAAAAATCAACAAAATGTAGTCTCCAAGGAGTGAATTAAACTGTAAGAATGAAATTCTGTGAAACAAAAGCACAAGAATGCACATACATAGTCCCTGCAGACATCACACGTTTGTTGATCTAGAAAAAACAAAGTCAACTACAGTTCATAAAGTTATAAATAACAGTGACAGCCTTATATGTTCATATTCTGATAAATTATGAACACAGTTATTACAACTGTCTTTAAGATATACGATCCTATCATGCAATGAACATTTTACCGTCCTATTGTGAAAATCAGTTTGAAATTACCTGCTTGTCGACTTGAAAGAACAATGTCATATTACATTACATAGTTTTTGGTGGTGATTTAGTTTCAATTCAGGTCTCCATCCACTACGTCAAAAGTGTTAAGTTAATAATACATAAAATTACAGTGACAGGGGAGGAAAAAAGTAAATTTCCACAAGTGCGCTTAACACTTAGAGCACTCGCAATCATCAGTCACATCTTCATCCATCTCGTCTCACTTACCTCACCACTTAACCGGCAGACTGGCGTTTTCTGTAGCGGCCTTGGAAACTACAAATGTATTGTTTATGAATACCTTACAATACAGCACAGTGCATTTTACACATCAGTGAACATTAAGTCAAGATGCCTGAAACTCACCACTTGTTAACTTCTTAGAACAAAATATATCAAATTTTGAAAAGTGTTACATAACTGAGCTCCATCATAAAAACTGTGAACACTGTGAAACCATGCAATACTTTGCAGTACGAAGTTTTGGGGTAGGCAGGGCAGGCAGAATAATTACCAAAATATGAATAGAAACGTTAGTAATGCTGCCCATCCTATTTGACCATCATGCCCGTCTCTTAATGTTTTTTTTTTTTTAAATTTAACACTGAAATATCTCTTTTCATTTTCCATATGTAGTTCCACTCCCATAGCACTCTCTCCATTCTTACACCTTGCACACACATACACACATACCACACTGCGCAGTACTTTAAGTGACTACAAAACCTTAGTAAGATGCACAGAAGTAGAGTGAAACATTTTACCAATAAAAACAACTAACCCCCCCCCAAACTAAAAACTTACATACTAAACACTAATTTAATTTATAGAAATACATGTTACTGCATTATGCACTGAGGGATGGAGAATATGCATACACAAATTTTTCTCAGTGTGTTATGCCTGTATAAGTGGAAAACTCTCCAAATATTTTTTTTTAGATTAGTGAATATTTATGATACATGAAGAAAGTGTTTCCTGGCAACATAAATCTGTGATCCTCTCACCAATGTTTCCCTTCCTGCTCCCCCTCCCAGTACTTAACATCTTGTGGCATTTGACAATTGAAACAAAACTGGCACGCTTTGCAGCCACATTTATTGCTGAACTCACACAACTCTTACAAGCAACTCTACCCCACATGTAGCCAGCAATAAAACTGCATTACAAATGATGGTTAAACTTCAGTCAACTGCAGAGTTACAAGAGACTGGAGATTTCTCTTGTAGTACCTACATATAACAACTACAAATTCCACTTCCAAATCTTTCATGTAATGGATTCAGGCCACAGGCCTCAGTGCAAATCACAGGACAAACTGGCGAATGGTAACTTTTCAAAATATATGTTCTCATCTGCACTAAAATAAACTAAAAACTATGTAAAGGTTTTACTATATTAGAATTCTGAAATGTAAATTAAATATAATCTCCATGTGCAAAAGTGTACAGTAGCAGTTATTGTGATGGTGTTCAGAAAAAGTTTTTATTCTAATGAGATCTCTGTACAGCGATAAAAAAAAATTGATCAGACATACACAGAATTGAGATCACGTGTTCACTTGTCATCTCTTTGCATAAAGCAGAGGTTTTCTGAAAGCTCCAGCATATAACTGAACAGCTACTTTAAAGACAGCTTATGCATTATGACCCAGCCCACCTGCATATCATAAGCCTCATAGATGTGAAAACTCCATCTCCTGCAAGCGCACACACACACACATGTGCAGAGTGCATATATATGCAAACGTATGCACATACACACGCATGCACACAAAATAAACAATACTGACATTGTAGTGCCAGTAGATCGGGACTGATACTGTCACCACAGTGCATTGTTATATTTACTACTTTTTTATTACTTTCATTAGTTTTAAAACATTAGATGATGGACAAAGTCCATACAGCTAACAATCTTAAATATGATATACCAATATCAAAATGTTACAGAAAAGTTTGTGGGTGTCTATAACACTTGGTACTGCGACCCCACAGAAGTTAATAGTGAAATTTTCTCCAACAAATTTTAGCAAACTATACGTCAAGCATAGTTCTGACAGAAAATCCACTATTCCACAGAATGTACCATATATATTCACAATCATGATCATTGTCTTTTTCACAGAGCAGGAAACAAGTGTCAGCTTATTCATTCACAAAGCCACAAGTGAACACACATCCACATGAAAATAAATGGCTTTAAAGACTCAGCTAAAGATATACAGTCATTGGCTGGCAGTCTGGATGTGACAGAAACATTCAATTTTGTGGCAAAATACACAGACACCTTGCAGAGTGAATAATTCTGAGGTACGTGTATTGAATGTTGAATGAATTACAGTCAACTGCCAGCACAAGGTATATTATTTGCAGGTTCCAGTAAACAGTTTCAACCTGACTGACCGTAAATGACTTTCCAGTTCTCTGTGAAGTCACCTACTGGCCTAACAGAAGAGTTTGCACATAGCCGAATAATGCCATTTTTATGTATCTCAAGTCATATTAGTCTCCAGTGGACTTATATATGTTATAAATTTAACTAAACAAGAAAACTTATGATCACCGATAGACAGAATATTCAGTCTGCATGGAGTTGATGACCAAGGTATCAGAATTTGATTTCTGTTAAGTACAAGAGACCTTCTCTCCTCCACAGCATCCTCAGGCCAACCAAGTCTGTTTACCAGTATGAAAAGGGAGTTCTCAAGGTAAGAATCTATCAGTTCACCTTTCCCTAGTGCTGATGATAAGACTGTGGTGAAAATATATTGCCATTCCTCCACATGCCTACAAAGGGCTTAATTCAACACTATGATCACTTTACATTCTACCTTTTTAGCTACAACCTTCAAACCTGAACATACAACAGTCTCATAAAATTTAACTCTGTGCTTGGAGTGGGCTGTGACAGACATTTTTTGCTGACTGTGCCAATGTTTCCACATTTGTATTCATTCATCAACCGTGGACAATATAGTCAAGATACTGTTTACAACCACAAGAGTGTACGCATATTAACTATACATTTAAATTAAAACAAGAATATTCACTTAGTTCCTCAAATTAACATCAATTAACCTGTTGTATAAATGTATGTTAACAACAAAACTTTACATTTTAACATCTAAAACTTTCAGTGAATATAAAATGCAACCCACATTGGAAGAATAAGGAATTGAAGCTCTATATCAAATTCTTTTCCTATAAATATCACTTAAATGAATAATATTACTACCACTTTGTCAAATTCAGGCTGGAACACTACTTAGGTATCTAACCAACTAATTCCATTGAGCAGAGTCCCTCTTATAAAGCTATTTGCTCCTCAACTTTTTCACAAATTACCTGCATTTTTAGGAAAACAACCATTCGCTACCCTGTTCACAGTAGCCTGTTATTTGTCCTTATCCTGAGCAAGATGGATGGAGGAGACAGTTTCGAGAAACATAAGGTAGATGTGAATATACTGAATACATAATTTCAGTTAACTGACATGGGGTGGTCCTTCAAAATGAGGGTTGTGGAAAGTGCTAACAGCTCTTTGCCATTAAAAATGAACATGTTATACAATGTTAAACAGAGCTTTGTACATGGAACGATTTTTTTTAGGATGACCTATACTCTAAAACCTGTAAAAGAATAAAAATAAAGAAGTGGAAAAATATGTATCTGTTATAGTGTTGGTGGACATGATGGTCAGACCACATCCAGAATGCTTCCAGGTATCGTCTGCAATATGTGTAACAACATGTTCTAGCTCAAATTATACAAACACCACACATACATGCACACACATCTGCACATATAAACCTCTTACAACTGTCAAAGGCTATGTCTACAAAGTACATCATGGTTTCACTTTATTCATTCAGTGTTTCAACAAAGAAGATACGCTTGCTTGCAAAATGAATGGTTCTCAAAAAGCAAGCACAAATTTTGACTTCAGTACTTACATAATAAAATGCTACAGGTTCCTTTGTAGGCTCCGTCTCAGTTGTCATTCCCGTTTTCTTGGTCGGCTCTTTGCCCTTGACCTTTTGGACATATTTTGTGACACCCTTCTTTGTTTTTGCTAACACTGGGCTGGAGCCAGTTGTTGGCACAGGTGACACAGCTGAGCCAACCCCAGGCGTAGGAGGTGGAATAGATATGGTAGGTGAGGCAACTACGTCTGAAACATTTTCTTGTTTTGCTTGGGTTGTCTTACTTGCTGATTTCTGTTTGGGAGGACGTGTAATTAGGGCAGAAATCCGAGCCAACTCAGGCGATGGTTCCCTTTTCGCCAACACCTCTGAAGCAGGACATTCATTTCCTTCACCATGATTCTTTATTACTGGTTTGATGACACTGCAAGGGTGATATTACACTTGTTACAAAATTGGTGGGAAGATAAAAAATGCACTTATCCCTTATAAAGATCTTAATATAAGTGTACAAACAGAACATAACAGAAAGAAAACTACACATTTTTCTACAATTCATGGCACGAGTACAAGCATCCAAAATGAAACCAGTAACAATTAACAAGTGCCTTCATCTATTTATTGATCACACCCATTACACAGCACTAAACAGCTAAGTTTTGCATTGCCTTGCATGTATGAACTGCCTCACATACTCACATCTTTCGTGGCTGTGCATCAGGAGTAGGAGGACGTGGGGACGCTGGACCCAAACGGAATGTTATTTTAGGTACACCTGAGTCACCTTTTTCTTCACACTGTCCAAACAAATCATTATTATCCAGATTTAGTCAAACACACATAAACCACCAAACATGTAACATTAAAAACAAAGTAAGGGCTGCACATGCTAACACCTCTGTAACAAGTCAACTAAAAAGAAATACACACTTTATAAAATAAACTGTACTCAACTTCACCAAAAAGATATAAAATGTAATTGCCTACCATTTAAATTGTAACTGTGCTCAACCTCAACACATGCTTGTACCGAATACTAAAAAGTAAAGTGATCCTGTTACAGGCCCAGTGTGACACAGAGGGTGGGTATAGGTATAGCTTTACTCTTCCATGACCACAGCACTAGAAGAGGGTCAGTGGTCAGCAACACGCCCCAGCTGCACTTTACCCTCAGGAAGGAACTGGTACCCATTGTACAGGAGCCTGGGTGGGCCCCAGGGCTGGTCTGGACGAACGGAAAATCTCGTCCCCA
>Ga0209755_10006683_pt1 | contig 12671 bp, 9 predicted proteins | sample TergutCo191P1_FD_187301 | JGI IMG/M metagenome (GOLD analysis project Ga0209755, IMG submission 187301) | Cornitermes sp. P1 segment gut microbial communities from Petit-Saut dam, French Guiana - Co191P1 (SPAdes) (version 2) | ecosystem: Host-associated > Arthropoda: Insects > Digestive system >... | reverse complement strand
CGGCCACGTCCACGGTACCGACGTGTTTCCCATGCCGGAGTACAGTACAGCGATCCGCCACGGCCTTGATTTCCTTTAGCTTGTGGGTGATAAACAGGATCGTCTTGCCTTCGGACTTAAGCCGGCGGAAAACCGCGAGAAGCTCATCGACTTCCTGCGGGATCAGAACGGCGGTGGGCTCATCGAAGATTAGTATGTCGGCATTGCGGTACAGTATTTTGAGTATTTCCACCCGCTGCTGCATACCCACGGTGATGTTTTCGACCCGAACTCCGGGGTCAACATCCAGACCGTAGGTATCGGAAAGCTCGGCGACACGTTCCCGGGCACTTCGCAGACTTACGTTTCCAAGAAAGCCCCGGGGCTCAAGGCCGAGAATAATGTTTTCGGTAACGGTAAAGTTGTGTACCAGCTTGAAGTGCTGATGCACCATGCCGATCTGCAAGGCAGTGGCATCGTTGGGGCTACGGATTTTTTCCTCTTTGCCCCGTATCTTTATGGTCCCCGAATCGGGTTCGTACAGCCCGAAAAGGATCGACATAAGGGTGGACTTGCCGGCCCCGTTTTCGCCAAGAAGTGCATGAATTTCGCCCTGCTCAACCCGCAGGCTCACATCGTCGTTGGCAAGAACCCCGGGAAAAGCCTTGCTTATTCCCAGCATTTCAATGGCCGGCACAACACCCCCTGTTTTTTACAAACAAACAAGGCTCCCGCAGAACCGTGAAGTCCCGAGGGAGCCTTTTGTCTAGCCATCAATCGCCATTAAATCCTGTGGGAAACCGGGAAGCTGCATAGCCTCGGCAAGAGTCGATACGACGACGATATCGCCGGAGATAATCCTCTCCCTGATCTCCTCCACCTGGGTAATCACACTGGGTCTAAGCGCGGGATTGGTCGTCGAAAACCCTACGCCTTCCATTGGAAGGTCAAAAACTATGGTACGGCCATAGAAATCACCCGCTTCCACGGCATTAAGGGCGTAAACCACGCTGGATTCCACGCGCTTGATCATCGAGGTAAGCACCGCAGACTCCGTGGCACTGTACCGGCCTTCCTCGAACTGGTCGGAATCAACCCCGATGGCCCATACATTTCTGCCCATCAGCCTCTGATCCCTGGCCTCGGCAATGGTGCCGTTGCCGCTGGCACCGGCCGCCGAGAAAATGGCGAACACGCCGTCATTGTACCAAGCCATCGCCTGGGTTCTGGCAAGGGCCGGTTCGCCCCAGCTGTTCACATAGAAATCAAGAACGTCGGCATCCGGTATGATCGAAAGCACGCCCTGCACAAAACCCACGTGGAATCTGGTAATCAGAGCACCAGGTATGCCGCCAATGAAGCCAAAACGGGGGTTTTCGATCCCTTCCTCTATGGCCTGCAGTGCCGCGGCCGCCCCCACAAGGAAGGAGCCTTCGTGCTCGGCGAAAATCGCTTCCATTACGTTGGGCAGGTTAATACCGGCAACGTCAACGATAAGGAAGTTCTGGTCGGGATAAATCGAGGCAACCTCGACAACCGCTTCCCTCCAGGTAAACCCGGTCGCGATAATAAGGTCGAAATCCCCGTCTGCGGCAAGCCTAAGGTTCGGGATGTAATCGGCCATGGTACCAGCGGTCAGCACGTCATAAAGACGGCCACGGCTGGGCGTACGATCCCAAGTCTCGCCATAGAAGTCGAGCATTCCCTGCCAAGCGGCGGCATTGAACGACCTGTCGTCAATCCCCGTGGCATCGGTCAGAAGCAAAGCCGAAATTTCACCTTCGGCAAGCTGTCGGGCAGGGGCATCTTCCCTGCAACTCGTCATCATCATAATGGATGTGGCAATTAGCGCGGCAAAAACTACTTTCATAACTGTATCCTCCTGTTCTACCATAGAATAACCACAATGCGCGTAATTGGTCAAGGCGTACGCGGCAGAAAATCAGCACTTGCCCCATTCCCTAATCCGCATTCCCGATGCTAAAATATCCCCGTGATAGTAGCATCAATCGACATACAGGGTGGCAAGGTCGTCCAGCTTAGGCAGGGCGCGGAAAAAGTTCTGGAAAGGGACAATCCCCTGGAACTGGCGGCGGAATTCGACCGCTACGGCGAGGTTGCGGTTATAGATCTGGATGCCGCGATGGGCAAAGGTTCCAACATCGAGATGATCAAACCGCTGTTGCGAAAGGCCGAATGCCGGGTGGGTGGCGGCATAAAAACGCCGGAACAGGCGCGGGAGCTTGTAAGCCTTGGCGCACGGAAAATTATCGTCGGGTCCGGCGCATTTCGCGCCCCCGGCGGCGGATTCGGCGTGAACGTTCCGTTTCTGCAAGCCATGTCCCAAAAAATCGGGCGGGAAAGGCTGATTGTCGCGGTGGACGCAAGGGCTGGCGAGATCGTCGTGGACGGCTGGAAAACCCCCACCGGGCTTGACCTGATCGATGCGGCAAGGGCCGTGGAGCCTTTTGCCGGCGAGCTTCTTTTTACCTGCGTGGAACGCGAAGGCACCATGACCGGCATGGATCTGGAACCGGCGCGAAAACTGCGCGAGTCGGTTTCATGTCTGGTTACCGTTGCCGGCGGGGTTTCTACGCTGGACGAGATCGAGGGCATTGCCGCCATGGGTTGCGACGTTCAGCTTGGCATGGCCCTGTACACCGGGAAAGTAAGCCTTGCCGATGCGTTTGCCGCGTCTCTTAATTGGAAGAAGGAAGCAATGTTGCCAATAATCGTGCAGTCGCCAGACGGACAGGTGCTGATGACCGGCGTTGCCGACAGGGAGGCCCTGGACGAAACTTTCAAGCGCGGCAACGTGTGTTTCCACAGCCGCAGCCGAAACAAACTGTGGATGAAGGGCGAAACCTCCGGCAACACCCTGCGGCTTGTCAGGATGCGGGCCGACTGCGACCGCGACGCGCTGCTTGCGACGGCGGAACCTGCGGGGCCCGTTTGCCACACCGGCGCATGGTCCTGTTTCGCGACGGACAGAAAATACACATGGGAATTCCTGCAAAGCATTATCGACGAACGGTTCAGAAACCCGGTGCCCGGTTCCTACACCGCCACGCTTGACGACGGACTTGTCCGCGAAAAAATACTGGAAGAAGCGGAGGAACTTTGCGAGGCGAACACCCGCGAAGAGGTTATCTGGGAAGCGGCGGACCTTTTGTATTTCGCCACGGTGCTGATGAGCCGCGCCGGGGTAAGCGTCGGGGAAGTCTTGGACGATCTTGATCGAAGGCACAAAAAGTAATGAGCGTATTTTGGAACGACCGCACCAAAAATCTTTCCCCGTACATTCCCGGCGAGCAACCCAGGGATCGGCAGTTCATAAAGCTTAACACCAACGAGAACCCCTACCCGCCTTCGCCCGGGGTTATCGAGGCAATCGCAAAGGCGGCCGGGGACGATCTTAGGCTGTACCCCGATCCCGCCTGTACGTCGCTGCGGGAGGCAGTCGCCGCGCGTTACGGCCTGCGCCCGGAACAGGTTTTCGCGGGCAACGGTTCCGACGAAGTGCTGGGTTTTGCCTTTGGTGCTTTTTTTGCCGGCGGCGAAGACGCGCCGACGATACTTTTCCCGGACATTACCTACAGTTTTTATCCGGTGTACGCCAAGCTTTGGGACATTCCCTTTCGCACCGTTCCACTTGACGGCGATTTTTTGATTGCCGCCGCCGACTATATGTGCCCCTCCGGGGGGGTGGTGCTTCCAAACCCCAATGCCCCCACGGGTACGGTGCTTTCACCGGGGGAAGTTTTTTCCATGGCGGAATGTCTGGAGAAGCAGGGAAAGGTTTTGATACTTGACGAAGCCTATATCGCGTTTGCCGGAAACGAATGCTCGGCGGTTAGTCACATTGACAAACACCCGAATCTGCTTGTCGTGCATACCCTTTCCAAGTCGGCCTCGCTTGCCGGCCTGCGGGTTGGTTATGCACTTGGCAGCGAGCCGCTGATCGAAGGGCTTTGCCGTATACGGGATTCCTTCAACTCGTACACGCTGGATAGCCTTGCCCTGGCCGGCGCGGTGGCGGCCGTTTCCGATGCCGCGTATTACGACGGGATCAACCGCAGGGTTGTAGCAACCCGGGATCGCGTTACGGAAACATTGCGGGGGCTAGGTTTTACGGTGCTGCCTTCGGCGGCGAATTTTGTTTTCGCGAAGGCACCGGGAATAAGCGGCGCGGAGCTATTTTCCGCGTTACGCGAACGGGGGATTCTTGTTAGGCATTTTAACAGTGAACGCATCTCCGACTTTCTGCGCGTAAGCATAGGGACGGACGACGAAATGGACGTGTTTCTTGCCCAATGCAGGGAAATCCATGGTAAGGAGTGAAAAATGAAAATAATTAGCGGCGCGGAATTTGACGCATACTGGAAGGTAAGCGCGGAAACCGCCAACGACGAGGTGGTGGAGGCCGCCGTAAAGGAAATAATCGCGGCGGTACGAACCGAAGGCGACGCGGCGGTGCGGCGTTTTGCGTCACGCTTTGACAAAAGCTCGCCCGCGCAGCTTGAGGTGCCAATGTCCGCAGTGGAAAAGGCTCTTGTCGATCTGCGCGCCGACGATCCCGAGTTGGCGGCGGCGATGAAACTTGCCGCAGACCACATAAAACGTTTTTCGATGAAGCAGCGGGCGCAGTTTTCCGACTTTGAATACGAAATGGAACCCGGCCTTATCACCGGCCAGAGGGTGATCCCGATAGAAAAGGTTGCGGTATATGCCCCCGGGGGACGTTACCCTCTTTTTTCCTCGCTGTTAATGGCATTGGTTCCCGCGTTCTGCGCCGGCGCGGAAGAACTGATTCTTGCCTCGCCGCCGCAGGATGACGGCTTGCCGGACAGGAAAATCCTGGCCGCCGCCGGAATCGCCGCGGAAATCGTCGCCGCCGAATGCAAAGGCAAATTGCGCGTGTTTGCCGTCGGCGGGGTGCAGGCCGTTGCCGCGCTTGCCCTTGGCACGGAATCCGTTCCCCGCGTTGACATGATCGCCGGCCCGGGGAGCAAGCACGTGGTAACCGCCAAACGGATTCTCTTTGGCGAGGTTGGCATAGATTTTCTTCCCGGCCCAAGCGACGTGCTGATCATCGCCGACAAAGGCGGTGCCGATAGTGCCAGTGCCGACTTCATTGCGGCGGACATGATCGCCCAGGCGGAACACGATCCCGACGCAAGGGCCTGGGCACTGGTTCCCGGCAAGGAACTTGCCGAGCAAATCACCGCCGCGCTGGAACGGCGACTCGCCCAACTGCCCACCGCCGACACCGCCCGTGCGTCGCTGGATACCGGCGGGCTTATCGTCGTGTACCGGGACATGGAGGAGGCGGTACGCATTGCCAACGCAATCGCCCCGGAGCACTTGGAGCTTCACATTGCCGACGCGGATCGGTGGATACCATTGCTGAAAAACTACGGTTCGCTGTTTATCGGCAACCTTTCCGCAGAGGTGCTGGGGGATTATTCGGCGGGGACCAACCACATACTGCCCACCATGGGAAACGCCCGCTTTACCGGCGGCCTTTCGGTGCGGCATTTTCTTAAAACCGTTACCACCCTGCGCTGCGCCCCCGGCGAAGGCTTTGAAAAAACCCGGCACGCGGCGGAAATAATGGCCCGCGCGGAAGGGCTGGAAGGCCATGCTTTAAGCGCGGCGGCAAGAAGGAAGGTGTAAATATGGGCCGTCTGCGGGAAACAGGGGTTCTGGTATATCCGGTGTATTCGCGACGCGCGGGCGGTCTTTCCGTGGGGATCAACCTTTTTCCGGATCAAAAACGCTGTTCCTTCGACTGCCCCTATTGTGAAGTGTTTCCCTTTTCCATCAACGCGGCGTTTTCCCTGGAACAAATGGAACGCGATCTTATGGCCGTCGCCGACTCCGCAAAGGAACGAAGTGAAATTGTCAAGGACATTTGCTTTTCCGGTAGCGGCGAGCCTTCGCTTTCCCCGGACTTCCCCGCCGCGTTGAAACTGGCGGCCCGTATCCGCGACGAAAATGTACAGTCTGCGGCACTGGTACTTATAACCAACGGCATGGGCCTTTTGGAACCGAGCATTTTTTCCCTTCTGCGGGATGCCGCCACAAACCCGCCTTTTCTGGACATATGGCTGAAACTGGACGCAGGGACACCGGACTGGTACCAAAAAATAAACGCGGCACCGGTCCCCCATGAAAAACTGACAGCGAAAATAAAGGAATTTGCCGCCTGTGCCCCGGTAACGATCCAGACAATGCTCTGCGCCGTTGACGGCAGGGAACCGGCACAGGAAGAAGCGCGGGCCTGGGAAAAACTGATGCTTGAACTTGCCACCGGAAACATCCGCAAGGTGCAAATCTACGGCAAGGCCCGCTCCTCACCCGGCGATCCTAAATCGACGGCCCTTCCGGTCGAGTACCTGGAACAGCGGGCCGCATCACTGCACCGGGCACTTGGTTCCACCGCCGACAATCGGCGACCGCCGGCGATTCCTCAAATTGAGGTCTACCCCTAAAGGCTCTCTTTACAAAAATATCCCTCTGGGTGTAAGAATCCATCTTTGCACCTGGCCGAACACAAATATGAACGCAATCGCCACAGGAATGATATAGGTAACGTAAAAACGCAAAGCGGTGGGGAATTTCCAGCCTTCACCACCCGTATTAACTTCCGCCAAAAAGCTGTTCCAACCCCACCCTCTTTTGCTCATGGTGAACAGCACGTAAGACAGCGAGCCGAGCGGTAGTATAATTTCCATCAGCAGATATGTAAAGAAAGATCCAAGGTGAGGAAACCCGGGAGGGGTAATACCAGCCATCACGTTTCGCGTAAGCGCCGACGGCAGACAAAGGACGATAAGCAAAAACATATTAATCAAGGTGGACTTTTTACGCGACCAGCCAAACTTGTCCATGCCAATAGCCGTAAGATTTTCCATAACCGCAACGGCAGTGGAAAACGCAACAAAGGCCAGGCCAATATAAAACAGCAAAGACCATATATACGCACCGGGCATGTGGTTGAAAATATTCGGCAGCGTTATAAAAAGCAAAGCCTCGCCAGCCGTCCTGGGAACATCGAACGCAAAAGCGGCAGGGAAGATCATCAGCAGACATAGCATGATAATACTAAGGTCAAGAACACCCACGGTAAAAGCACCACGAAACAGCCGCCTTTCTTTGTTCATGTAACTGCCAAAAATAGCCATGGAACCCATGCCGACGGACAGGGAAAACAGCGACTGTCCCATAGCCATATGAATAATCCTGAAAGTGCCGTGTTCACGCATGGCATCCAGGTTTGGTACAAACAGAAATCTAAGGCCCTCATAAGCACCAGGAAGTGTAACACTACGAACAAGCAAAATGATAATTAAGAGGAAAAAAATACCCATCGTGTACTTGCCAACCTGCTCCACGCCTCTTCGCAAACCAAAATAACAGGCGACCATACCCAGCACGACAATCGCAACCATCATTCCAACACTTTGGAGCGGGTTTCCGGTAAGCGCCTGCCAAGCCCCAACAATGTATTCCGGCGACTGGCCAACAAGCTGCCCCGTAATACCCTTGCCCAAATAAGCCAGCGCAAAACCGCAGATCATAACGTAAAACATTAACAGCAAATAATTGCCCGCAATCATAGGGTAACTGATCAAATGCCATTTTTGCCCCGGTTTTTGCAGCACCTGAAAGTGGTTTGCGACGGACTGCCCGCTGCCCCGGCCCACGGAATATTCCAGCAGCAAAACGGGAATCGCCAGAAGAAAGATAAACACCGTTACAAGCAAAATATACAAGGCCCCGCCGTAAGCACCGGCCCGGTAAGGCATAAGCCAAATGTTGCCAAGGCCAATAGCGCAACTAACCGACACAATGATAAACGTAAGCCGCGAACTAAAATTTTCTCTTTCCTTTCCCATGAAAAAACCCCCGCTACACATTATTTTTTGGGCATGAAAAAGGGGAGCAAATCAAGTTTACTCCCCAAAATAGGTGGGCGATACAAGAGTCGAACTTGTGACCCTCAGCGTGTCATACTGATGCTCTAACCAACTGAGCTAACCGCCCGAATTTGCGGCGTTGCAAAAGCAACGCCAAGATGAACCTTATTTTACTCTCTCGCGAATGGCGACATTCACTTCGATTTTCTTATCCCCACCAAACATCATGGGAACGATAAGAGCCTCAACCTCTCCCAAGTTGGTGGCAACTTCCATGTTATCACCGGTAAAAAGAGCCGGAGGAGTAAGATCAAACTTGAAGCCGAGATCATGGAGCTTCGTTACAGCCTGGGCGGTAACCATATTGGCAAGCTCCTGAATCGTTGCTCTGGCAAGATCGTCAAGAGCGGTAAAGGTTTCCTGGTTCATGGCTCCCGCCACGTACAAGGCAGTTTCCTTGGTCATGTCAAACAAAACACGGCCCTCGACATCACCGGCAAGACCCACCAATGCCGCAACACCCTTAATAGACATAGTGGTGGGCTTAAGATAAATCTCGCCGCGTTTAACCTCAGACCCCAAAACCTCACTAAGAATGCCAAACGTAGACTCAACAAAGGGGTTGATATACTCAACTCTCATAGCATACTCCTTAAATTCAATGATTGTGCACTATGCGTTATGCATAAATGCCGAAACCAGCTCGCCGGATTTTGAAACCCACCTGCCGCCAGGAAGTTCCTCGTTTTTCCCCATGAAAACCAAGCCCTGATTTTTCAGTTTTTCGGCAAAACTGTCAATCAGCCTCCCCTGGTCCTGATCCGAAAAGAATGACAATGTATCGCGGGCAAGGATTATATCCAAATCCGGCAGAGGATTGTCATTCAATACGTCATGGTACTCGAAAACAATCGAATCCTTTATAGCCTGGGTGAACGAATACCCGCTCTTTCCCTTGACCATAAAGGGATGACAGTACTCCGGAACCTCGCTCAGATTGAAAGTCATGTTCGGGGCCTGGCTTATAGCCATTATATCGTTATCATTGGCCCATATCTTAATCTGTGCGTCCGGGTACTTAGACTTAAGTATACATGCAAGCGAGAAAGTTTCATAGCCCTTGCCACAACCGACATTCCACACCTGAATATTATTGGAAGAAACTTCAGGCAATATGCCTTTTACTTCTGTGGCATAAGCATCGCCCCAGAACACCCCGGAGAATGGCGAGAAGAAGCTGGAAAGGAATTCCTCGGCATCGGAGGCGGTTCTAAGCTGCAGATCGGTGTCCGCGCGCACATTGCTCCATTCGGAAAAACGCCGGCGCACCCAACCCTCGTTCAACTGGGAAGCGGTAAAGCGCTTCAGTGCCGCAAGGCCCTCTTTCAAGAAGCCAATCGTCGAATCGGCAGCCTCAAAGCGGTCCTTTCTCTGTTCCGCAGTAAGGGTCGTGACGGTCGGCGGCGGGACAAAGAAATCGCCGGTGCTGCTTACGCTGCCCAAGCCTTTTTCCTTGGCCTCTTCCTTCTGGCCGAATATACGTATCACGTCCAAGATAACATACAACTCGCCGCTTTTTTCCACCACACCGGAGATATACTTGATGTTTATGTCGCCAAAAATAGGGTGCGGGGGCTGGATCGTCTCGCGATTAACCCCTACAACCTTGTCAATTTTGTCAACAATGGTTCCGTACACCTGTTCGTTGATACGGAGGATCAGCATGTTCTCCTGTCCGTCGCTCTTTTTGTCCCTAGGCAGGTGAAAAAACGTCCTAAGGTCAATGACGGGGATAATATCCCCACGCAGGTTGTAAACCCCGCGCACGAACGAAGCGGCATTAGGCACGAACGTAAATTTATCGGCCTTGGCGATTTCCTTTACGTTCAAAATGTCAACACCGTAATCCTTTCCCGCAAGGGAAAAAGTGATCATCTTGTAATCAACGGTTTCGATCCGTTCCTTCTGTGCCTGTAAATCGGCGTTTACCTGTGCCAGGTCTTTGATTGCTGCTGCCATATTAACCTACCGTACTGAAGCTTCGCGGATTTGGCGTTGCTCCATCTCCTTTTTTAGTCCCAATTCGAGAAGCTGGCTTACGTCGATAATGAGAGAAACCGAACCGTCCCCCAATATGGAAGCCCCGGCAATTCCCGGAGAATTGGTAAATTGATCCCGCAGAGGCTTGATGACAACGTCCTCTTCGCCTATTAAACTGTCAACCATGAAACCCATTTTTCTTTCGGCCGTACCGACAATGACGATAAAGTTGTAGTCCTTGTGTTCCTCGGTTTTGATGCCGAAGAGCCGGTTAAGGCGAAGAAGCGAAATAACGTCGTTGCGGATATTGAAGACCTCGTAGTTGTCGATCCACTTAATTTCCTCCGGCTTTATCCGCAGGCTCTCGATAACGCTGGTAATGGGAATGGAGTAGATTTCCGAACCAACCCGTACCAAGAGTCCCTGAATAATGGCCAAGGTAAGGGGCAGTTTGATTATAAACTTGGTTCCCTTTCCAAGCTCGGAGTTTACCGTGACCGTACCATTAAGTTTGTCAATCTGGCGGCGAACCACATCCAAGCCCACGCCGCGACCGGAAATATTGGTAATCTCCTTTGCGGTGGAAAACCCAGGATCAAAGATAAAATTGAAAGCCTCGACCTCGGTCAGCACCTTGTTGGGGCTAATCAAGCCCCGGTCCACGGCCTTCTTCCAGACCGCGTCAACATCGATACCCTTACCGTCGTCGGAAATCTCGATGACAATCATGTTGCCTTCGTTGGTGGCCTTAAGCAGCACCCTGCCCTCTTCAGGCTTACCGGCCGCACGGCGTACTTCCGCAGACTCGATACCGTGATCGATACAGTTACGCACGGAGTGCATAATTGGATCCAGAAGATCCTCGATAACCGACTTATCCAGCTCGGTCTCTTCACCTTCGATAACCAGGTTGATTTTCTTGTTCAGCGTCTTGGAAAGATCGCGCACAAGCCTTGGGAACCTGCTGAAAATCTGGCTAATCGGCACCATGCGAATCCGCATGACCCCTTCCTGCAGTTCGCCGGTTATCCTACCGAGGTTCTGCGAGGTGGAGCGGAACTTACCCATGTTGCTCTTGAACGAAGCCTCAAAACCGTCAAACAGCGAGAAAATATCCCCGTAGCTTTCGTTAATTTCCTTGCGGATATCCTTAACGGACTTACCGGCCTGAATACTCTCAAGGTAATCCGGTAGGCTGTCAAAGAGGTTCTTGATTTTTTCCCGGTACTGGCCCTCAACCTCGTGAAGCTGGGTGACCATCTTGTTGAACTGACCGCTAATCTGGTTGAAGGTCGCCTTTGTAATAACCGTTTCGGAAACGAGGTTAAGAAGATCGTCAATCCGCTTGGAATCCACGCGAAGTATGGAGCCCGCCTCTTTCCCTGCCTTCTTGGCATCCTCGGCACCCGCCTTGGAAGCCGCCGCAGTCTTAGCATCCGCCGCAGGAGCACCTGCAACGGCATCTTTCGAAACGGGAGCGGGAGTTGCTGAAGCGGAAGCCTCATACGCGGCATCGTCCCCCTTCGAAGGCTGAATGTCGGACAAGTCGGCAATGTCCGCTTTCAGGGAAACATCGGGAAGCACAACGGCACGCCGAATTTCATCCGGCTTCTGCCGCGTGGCAACATAGTAGTCCACTTTCGGAAAGAAGTTATCCTCGTACAACTGCTCGAAATCCGGCGTGGTCTTAAGTATGCTACCGATATTTTTAAGCACGGCGTATATCTGTATACCACCGACAGTATTCATAAGGCTGTTTTTATCGAACGTAACGGTAATGCGGTAAACCGGCACACCGGGCTCGGCAGATTCCCTTATATCCTTAAGGTCCTCCTCGCTAAGCGGCATGACACCCCCGGAAACGGCGGCCACGGGCTTGGGAGGCGGCGGAGCAGCAGCCGGCTTCGGGGCAGGCTTGGAACCGGCCTTTTTGCGGCTGGAGCTTTCCGGCAAAAGCTCGGACAGACGGTGTTCTATATGGGATATATCCTGTCTGTACACCGCCCCGTTCATCCGCTGTTCCAGCATCGCCTTGATTACGTCGATGGCTGAAAGCAGGGTGTCCGTCACGCCTTCGTTGATCGCTATCTGATCCGAACGAATGGCATCAAGTACATCCTCCACGATATGGGTAAAGGAGGACAACTCCATCATTTCCACGGTCGCGGACCCGCCCTTTAGGGTGTGTGCCGCCCGGAAAATCTCATCCACAGCGTCTTTGTTAGCGCCTTCATTCTCAAGTACCAGAATATTCTGTTCCAGCGTATCGACCTGCATTTGGGCCTCAGCGAAGAAATCCTTGAGCAATTCCTCATTATGGGGATCAAGATAGTCACTCATACCTGTAAATATATACCAGATTCAATTTTTCGTCAATATGCATATGAAGCTATCGCACCAAGAATTCGACGAATTTAGGATTTTTCTCGATTCGCAAGCCCTGCGGCCTCCAGTATCGCGGCGACCTTTTCCCACTTGTTCAGCGAATACAGGTGCAGGCCGTTCGCCCCGGCCGCGACAAGGCCATGAATCAGGCCGACGGTATACTCAACACCGGCCATGGCAAGGCCGGCCGGGTCGTTTTGGTGCCTTCCTAGGACGGCGGCAAGCTCGGCCGGGACGGAACAGCCGTTGGAAACGGTCATCCGGATGGTAGAATCGTAGGTCAGCACCGGCATAACACCCGCCACCACCGGAATCGTCACACCCGCCCCGCGAATCCGCTCCAGA
>Ga0209755_10006682_pt1 | contig 12672 bp, 6 predicted proteins | sample TergutCo191P1_FD_187301 | JGI IMG/M metagenome (GOLD analysis project Ga0209755, IMG submission 187301) | Cornitermes sp. P1 segment gut microbial communities from Petit-Saut dam, French Guiana - Co191P1 (SPAdes) (version 2) | ecosystem: Host-associated > Arthropoda: Insects > Digestive system >... | reverse complement strand
ATAGTTTAAATTTAAATTATGAAGGTAAGTGATTATATTATTACTTGTATAAAAAAATCCGGTTTCATTAAGTAATATTTTTTTATATTTTTCCAAAATCGCTTCTGTTGGCGTTTTATTATTATCATATACCGGCGATTCTATCTTATAATATATAAGATCTTCTGAAGGATACCATTCATGGGCAAAAATATACAAACGAACCTTTGTTGTATCTGATTTAATAATATCGTTTTGTCTAATCTCGTTATTAATATAAATATCAACTCCTACAGGGTATAACAGCGTCATGAAACCTGCGAGGTGTATCGAATCTAACAATTGTACAGACCATTGATAATAATCACCGCCTAATGCCTTATTATAATGTTCATCATTTTCATTCACACGCTCGAAATCATCAGCTTTTTGTTCATCTTCAAATGTTCCGTCTTTCTTGAGCAGACGTATTTGATCATAATTATTTACCCATGTTCCGGCAAAATCAGATAAATCGCCGTTGAGTATTTTTGCGTACGATTCGATAGAAACGTAGGATTCTTTAGAAACGTAACTATCAGCGGTTATTGCTGCGGATGTTTCGTTTTCTGTTTGTGTTTGCGGTTTTGCTTCGCCGCGATTGCAGGCTGTTACAACAAGGGATAAAACCGCACAGATGACAATGAAAATAATTTGTTTCAAGTTTTTCATAAAATGTTTTCCTTTAATTTAATTAATTTAATCCAACATTCAAATTGCATCCAAATAAATCCAGTTTGACAGTATGATAACCGCCTGAAAAAGCAATCCAATCATAGTAGATTGTTGCAACAACTATCCGATTATCAGAAGGACTTTTATAATATCCAAGTATTTTTCTTCCGTTTATATTGTGCATATCTCCGTAAAGTTCATCTTTTCCTTCGCTGATTATTTTCTGAATATTCTCATTGCCGATTATTAACATCCAATTATAAACATCCTTTTTAAATTCAACAACTTCATCACCGGATTTAAATTTATATTTTTCAAACGTATATTCAGGATCATCAAACCAGCAATTATAATTATTTATGGGAAATTTTAATAAATTATTTACAAAATCGTCCGCAATTGGATTGCCGATCTCTCCTGAAATTTTGTAGTTTCTAAGTATTGTATTCCATTTAGCTATATACTCTTTGGTTAAATCGCTGGATATTTCTTCGGGTAATAATGCTGCGTCCAAATTTTTTGCAATATCTTGATAATATTCATCGTTTTCAATATCACCGACTATAAATGATTCTCTCTCAATTATTTCATCATTAATAGTATTAAGCACTATCAATGAATAAACCCAACCGCCCCACATCCCGCTATCATGCATAGACTTGGTTCTATACGCGAATAAACCATTATTTGACCATCCTATCATTTCAATTGCAGTATAAGGATTTGTATCCAATTTTAATATTTTCATTTCATTGCCTTCAAAATCAGTATTTGAACGAATAAAGTATTGCTGTTTTCCGGTTGAATTAAATTCACGGTTAACAATAGTTTCATTTCCGTGAATTTTCGCTTTTTTATCTTCTGCTGAGTTTGATTTTAAATCCATATTTTCATTAACATTATTTACTTCCTTTTTATTACAAGATGTAATCAAAAAGAATAAAACAAGAACATACAAAAAATGCAACTTAAAAATTCTTATACCAAACATAATCTCTCCTTAAATTATTTATCTGCTGTGTAAATCGGGATGGTACCGGCAGGACGGTTCCCTGCATTATCTAAACGCGCAAAAATTTTGTACAACATAAATATTAAATCGGGCGCTTGAACCTTCCGGCCGCCATGTTAATCCGACACCTAAGTGAGTAAAATCGGTATCAAGTATGTTTTCTCTGTGACCGGGCGAATTCATCCAGCCTTCAACCACATCTTCCGGCGTAGAGCTGCCATAGGAGATATTTTCACCATAAAAACTTCCATTTGTAATACCGGCGCGCACCATTCTCTGCCTTGCAGTAGATCCGTCCGAGCCGGTATGCCCGCTTCCTGTATGACTCCCCAAATTATTGCGCATCATATCCAGGCTGTGGGCGCGGGCGGCAACGGCAAGGAGTTCGTGCCGGATCAGAGGCGGAAGTCCGCGGGTCACCCTTTCAATGTTTGTAAGTTCAAACACCCGCTGTTCAAACGCCAGTATCCGTTGTTCAAGATCGGAGGCGGTGAATAAATTAACGCTGTAACTGCCGGTTCCTTTATTATTAAAACAACCCGCGAAAAAAGTGAAAACTTCCCCTGCGCGTAATTCCCGCGTAAATCGAAAATTATCGCCTTCCCCGCCGTCATCGTCAATTTTCACTGTACCGCTCACCGCCGAAAACGCTACAGGGTCAAGCGTTCCGTTGTTTGTTGATTCAATTGTATAAGTTCCCGCAGAAGGCGCGGCAAAAGTCAACTGTACTCTCTGCCCGTTGCTTATAGTGACGGTTGCCGGAACGTTTGCCGTAAGCGTCCGCTGCGCAGCTTGCGGCGATGACTGCTGCGCGTGCAGCCCGGTAAGGTTGTAAAGAAAACCGCATATAACAAAAATCGCAGCAAATATTTTAACTTTCATTTCTCACTCCTCTTTTTATTGACTGTTCACTGTCCTTTACCTCACCGTAAAACCAATGCTGTTTGGAACATTATCAAAAGACATCGTTATAATTCTCCATTCTCCGACTGCGGACCTGACAGCAATTTTTAATTGATAATTTCCCGGAGCTATTGTCTTTGGAATAGCGCAGGAAACAAATGATGTACGTCCGGAACCCGCGGCAAATGAAGTGGAAGTTCTTGTTCCAATAACGGTTTCATTGCCTGCGTTATCTATCAGTACCGCGCGCAGAGAACCTTCAAATAACTCTGTGCCGAGATTTCTAATGTTGTAATTAACATTAAATCTGGCGCCTTGTGACGCCGAAACTATGTCGTCATCAATGTTTAAAGACGAAAACGCCAATCCGTAGCCGCCGCTGTTTGCAAGTCCTGAGGTAACAGTGACAGGGATAACGTTAGGTACTCCTGCATTTCTATCGGAAACTGAAACGATTTTCCATTCACCGCCTTCTTCTCTTGTAACAATTCTTAAACTGTATTGTCCGGCTCTTACTGTTTCAGGTACAATGCAATTCATTGTTATTGTGCGCGACTGATTCGGGTTGCGCGAAGCGTAATTTGCGGTTCCGATAACCGCAGCCACAGATTGCGCTGTGTTTGTACCGCCGGTATTTACAAGCGCAACCCCAACCTGTCCGCCTGAAAAATAACCGAAGCTTCTTACATTCGCGGTAACCATAAGCAATTCATTTTGAGCAGCGGCTGTTTTACTGGTAGTAAATGAATCTAAACCCATTTCATGGCTGCCGGTACTGCCTTGATCCGGCCTGAAATTGATGATGATATATTGATCATTATAAAAACTTCTTGGGATACTCATAGCAGACGGGTTTAAATTTCCAAGAGAATACCATCCATCATCCCGTCCTCCCCATCCCCAGTTGACATGAAACCTGCCTTGATTGTCGTATCCGTCAATTATGAAACCATGCACCGTAATCGGATCCCTTCCCCAAATAAAAACCGGAAGACCCGCGTCTAACTGCCGCCTTATTATGGACTCCCACTCGGCATCAGTATAAAATCTTCTTTGATGATATTGAATGCTTCTGTCATATCCGAAAACGTTTGTCATTGCTTCCGGAATATTTAAGTTATAGGAACCTCTTGCTGCGCCGATATGCTGTACCAATGTGGCTACAGCGTTTCGCTGCCGTTCGCTGCTGTCTCCGCCGTCACTGCGGTAACTATTGAGCATATTATTCCAATCATAAGTGACATTAAAATTCACGGATGGTATGGGAACGTTTAACGTATCACCTTGCGAAACAGTTATAATGCTGGCGCTCTCTCCCCTTCCTCTGGCCGGATGCTGGTGAAACTTCATTAATTGCGCCCATGCAAGGTTCACGCAACCGCAAATACTGGACTGTCCATTAACCATGGGGTACAAATTACTGAACGGGACTCTTTGATTCCATTTTGTCTGTATCAGCGGTCCTACTGTGCGGTTAGGATTCGGCGTTTCTCTAAGCAGCGCCGCAAGTTCGTCATCTCTGGTTACGATTACAACTTCGCCTCTTTCCTGTTGTATGTTGTCTTCGCTTTCGCTTGAGGCAGCGGTACCGGAAGCTTCACTGTAAGTACCGGAAGTTGCAGCAGGACGCGCTGTTACAGTAACAGGGAACGACGCGTTCATTCCATTGTAGCTGACGGAAATATTCGTACTGCCTTCAGCGCTTGAGTCAAAGTTTGTTACCTTCAATTGTGAAAAGGGAATTTCCGCATCGGGCATGCCTTCCCATTTTCCCATTACCTTGATTCCCGACAATGCAGCTTGTTCGCCTTCAGTGTAAGCAGTTTTTGACGGTAATCTTTCTACGCGGATATCAATTAATTTCATTACTTCAGTTTGAAAAGAGCCGCCTGCAACGCCGTTTATACTGACAATTACCGTTTGAGGACCTACCATATTCCTGTCATATCGCAGTGATCCCGCGCTTGTCTGTCTGCGGTCTCCGTTTTTAAAGTGAGCAAAGACTTTAACTTCGGAATTACTAATACCCAGAAATTGTCTTACTTTCTGCGGTCCTTGCAGAGTGTCCCATTCCACTTCCGTAATCGTCATAGACGCGCATGTCGTTAGCGACACGATGGCAATTGCGATTATCCATAAAATACTAGCGAATGTCCTTTTGTTTTTCATGCTTTCCATATTACAACATAATCGCCGATTTAAATTCTTCCACCACATAATCACCATGCTTTAATCCATCCTGTATTACTGCCGTTTCTGTACGAAATGCCGAGCGAGCCGTTTTGATTTTGCCATGTTACTGTCGTTCCTGCCGATACGGTCAAATTGGTGTTTGAACCGACGGTGTAGTTTAACGTGCCGGATGGGCGGTTCCACGCGATTATTACGGCGTTATTTGGAGAAGCGGTGTTAAGGTTATGGGTTCCGCTGACAACTGCGGCAATATTCGCGCCTGTTCCCGCGACTACGCCGCTGTTTAGGTTGAATGTTCCGACGGATATGCGCACGCAGTTGCCGTTTGTACCTGCGGTATTGCCAATTATTTCGCCGCCTGACATGGTGATTACCGCACTGCCCCCCCATACGCCTATGCCGCCGCCGTATGAAGTAACTGCGGTGTTACCGTTGATGCTGCCGCCGTTAATATTAAATACAGTGCTGCCGGATACGCCTGCTCCGCCGCCGACACGATTGGCTGTGTTGCCGTTAATCTTTCCGTCCCGCATGGTGAACGCGCCGCCTGACATCTTGACACCGCCGCCGTCTGTACCTGCGGTATTACCGCTGATTTCGCCGCCGGTCATGGTGATCACCGCGCTGCCCCATAAAGCTATGCCGCCGCCGTCGGTGGTTGCGGCGTTGCCGCTGATTGTTCCGCCGTTAATAGTAAATACAGTGCTGCTGGATACGCTTGCTCCGCCGCCGCCTTGATTAGCGGTGTTACCGTTGATCTTTCCGTCCCGCATGGTGAACGCGCCGCCTGACATCCTGACGCCGCCGCCATTGGCTGCTGCAGTATTGCCGCTTATTTCTCCGCCGTTTAAGTTGATTATACTACCCGTACCCGTTAGCATAATACCGCCGCCATCGCCGCTTGCGGTATTATTGCTGAATTCTCCGCCGGTCATGGTGAATTGAGCTCCGTCCCACAGAGACATGCCGCCGCCGCTTGTGGCAGCGTTGTTGCCGCTGATCCTTCCGCCGCTCATACTCATTACAGTACCGCTGCCGGATACGCCCAAAGCGCCGCCGCCTCTGGCAGCGGTGTTGCCGCTGATTTCTCCGCCTGTCATGTTGAATCGGGCGCTGCTCCACAGAGACAGTCCGCCGCCGCTTGTGGCAGCGGTGTTACCTGTGATACTGCCGCCGTTCATGGTGAAAACAGCAGAGTTGCCCGCTGCAGCAACAGCGCCGCCATTGCCGGAGTTTACATTATTACGCAGCACCGCGCCTGATTCCATAATGAACGTGCCGCCTGTATTTACACGCACGAGCGCGCCTGCAACAGTTGCAGGAGGTTTGCTTAACAGATTGCCGTCTTCATCATACTCATCCATATTATCTTCGTCATTAACAGGACTGATGTTACCTCCGCCGTCTATGATGATGTCCCGGAAAATCAGCGTTGCGCCGTTCGGCACTGTAAACAAATCTCCTGTTACACCGCGTGTGAGTGTAACGGGTTTTGCCGGGTTCGCGCTGCGGATAGTAAGAGTCGCGCCTGCTCTGGCAGGAGCTTTGATGTTGTTCATTGCCCCTCCAATTGTTAAATCTGCATTAAGCGCGATATCTACATTCGCGTTAGCTCCTGAGTAAGACGCTACGCGGTCATCAAAATCATCGAATGGAGTTCTCCGGCTGGAGTAGGTTGCGTTTAACACCCTGTCTATTATTTGTTCGGCAAGCGTGCCGCGCACGTGGTAGATGGTATTAAAAAAAATTACTACCGCCGTCTTTGTGTCAGGACACACAATCATATGCGTTTGGTATCCGCTAATTGCGCCGCCGTGCGTTAAAGTTTTTCCGTAACGCTGCCCTGAATTTGACGGGCGTGTAAACAGTTCCCGAAACCGTCCGCCCAGCTTTTCGATATTACTCTCATGCGGAGTTAGCGCGGTAGCAGGAACACTCCTGCTGCCTGTCCTCCACCCGATACCGGCGGCGGCAGCCTGTTGTAAAACTTCTGTACCTGCCGGAACCTGATCGCCTAAAATAAAAGCTGCCAAACGCATCATATCGGATGTAGTGCTTGTAATTTCTCCGCTTGCTCCTATAAGAGTGACGCTTTTATTTTCTGATAAATTTAAACTCTTCGCGGTTCCGTTAAAATTATGAGGCAGTGCCAATCGATCCCGTATAGCCGGATTAACCCAGCCGTGAAGCATTGTGGAGTTCATCCCCAAGGGATTGAATAATTGTTCCTTCAGGAGGTCGCCGGTTTTCCTTTGAGGAAAATCATTGTAATATACGGAAGCGATTACGTTAGCTACAACCGCGGCTCCCATTGAATAATTATAAGCGGTGCCGGGCTTACTGGTATAAGTAAGATTTTGGAGCGTCGACTTGAAGCGCGCAAGAGTGCCGAAAGTAGAATCAGGTCCCTCACCAACATACCTGGGAACACCTGCGTAGTGCTCAGCAAATTGCAAGAGGGTCGGATATATCCTTGTTCCGTCAGTGTCAATATAAGGCTTTGTCGGGAAATAATTATTAATCGAATCATTTAAATTGACATAAGGTCTGCCGGTCCGCGGATTATTAATTCTTGAAAAATAAGAAAGCAAAATGTTGGAAACAGGTTTTGAAAGAGAGCCTATTAAAAAAATAGAATTCTCCGTTACCGGACTTCTGTTAGCGACTCTTCGTTGCTCCGATTCATGAAAACCCCGGTTAAAAAATGCCGTTCTGCCGTTTTTGTAAACGCCGACCGAAAGCCCTGTCAGGTTCCAGTTGGCTTTATGCTCCTCATTGTAGTCCCTGTTTTCAAAATGATTATCAACAAGTAAATTTATCCTGTCGATCATCCGCTGCCATTCATCGTTGTCGCTGGAGGCAGTGGTGCCGGGAGCCGAAGCAGACGCGGGAGTACCGGAATTTCCACTGTTAGTACCAGTACCGGAAGCGGGAGCCGAAGCAGGCGCAACCGCTCGCGCTGTTACAGTAACAGGGAATGACGCGTTCATTCCATTGTAGCTGACGGTAATATTCGTACTGCCTTCTGCACTTGAGTTAAAGTCAGCGACTCTCAGTTGTGAAACGGGAATTTCCGCATCAGGCATACCTTCCCATTTTCCCATTACCTTGATTCCCGACAATGCGGCTTGTTCGCCCTCAGTGTAAGCAGTCTTTGTCGGAAGTCTCTCTATGCGGATATCGATTAATTTCATTACTTCAGTTTGAAAAGAGCCGCCTGCAACGCCGTTTACACTGACAATTACCGTTTGAGGACCTACCGTATTCCTGTCATATCGCAGTGAGCCAGCGCTTATCTGTCTGCGATCTCCGTTTTTAAAGTGAGCAAAGACTTTAACTTCGGAATTACTAATTCCCAGAAATTGTCTTACTTTCTGCGGTCCTTGCAGAGTGTCCCATTCCACTTCCGTAATCGTCATAGACGCGCATGCCGTTAGCGACACGATGGCAATTGCAATTATCCATAAAATACTAGCGAATGTCCTTTTGTTTTTCATGCCTTCCTTTCCTTATTGTTTATTGTTCTTTACCTCACCGTAAAGCGATTCTCTCATTGCTCCTTGCTCCGGTTCATGCTATATTGGAAACATGACCATAACGCAAACTATTGAAATTCCGGCTGACCGCCGTATTACTCTTGAAGTTCCCCGCGAAGTGCCGACAGGGAGAACGATTATCGCTTTTACTCCGGCTAAAGCTGAAGTAAAGCGAAAAGTAACCGAAGCAGAGGAAATAGAATACATAAACTGCCATGCGGACAGGCTTAATGCTGAAGCTATGGACGCGCTTTCATACCAAGTTCCGTTATGGGAAAAAGAATGAAACGCGGCGAACTTTATCGAGTCTATAAAGGCTCTCAAAACGATTCTAAAGATTTTCGCGTTTTTCTGATTGTCAGCCGCCAAGTGCTTATTGATACAAGATTCTCTACAGTCATTTGCGCGCCTGTCTATTCCAATTACGATGAAATCATACAAACACAGGTAGAGGTAGGAGTAGATGAGGGGCTTAAACACGACAGTGCTGTATATTGTGACGATTTGCAGAGTCTCCCCAAATCTATCCTGACCGATTACGTCGCCACTCTCTCTGATACCAAAATGGAAGAAGTGAACACCGCACTGCGTATCGCTTTGGCTGTTTAAGTTTTTTTCACTCATAATCCCACTCCTCACCATGCTTTAATCCATCCTGTATTACTGCCGTTTCTGTACGAAATGCCGAGCGAGCCGCTTTGATTTTGCCATGTTGCTGTCGCTCCTGCCGATAGCGTCAAGTGAGTGTTTGAACCGGCAGTGTAGTTTAACGTACCGGTCGGTCGGGCCCACGCAATTATCACGGCGTTTCCTGGCGCAGCGGTGTTGAGGTTATGGGTTCCGTTGACAACTGCGCCGATATTCGCGCCTGTCCCCGCTACCACGCCTCCGTTCAAGTTACAGACACCGCCATTGATACGCAAACCGCTGCCGTTGGGGGCAATATTGCCGCTGATAATACCACCATTCATGGTGAATGAGGTGTCAGCACCAGTCCATACCAGCACACCACCGGCCTGGGTTGCGTTGTTGCCTGAGATTTCACCGCCGTTCATGGTAACTTTACCGCCGGAAAGTATAGACATGCCGCCGCCATAGTTGGCTGCCGCAGTATTGCCGCTTATTTTGCCGCCGTTCATAGTGAAGGCGCCGTCAATACGCACGCCGCCTGAGTTGTTGGTAACGGCGGTATTGCCGCTGATTTCACCGTTGTCCATAATAAAAGTGCAGCCGCGGCCTACATACACGCCGCCGCCGGGACCGGCGTTATTGGTATTGCCGTTGATTTTGCCGCCGGTCATTGTGAAAACGCCTCCGTAAAATACACCAATGCCGCCGCCGTTTCTACCGGCAGTATTACCGCTGATTTCACCGCCGCTCATGTTGAATGTGCCGCCGTATATATGGACGCCTCCGGCATCAGAGGCGGCAGTGTTGCCGGTTATCAAACCGCCTCTCATGTTGAATGTCCCCCTTACACCTACGCCGCCTGCGCTGTTGACCGAATTGTTACGCAAAACCGCGCCGTTTTCCATAATTAACGTACCGCCTGTGCTTACTCGCACGAGTTCTTCTATAACGGCTGCGGGAGGCCTCGCAACCGGATTGCCGTCTTCATCATATTCGTCATGCTCATCATCGTCTGTAAAAACGATGCTACCCCCGCCGTCTATGATGATGTCCCGGAAAATCAGCGTCGCTCCGTTCGGTACAGTAAACAACAGACCGCCGACACCCCGTGTAAGAGTGACAGGTCTTGCGGGGTTCGCGCTGCGGATAGTAAGCGTTGCGCCTGCTCTTGAAGGAGCCTTGATGTTATTCATCGCCGCTTCGATTGTCAAATTGTCATTAAGAACGATGTCTACATTCGCGTTAGCCCCTGAGTATGACGCTACGCGATCATCAAAATCGTTGAACGGGGTCCTCCGGCCGGAATATGTTGCGTTTAACACACCGTCCATTATTTGAGCGGGAAGAGAGCCTCTCGCGGGGTGGCTGGTATTTAACAGAACTACTACCGCTGTCTTTGTGTCAGGGCACATAATCATATATGCATTGTGCCCTCCAATTGCGCCGCCGTGCGCTAACATTCTTCCGTACCGCTGCCCTGAATTTGTCGGGCGCGTAAACATTTCCCGAAACCGTCCGCCCAGAGTTGAGACATTACTCTCATGCACAGAGAGCGCGGTACCGGGAATGCTTCTATTGCCTGTACCCCATCCTATACCGGCAGCGGCAGCCTGTTGCAAAACTTCAGCGCCGGCTGGAACCTGATCGCCGATAATAAAAGCCGCCAAACGAATCATATCGACTGATGTGCTTGTTATACGTCCGCTTGCGCCCCCAAGATCAATGGCTGGGACACGGTAAAAATCTATGGCGGCTCCGTTAAAGCTATGAGGCAGTGTCATGCGATCCTGCATAGCCGGATTAAGCCAGCCGTGAAGCATTGTGGAGTTCATTCCCAAAGGTCTGAATAAATGTTCCAGCAGGAGGTCGTCAAATTTCTTTTCAGGAAAATTACTGCCATAATATTCAGAGGCGACAACGTTAGCTGTAATTACAGATCCGCTTGAATAAAGATATTCGGCGCCGGGCTTGTGAATATAGGTAAGATTTTCAAGTAATGACATGAACTGGGTATAAGAGTAAGTTTGTCCTGCTGTCTCGCGCGAAATACCTCCGTAATGCGTAGCAAGCTGCATAAGAGTCGGATAAACTTGAGTTCTGTCGGTGTCAATAAAAGGTTTTGTTTTAAAATATTTGTTAACCGGATCATTTAAATTTACATAAGGCCTGCCAGTCCGCGGATTATTGATTCTTGAGAAATAGGAAAGCATAATATTGGAAACCGGTTTTGAAACAGAGCCAATCACAAAAATGGAATTTTCAGTTACGGGTCTCCTTCTTGCGACATTCCGCCGCTCCGATTCATGAAACCCCCGGTTAAAAAACGCCGTCCTGCCGTTTTTGTAAATGCCAACCGAAAGCCCTGTCAGGTTCCAGTTGGCATTTTGCTCCTCATCGAAGTCCCTGTTTTGAAAGTGGTTATCCACCAGCAAATTTATTCTGTCAATCATCCGCTGCCATTCATCGTTGTCGCTTGAGGCAGTGGTGCCGGGAGCCGAAGCAGACGCGGGAGTACCGGAATTTCCGCTGTTAGTATCAGTACCGGAAACGGAAGCGGGAGTTGAAGCCGGAGCAACAGCTCGCGCTGTTACAGTAACAGGGAACGACGCGTTCATTCCATTGTAGCCGACGGTAATATTCGTACTGCCTTCTGTGCTCGAATTAAAATCAACAACTCTTAGTTGTGAAACGGGAATTTCCGCGTCAGACATGCCTTCCCATTTTCCCATTACCTTAATTCCCGACAATGCGGCTTGTTCGCCTTCAGTGTAAGCAGTTTTTGACGGCAATCTATCTACGCGGATATCAATTAATTTCATTACTTCAGTTTGAAAAGAGCCGCCCGCAACACCGTTTATACTGACAATTACAGTTTGAGGACCTATTATATTTTTATCATACCGAAGCGTCCCCGCGCTTGTCTGTCTGCGGTCTCCGTTTTTAAAGTGAGCAAAGACTTTAACTTCTGAATTACTAATGCCTAGAAATTGTCTTGCTTTCTGCGGTCCTTGCAGAGTGTCCCATTCCACTTCCGTAATCGTCATAGATGCGCATGTCGTTAGCGACACGATGGCAATTGCGATTATCCATAAAATACTAGCGAATGTCCTTTTGTTTTTCATGCCTTCCTTATTACAACATAATCGTCGATTTAAATTCTTCCACCACATAATCACCACGCTTTAATCCATCCTGTATTACTGCCGTTTCTGTACGAAATGCCGAGCGAGCCGCCTTGATTTGCCCATGTTGCTGTCGCTCCTGCCGATACAGTCAAATGAGTGTTTGAACCGACGGTGTAGTTTAACGTGCCGGCAGGACGGTTCCACGCGATTATTACGGCGTTGTTAGGTGAAGCGGTGTTAAGATTATGAATGCCGGTTGTAGGCGCAGAGACAATCGCGGCAGTGTTCGCTCCCGTTTCTGCCACTACGCCGCCGTTTAAGTTGAAAGTTCCGCTTGATATGCGCACACCATTGCCTCTGGGGGAATTATTGCCGAATATTATTCCGCCTGACATGGTGAAAGTACTGTTGTCTAATAACGAAACGCCGCCGCCATTGCTGCTCGCAGTATTACCGCTTATTTCGCCGCCTGTCATGGTGCATACATTCCCGTTTCCTGCTACCGAAACGCCGCCGCCTACTACAGCGGTATTGTTGTTGATTTTACCGTTAGTCATAGTAAAGGTACTGCTTGTGCTGA
>Ga0209755_10006681_pt1 | contig 12675 bp, 15 predicted proteins | sample TergutCo191P1_FD_187301 | JGI IMG/M metagenome (GOLD analysis project Ga0209755, IMG submission 187301) | Cornitermes sp. P1 segment gut microbial communities from Petit-Saut dam, French Guiana - Co191P1 (SPAdes) (version 2) | ecosystem: Host-associated > Arthropoda: Insects > Digestive system... | reverse complement strand
GCTTCTTCACCCGGAATTTCTTCCAAGCGACCGCTCATTTCACGGAGTGCCTGCGCCCAGCGGCTTGTTGAATCTGCCATTAGCAGAACATTATAACCCATTTGGCGATAATACTCGGCAAGAGTTACACCTGTATAAACAGATGCTTCACGAGCCGCAACCGGCATGGAGCTTGTGTTACATATAATAAGTGTGCGCTCCATAAGGCTTTTGCCTGTTTTAGGATCAATTTGCTCTGGAAATTCCTTCAAGGTTTCCACAACTTCGCCGGCTCGCTCACCGCAAGCCGCTATAATAACAATATCAACTTCCGCATGGCGAGCGGTCAATTGCTGGAGCACTGTTTTGCCTGCGCCGAATGGACCGGGAATGCAGTAAACTCCGCCTCTGTTCACGGGGAAGAATGTATCCACAATTCTCTGCTTTGTGATCAATGGCTCTATCGGGCGAAGCCTTTCCGCATAACACTTGATAGGTAACTTCACAGGCCAGTTCTGCATCAGCTTTGCTTCGTGGATTTTGCCGTCTTGATCTTTTAGCTTCGCAATAACATCAGAAACCTTGTAGTCCCCTGCCGGAGAAATGCTTTCAACGGACAATGTTCCCCGCAAGCGGAACGGCACCATGATCAGATGCTTGAAAACTCCCTCGGGAACGCTGCCGAGTGTATCACCGGCAGAAACTTTATCGCCTGCTTTTGCGCTTGGCGTAAAGGCCCATTTTTTATCTCTGGGCAGAGGGTCAAGGTATTCACCTCTTTTCAAAAAGAAGCCGCACTTTTCGGCGAGCTGCGGAAGCGGATTCTGTAACCCGTCAAACACTCGCGTTAAAAGACCTGGCCCGAGTTCCACCGATAAAAGCTGCCCTGTAAATTCAACAGAGTCACCTTCTTTTAAACCTGTGGTATCTTCAAACACTTGCAGCTCGGCAACCGAACCCCTAACACGAATCACTTCGCTTTTTAAACGGGTCCCGCTTTCCAGCAAGGCAAAAGCCACCTCGTTTTGCACAACAGGCTGTTCAAAGCGAACTCTAAGCAAGTTGCTGTTTACACCTATTATTTTTCCGATATTTGCCATAGAACTTATCCTTGGTTATTGACCGTTAGAGTCATTGTTAGCGACTTGCAGGTCATTAGTTTTTATAAAATCTTCCACTGCCGCTTTTCCGGCTTCAATTTTCAATGCAGCCAAGCGGTTATTTATTTGCAATTTTAAAACATAAGCATAAACTTTAGCCTCTGAAAAATATTCCAAGCCGGCAAGCTCATCTATCATTTGCCAGCGAACGCGCTCAAGCGCAAGCTCCCTTTCCAAGGGATTTTGAATATTCATGGCATCTGTAATTTTTTGGTTCAAACTCACATGGCAACCCGAATAAGAACGCTCGGAGATTCGAACATCGCTCCATTTGGAAGCACGGGCTGCGGCAGTTAGGTTTTTAATCTCCGTCAATACATTTGCATAAGCAACCGTAAACGGATGAGAACCTGGAGTGCCGGCCATCACAGCTTCAAAATCATCAAAGTTCACGCCGGCTATTCCTTCACAGCGGCGGCGCAATTCTTCTAACGAAAAAGGAGCCTCTACCCCAAGCTCCAAGGTTGGCAAACTCGCTAATAGATAGGTGGCACTCATTGACTGTTTAGTCCTTTATAGCGTTTTGAACTGCTTTTGCGAGGGCCGGGCGAAGAATTGCAGACAGAGCATCGGCTATTGCCGTTTTGCTCCAGTCGTGGCTAACCTTGCCATTTTCAAAGGAAAGCTTGAAACCCGAAGATATGCTGCCATCGCTTTGAATTTCAGCACCGGCTTCAAGTTTTTTCTTGAATTCTCCTGTTATAAAGGAGCCAAGCTGCTTAACATCGCCTTCTGACAGAGATACGGTTGTCGCTTTGCCTACATAACCGTTTGCAAGAACCAAGAGAAGCTGCTTTAGAAGCTCCGGGGTCAAGGTCTTGTCCACATTTAACTCCAGAATGCCAAGCACTACTTTCTTGACATCTTCGCTAACTGTGAGCACAACGTCACGAGCTGCCTGGTCAAGGGTCTTTGCGCTGCGTTCTGCATAAGCAAGCGAGTCTTTGTCGGCTTTTTCAAGTTTGGATTGAGCCTGTTCCTCTGCCTCTTTGACTATTTGAGTTGCCTTTACCTTGGCCTCAGAAATAATTTTTGAAGCCTCTGCCTTCGCCGCGTCTACGGCTTCGGTCTTGATTTTATTTATCAGATGCTGTAAATCTTCTGCCATATATTTTCTCCGAATGATGGAAATATAGAAAAATGTAATTTGCTATATTTCTTCGTATGAAAATAAACCTCTCCACTCTGCTCCTTATACTCGTAGCTACCCTTTTAATTAGTTGCGGTAAAAAAGTAAGCCGTATAGCTTCAGACTCCACCACAGATCTTTCCGGTAACTGGAACGATACCGACTCTCGCCTGGTGGCAGAAGAAATGTTAAATGATTGCCTTACGAGACCCTGGTATGAAAACTCCGTAAAAGCCAAAAACGGCCAGATTCCGGTTATTGTAATAGGGCAAATCCGCAATCTAAGCTCGGAACATCTAAATACCAATACCTTTATAAATGATATTCAGCGAGTTTTAATCAATTCCGGCAAAGTGGACTTTGTGGCAAATTCCGAAGAGCGCAAGCAGCTTCGCGGCGAAGTTGACGACCAAAGAGGCAATGCCACAGACGAAACAGCCAAGGAACGCGGCCAGGAAACCGGCGCAGACATTATGCTCACCGGCGCAATAAACTCCATAGTGGACCAAAGCGGCGGCGAACAGGTAAAATTTTATCAGGTGGACCTTGAGCTAACAGATCTCCAAAGCCACAGAAAACTTTGGATTGGCAACAAAAAAATCAAAAAATACATTGAAAAAAGCGCATTGAAGCTGTGATTCGCTGTTTATTTCTGCTTATTGCAATTCTCCTAGCCTCCTGTGCAAGCCCGGCGAAGCTAAGAGATGAAAGAATAGGAAAGCCGGTAGGCGCAGGTAACTACGCTACCGCTATATCAAATATTGAAAAAGACAAGAAAAAGCTTTACAATTCCGAAGACGCATTTCTTTTTGAATTTGACATGGGGGTTTTGCACCACTACAATCAAGACTACGAAGCAAGCATAAAGCACTTCGCAAGAGCAGAAACTATTATAGACGATTTATACACACGCTCTGTGACCAATGAAGCGGCTGCACTCCTGACTAACGATAATGTTCGCCCATACCGCTCTTACCCTTTTGAAATACAGTGGCTTCACAAAATTCAAATTCTGAACTATCTGGCCTTGGGAGAGATAGATGGAGCTGTGGTTCAAAGCCGCCGTGCGCTCCTTGCGGTACAGAGCCTTCAAGAAAAAGAAGAGGATAAATTCAATGAGAGCGCAGCCCTGCACTATCTTATAGCTCTTTCTTTTGAGAGGCAAAGATCTCAAGACGATGCCCGCATAGCCTACGATAAAGCCAAAAGACTTTTTTCAAACTCGGGCTTCACCCCGAGGCTCGTTGCAGAGGTTCCGGAAAATGAGCAGGAGATTATAAATGAGCAGGAGATTATAGTAGTGGGATATGCCGGCATTAGCCCCACCTTTGGCGAGAACAAATTTTGGGGAACTTATGCGGACGGTTTGATTTTGTTGCACTACAAGGATGCAAATGGAAGTTCGCAAACAATAACGCTGTTAGCGCCGGCTTTGGTGAGCGACGGCAGAACCACAACAATCCAGTTCGCAATGCCTAAAATGGTTGATAGACCTTCGCAAACAACGGCCTTTTCGGTGAATGTAAACGGAAGCGCAAAAATAACAGAACCTATTTCAAACACGAGATATTCCCTTAAAAAAGACTTGGAAAACGGCGAAAAGACAATGCTTTTGAGAACGGCTACCAGAGTAATTTTGCGCACCATAGCGGCGAACAAGGCAAAGGAAAAAATGGTATCTGCAGCCGGTGGCGGCGCGGCAGGCTTGCTTTTGAGCCTGGGCACGGATGTTGCCACTTACGCAATAGAGAATGCAGATTTGCGGCTTGGGGTAGCTATGCCTTTAACTCTCCAGATAATCCGCATTCCTGTGGAACCGGGCAAGCATGCGGTAAAAATAGATGTCCTTGACAATTACGGCAGAAAAACCGGCTCCTTTTCGGAATTAAACGTAAACGTAAAAAAAGGCGAAAAGGTCTTTCTTTTCGCCCCATCTCTCAGATAAAAATTACATGAAATAGAATATGATCATTACGGATGTAGCCGTAGAAATATTCATTCCGGTCTGAGTTAATATTTGCCCTCCTTGTTGCACAAATCTATCTCCAAGCATATCAACCCGCAAACCGGCATTTAAGCTCAAAACCACATTGGGTACTAATGCTGCACTGGTGTAAAAGGCGGGAATAGCAGATATATCTGCTATTGGGTCTGCTTCACCATACGTTACGCTGCGATAAATAGCTCGCAAGCTAAGCCCATAATTCAACAAGCCTTTGCCAAGAGCATAAGTTACTATGGGTTCTATGCTATATGTCTGATTAACAACAGGATCTGCTTCACCAACAGTAGTGGATTGCCTATCCAAGCCAACGCCAATACCTAATTGCAAGCCAGTGCCCATATCGTAAACAAAACCTATTGTCGGGCCTCCGCTGCCAAAGCCGGTATAGAAACCAATTCTGCTAGGGCCTTCCGGGTCTGCTTTTTTCTTGGCGGGAGCTTTTTTCTTTGAAGATTTTTTGGGTGTTTCCTCTTCATCTTCATCATAATACTCATACTCATCGTCGTCATCAGCGAAAACGGCTACTGGAGCAGCGAAAAAGGCTAATGCCAATAAAATGGTAAACCACTTCTTAATTATCATTGTTCTCTCCGGTTGAATTTTTATTTAATATAGAAAAATGCTTGAACAAGAAATCTATTGCACCCAACAAGCTCACAACCAAATTAACCCCATAAGCCAAAAGTTGCACAATAACCGCCTGCACCGGCTCAACCCCAACCCTGGCAAAAAGCGACTGAGCCATAAACTCCCTTGGCCCAAAACCCCCAATCGAAATAGGAAGCGCACTCACAATAGCAATAAGCGGCACATAATAGAAATACCAACTGGGATCAATAACAACCCCTATGGCAAGCCCGCAAAAAAAATGCGAAAAAACCCTAAAGCACTGAGTAATCACAGATAACGAAAAAAGCCGTATAAAAAGCTTTTTGGTTCTAAAAGCCTGAAACCGCCCATGCAAATGCAAAGCACGCCCCCCTAAAAATGAGAACAGCTTTCCCAATCTGCGGCTGAACAGCAAGCACAGGGCAATGCTAAAACCCAGAAAAACCAGCAACGAAGGCCATATAAAATTCTTCTGCTCCGGGTCTTGCCAAAAAAAAGCTAGGCCAACAGCAAGCGCAAAACTGCACAAAACATAAAGACCGCAAAGCCTGTCAAAAACAGTTGCAGACACTGCAGCTCCAACCGTTTCTTTTGAATTCCTATTAATATCATAAATCTTTTTCAGGTCTCCGCCAACATTGCCCGGCATAAAATTATTGAAAAAGCAACCCACAAAATAAAAACGAAGTAGCTTTACATAAGTCATTACAATATTTTGCTTTGCGAGAAGCAACTTCCACTGTAAACATCCGGAAAGATAGGAGAAAAATATGCAAAAAACAGCAAAGAGCAGATATTTGTACTCTACATCTTCAATTGTCACCGGAGTAGAGGAAATGTTTCTCCAAACAAAAAAGCAAAGCGTAGCCGATACCAGCAGCTTAAGGAGAAATATTATGCCATTCTTCATGTTTTCTGCTCAACAATACTCTGCATCAAAAACAAAGTCTCTTTTGCGGCTGTTTCCCAACTGAAAGTCTCTGCATAGCTTCTTGCCGCACCCTCCAAACAACCCCTCAAAATCGGATTCTTGTAAAGAGTTTCCATCTTTCTTGCGCAATCAGCCGCACTCCCCGCTTTAAAAAGCAGGCCGGTTTCGCCGCCCTTAACACTATCGCAAAGCCCGGATACATTGCTGGCAACACTTGTTGTTCCGCAAGCTCCGGCTTCAATAACCGTCAATCCCCAACCTTCCTTATAACTGGTTTGCAAAATCCCTATGGCCTTGCTCATCAGCTCAATCTTCTTTTCTTCGCTTATTACACCCAAAAATTCAACCTTATCTTTCAATCCCCAAGACTTCGCCTTTGCCTTCATTTTTGCCTCTTCCGGCCCGGAACCGGCAAAAAGCAGTTTTACCCCGGGGTGCTTCTTTGAAAAAATCTTAAAAGCCTTAAACGCAACCCACACACCCTTATACTTTCTAAACCGTCCAACCCATAAAAAATACGGAGATTTATCTCTAACCTTCTCTGCCTCCAAGTACTCGCTTTTTGTACCGCAATAAATTATGGATATCCTTTCGCCTTCTATTCCAAGCTCGCTGAGTTCCTGTTTTCCGCTAGGGCTAATGGTTGAAAAATAGCAATCCTTATACACAAAGGGAATTATTTTCTCCCCAAGCCATACGCCCAAAGCCGCAGGAAAAGAGGCTTCTTTAAAGATGCTAAATTTCCATAAGTGCAGGATTTGTATTAACTTAGGACCTTTTGTTATATATGGAGAAAAGAGCGGTAGCTTGTTTAAGTCTTCATAAACAATATCGGGTTCAAATTCCTTGATAAGCTTTGGTACTTTCAAAATACAATTCAGCGGGAAAAGCAAATCTCCGCCGTAGCGAACAATTTGTATTCCATCAATAACTTCACTTTGCGGAGCACCTTCGAACTGAGTTGTAAACAGCATTACGGAGTGGCCAAGCTCCACCAATTTGCCAAAGATTCTGTGCAAATGCACCTCGGCACCACCAGCCATAGGGTGCGTTATATCACGATAATTCAAAATTAATATTTTCAATTTTTCCTCCCAATAACACCTATGCATACCTGCGTGTATCTGCTTATATTACAACAACTTACAAAATTCAACAGTCCGTCTTTCATCTTCTGGTACATGGTTCCGCTCAATGGATATTTAGGTAATTCCACGCCAAATTTAAACCCTATTTCTCTGATTATACGATAAATCAAGTTTGGCCTCATCCAGTCTCCGTAGGAATGGGCAATTTCCAAATTCGCTTTTTTCATAAGCCTTTTCAATTGACCCATTGTGAACTGAGTTTCCCAACCGGCAAACCATTTGTTGAAGGCTATTAAAATATGTTTTATTACAGTGTAAAGGTGAAATGTCTGGGGAACATCGCAAAGGCAAAAGCCTCCCTTTTTTAGCAAACGGGCGTTTTCTTTGAGCAAAGGCAAGGGGTCTTTAAAATGCTCTGCCAAGCCCTGATGGAAAACGATGTCGAAGGTTTCGCTTGGGAATGGCGAATTAAAAGCATCGCCCTGAACCAAGTGCAAATTTTCGGGAGCCTGCACTGCAAGCTCTGCTGTTATCTTCAAAGACTCCTCCGAGTAATCCAAAATGAAAACCTGCGCACCTGCCTTTGCAAGCTCAAGACTATCCCTTCCGGTACCGGCTCCAACTTCTAATATCTTAAGCCCCTGAACGCTACCCATGCTCAAAATAGCCTTAAGCACGGAAGGTGAAGAAGGATACACTTTGCTCAAATCCTTCTTCTTATTCCAAAACTCGTTCCAAACCAAAACCGAAGGCTCTTTTTTCATTTACTGCAGAAAAAATAGTAAACGTTGATTTTTTTTCATCGCTTATTGCTTTTTTTATATATATTCCTATACTAGTGCATATAGATTCGAATGATGCCATGACTAAGCGATATCTTGATGATATTCGCAAAACCTCTCCTTTATCGCGAGAAGAGGAAGCTTGGCTATTTGAAAATAAAAACAACCCCATAGCCAGAAAAAAAATTGTAGATGCCAATATGCGCTTTGTGCTGAAAGTCGCCCTAATGTATAGAGGCTGCCCTATTCCCCTGCCGGACCTGGTTAGCGAAGGTGCCATGGGCTTAATGCGTGCAATAGAGCTTTTTGACAACACAAGAGGGCTTAAGTTCATAAGCTACGGAGTGTGGTGGATTAAAGCCTACATAACAAGGGCCATAAACGAACAAGGAAATTTGGTGCGATTACCCGCAAACCAGCATTTGCGCATTCGCAAAGGTTTAAAGGAACAGGCCAAGGGGCAAGAAGTTAGCGAAGAGGTTAGAGACCTTATACAGATGGGTCAAAAAGGCGTTAGCATAGATAGCCCGCTAAAAGCAGACAGCAAAGCCTCTTATGCAGAGTCCCTGCCGGATGCTAGTGCTACAGACCCGGAATCAAATTCGGAAATCCAAGCCATAGAAGACATTGTGAGGAATATATTGAAGTCCCTTCCTATACGAGAATACAATGTTTTGGCCGGTATTTACGGTATAGGCTTAAATTCACCGCAAACCTTGAGAGAGGTTGGCGAGACCATGAAAATATCGCACGAGCGTGTTCGGCAGTTACGGGACCAGGCTCTGAAGCGAATAATGCATATTGTTCCGAAAGAACTTTTAAAGGAAAATTTAGAGGCTTTGGCAAAAGCCAAACAGAATCACAAACACTAACCAAAAGGAGAGCAAAATGAAGAAAGTCATCAAATCCCTGTTTATCTGCGTTGCGCTTGCAACCGCAGCGTTCGCCGAGCAAACCGAAAGTTTCGGTGGGCTTGGCATTTCCGTTTGGCCCGGCAAAAGCGGCGTTAAAGTCGCCGGAGTCATTCCAAACTCACCTGCTGAGAACATTGGCCTCAAAACCGGAGACCTTATAGTTTCCGTAAATGGGACAGAGCTTTCAGGCGTTGAACCCGGAATGCAGGTTAGCCACATACGCGGCGAAGCCGGTTCTACCATTAGTTTGGCAATAGACAGAAACGGCATTGTCTTTTCTGTTTCAACCAAAAGAAAGGGTATTGAGGTGCAAAGCCTTGGGTCTCAGGTCATTTCTGAGTGGTATGGCAAAACCGAAGGCTTGACCGCAGAAGAAATTAACCACTTGGCCAGCCAAAAGGTTAGCGAGGGTTATGAGCTTCTGGGTGTTATGCAGTACGGAATGCCGATTGCAAATTCCGCTGAAAACCTGAATGCGAATGCAGTTCAGCATGTTTCGGTTAAAAAGCTGGAACCAGTGCAAGAAGTTGCTCCACAGGCAGAGCCTGTCCCCGTCCAAAACATTGAAAGCAAGCCGCTGGTTAATGTTAAAGGCGCACGCGTTGCCAAGCAGCAAGGCAATGTGCCTGTTTATAGAATGCTTCGGTTTTAAACCGAAATATCCACAGCTCCACCTAAGCCACCGGCAGATGGAGCTTGTGGTATAGATTGCAAAAGAGCCAAAGCAGTTGCTTCGACTGCCTCTTGCGTTTGTTTGAGCACAGAAACACCTACTGCGGTGTTTACTTCAACGGCTTTTTGAGCCGTAGCGAGTTGAGCGATATCCATTTCCATGTTTTAATTATCGGCTAAAAGCGGAAAAACCTTTAGTCTTTTATGCAACGGACCGAAAATGCCGATAGTTTGCCGTATTCTTCGGTTTGTATTTGCACTGCGTTGGAATTGACCCGAACCGCGCAAGCTTTGTCTGCGGAAAGCTCGGAGGCGGTCCACCATCCGGCCAGTTTGCCTATATAATGAAAGTCTTTGTTCAATTCCGAGCGGTAGCCGGCAGGGAGCGCGCCAAAACCGTATTCGTCTGTTCCGCTGTTCTCCCCTATCCATCCGGTAATAGATTTGAGGGCTGTTGCTGCGGTATGGATTCCTATAAATTCTGCGAGATTTAGCCATTCGGATTTGCTTGGCAAATGCCAGCCCAGCGGGCAAACGCCGAGTGCGGCAGCCCATGTGTAAAGCCTGCCGTAAAGTTCGCCTTGTTCCGGATTATTGTTGTAGCAAAAGGAGTCTTCAATTTCGTAGTTCAAATTTTGCGCCATCCAAATTTGCTTGCCTATTTTTATGCATTTGTAGCTTTGCCCGTCTCTTTTATCAACATAAGCCGGAAGATTGCTGGCTTTGCTAAAAGCTTCACTGACAGCAGGTTGCAAAACCTGCGTTAAATCTCCTTCGTACTCTTTGCCGTCTATGCTCAGCCTGATGTGCATTCATAGGAAATTAGTAAATTAACCATTCCATGAAAAAATTTTATTCCCTAAGCTTGGGATGTGCAAAAAATCAAGTGGATAGTGAACGGGCAACAGCAGAACTGCTGTCTGCTAACCTTAAAACAACTGCAAACCCAAAAGAAAGCGATGTGATACTTATAAATACCTGCGGTTTTATAGAATCTGCAAAAGAAGAATCCATAGATGCAATACTCTCGCATTTAAAAGACAAAAAAGTAAAACAAAAAGCCATAGTTTACGGATGCCTTAGCAAAAGATACGCAAAAGAACTGGCAAAAGAAATTCCCGAAGTAGATATTTGGCTTGGCAACTACCGTACAGGAATGCTATTGGAAGCATTGGGATTTGAATCTCAGGCCAAATTGTGCAAAGCCAGCCCACCCAAAAGAATAAGGAATTTTGAACTCCCCCACCATGCATACCTGAAAATAGCCGATGGCTGCAACCGTGCATGCTCATTTTGCGCAATACCTGCAATTCGAGGGAAGCAGGTTTCGCAAAGCATCGAAAACCTGGTATGCGAGGCAAAGCAGTTAGAAGAGAATGGGGTCAAGGAGCTCTCCTTGATTGCTCAAGATCTCAGCTCTTACGGAACTGATTTATACAAAGCGGCAAGTTTGGAACGGCTTTTGGAAGCCTTGCTGAAAAATACGAAAATCCCCTGGCTGCGCCTAATGTATCTATACCCGGAACACATAACAGACGGCTTGCTAAACCTTATGGCAAAAGAACCCAGAATATGCAAATACGCAGACATGCCAATTCAGCATGCAAGCGACAAAATGCTAAAACTGATGCGAAGAAAGTACAATGCAAAAGACTTGAAAGCCTTGCTCTATAAAATGCGGGAAAAAGTGCCCGGCATATCTTTGAGAACAACGGTGCTTCTGGGTTTTCCGGGTGAAGAGCACAGCGACTTTGAAGAACTTATGAACCTGACAGAAGATATTCGCTTTGAGCTTTTAGGTGGCTTTATATGGTCTCCCGAAGAAGGAACCTCTGCAATGAGATTGAATGAAAAACGAGTGCCGGAAAAAACTGCGAGAATAAGGTTGGACACTTTGATAGAGAGGCAAGATGAAATTTCTGCAGAGAAAAACAGCGAATTAATAGGCCAAACCCTTGAAGTAATTTTAGACAGCCCAACAGAAGCACGCACACAAGGCAATGCGCTGGAAACGGATAACATAGTGAAAATTTCAAAAGGCAAAGCCGGAGAAATCAAAAAAGTAAAAATAACAAAAGCCGGAGCACACGAACTGCAAGGAATTTTACTAAATTAAAGAAATGAAAATAAGGACTCCTGTAAATCCTTTAATCCTGTTAATCGGGGTTCTGACGTTTTCTTGCACCACAACTTCCATGGTTAGAGACAATGCGAATACACTTTATGAGGAATACAAAAGCGCAGCAAAGTACCACGATGAATCTGAAAGGAATTACCTGATTCTGCTTGAAAATCTGGAAAAATACCCAAAGGATCCGTATCTTTTAATGCGAAAACAAATACTTCGCAGGGAAATAGAGCAAAACCGACTGCTTATGCTGCAAGCTCGCGGCGAATTTGAAAAAGCATTGCAAGAATGGGATTCTGTTGTGCAAAAAATGGAAATCGGGCTGCCGCAAGACTCCATAGATATAAGGCAAATCTTTGGATTGCCGTCCCCTAAGGATACAATGTTGCAACATTATAAGTGAAAGCTAAGTCAAAAATAAGCTTCCCAGCGAGTAGAATACTGGCAACCTGAATTACCCTTCTAATCCAAATATGATCGTATTTTTGCTGAAATTTGCTACCGAAATATCCGCCTAAAATAGCACCCAAAGCCATGCAGGACGCAAGTTCCCAAATCACTTTGCCCGCTATGAAAAAGGCAATGGAACTGAAAAGCAAAAACCAGAAGCTCAAAAAATTTTTAATTCCGTTAATCTGTTTTAGGTCCAAGCCACTGTATTTGCGCAAAGCGAAAATCTGTATAAACCCCATGCCAACCTGCAAAAAACCGCCGTAAAAACCAACAAAGCTAAAGCCTAAAAAAGCTTTTACCCCAAGCTTTGCCGGTGGTGCCTCAGGCGGTTTCCCCAAGGGGTCTATGCCCATGGAGCTCATAATGGCAACCGCAACCATTACAAAAGCGAGAAGCCCCTGAAAATGCAAATCGTTTATAATAATAGCGAGCATGGTTCCAAAAACCGCCCCAAAGAGAACCGCCGGCAAAAGGGCTTTTGCAATATCCATTCTTATGAAACCATAGCGTTTCATATTAAAAACCGTGCTTAAAAGCCCAATGGTCATTCCGAACCGATTTGTGCCGTTAGCAATGGTGGGCGGCAAACCGAGCAAAATCATAATGGGCAAGCTAAGAGCACTGGCTCCACCAGCCAGACTGTTTATAAAAGTAACGGCAATACCAAGAATAAAGAAAATAACTGCGTAATATAGGGAAAAGTCCAAATGGATGATGCAGGAGTTGAACCTGCGACCCGCTGATTAAGAGTCAGCTGCTCTACCAACTGAGCTAATCATCCGTGCGGACAAATATAGTAAAATCTTTCACCTCTCTGAACTCTTT
>Ga0209755_10006680_pt1 | contig 12678 bp, 7 predicted proteins | sample TergutCo191P1_FD_187301 | JGI IMG/M metagenome (GOLD analysis project Ga0209755, IMG submission 187301) | Cornitermes sp. P1 segment gut microbial communities from Petit-Saut dam, French Guiana - Co191P1 (SPAdes) (version 2) | ecosystem: Host-associated > Arthropoda: Insects > Digestive system >... | reverse complement strand
TCCACCGTGCCAAACTGCATGGCTTCTGCTTTAATCGGGTCTATATCAAAAATAGCCTGCGCAGTCTCATGTGCCAAAGATGGAAGTCTGCCGTAATCTTGAATATCACCAATTGAATTTGCACAGCTTTGCGCTACCAAACCATTTTTGCAATGCTTCTCCGACAAAAACTTTTTAACCAAACCAGGAATCTGGCTTATGAAATTTCTATGATCTCTAATTGGTTGCTTTCCGTAAACATTGTAGGAATTCAAAATATAACCTATAAACAGAGCTTCGCCGTTAAGCACGAATTTATTTTCAATTTCTGCGGAAAGCGCAAGGCCGGTGTTTTTCCATTTTATTTTCCACTCATCAAATATTTTCCCCAAATTCTCAATGCCCTGCAAAGAAAATGCATCTGGCATAACAGGCACGGCAAAATAATCCGTTCCTAGCAAAATAATTCTGTTCAAAAGTCCTAGCGTTGGCGAAGTGTCTATAACAAAAATGTCTATTGCATCGGCTGCATTCATTCCCTTTTCTCTTAAATATCTGTTTATTGCGCTAATTTGGAAATAACCTATTTTATCGCCTGCCGCCGCCGAATTGTAAGCTGTTGATAAAAGATTTTCATATTTCGCCAAACTTAAATCGCCTCTCAGCAAATAGAGATTTTCTTCTGCGCTTTTAACTTGCTCCAAAGGAACGGAAAAATCCACGTCTGCGCCGCCTTCAATAACTCCCTTTAATACATCATAAATGGTTTTGCAGTTGCTTTCTGCAAAGAAATCATTTCCGAGCGCAAGCCTTGTCAGGTTGCATTGAGGATCCAAGTCTATAAGAGCCGTTTTGTAGCCTTTGTTTGCAAATTTAACCGCCAAATTAAAAGCAAGGGTTGTTTTGCCAACTCCACCTTTATTGTTGAACATCGCAATTTTCTTTGAACGGGTAAATTTCATTGATTGTAATTTAGAAAAGTATTTTCTATCTTATCCCTATGAACCTCAAGAAACTGCTGTTCTGCGCTTTATTCTGCGCAACATCTGCTCTTGCGCAATTTGACAATCTGAGGGGGCCTGCATATAACCCTTATGGAACATTGGGCGCAGCTCCAACCATTGCAGACCTTATTGCAAAACCCAGCGATATTTACGGGCACAAGTTTATTTATGTTGCGCCAATTGACTACACGGGCTACTCGGCTTTTGATTTGGCAGGAGGCTCAACATTCCTAGGCTTTGGCAATTCCCTGATTTTGGGTTATGCAAAAAACTCTTGGGGGCTTGCTTTGGATTTAACGCTTAATAAATGGTGGTTCAGCTCAGGTGAACGCTATTCGTTTGATGTACAAGAAACATTAGATGGCGATAATATAGGTTTAAATGTTTCATTTGCTTTTAAAGACTTTACTGTTTACGGAAGCACAAGGTGGTTGACCCACAGAAATGCAGAAAACTACGGAGATAACACTATGAGCAGAGGCTCAGCAAAAAATGTTCGGCTTGGCGTGGTTGGCGGTAACAAATTAATTTGGGATATAGCACTTGATTTCGCTCGCAGGGAAATAGATACATACGGTTTAATATATGAAACAAATGATATTTTAGGCGCAGTAAACAATGATATCTTAAATACAATAAGAATGAAATTTAATTTAGGCTATAAAGCCTTACAAAACGATAAAGCGAGATTAATTGTAGGATTAAATAACACTTTTACTTGGAATTTAATAGAGCAAGATTTTTATTATTATTCATTTAATGATGATTTTGAGCTTGAAGCCGAGCAAGATTTTTATGAATTACGCCTTAATATTTCTCCGAATATCTTGGGAGAAGTTGCTTTTACAAAGCATTTGTTCGCTTTTATAGGCGCTTGTTATGATATTTATCTTCTAGATTTAAATGGCTATGTGCAGTCTGTTCAAAATGGTTATGCTTATTCTTATATAGGCTTGCGCTATGAACGGGAAGGCTGGGCGGTGGAAACACGCTTGCGCAATGTATTTGAAGAAGGTTACGATGAGAAAAACCCATTTATAAACCTTGGCGGATTTATTTACTTTTAGCGAGAATCGCTTTTAGCAAAACGGCATTCTGCTTTGGCATTCCCACAGTGATCCTTACCCACTCCGGCATTCCAAAGCTCTTCAAGTGCCGCACAACAATGCCCTTGCTCTCCAAATTCGCCACAAATTCTGCCGCTTTTTTGCCCACTTTCACGCACACAAAATTTGCTCCGGAGGGCAAAACTTCAAAACCAAAAACTTCCAGGCCAAAAGTTAAACTATCACGCTCCACCGCATTCATTTGCAAAGTCTCTTTTGCAAATGCAACATCGTCAATAGCCGCAGTTGCCGCAATTTGCGCAGGATAATTTGTGTTAAAAGGCGGCTTTATTTTTTTCAATGCGCCTATTATTTGCTCGGAAGCCACCGCATAGCCTATTCGCAAAGCGGCTAAACCATACAATTTGCTGAACGTGCGTGTGCATAAAAGATTTGGGAACAGCTTAATCCATTTACTCAACGGAGGCTCGCTTTCTCCTGTGAACTCCCAATAAGCCATGTCTAACACTACCAGAATATTCTTTGGAACTTTTTTCAAAAAATTAAAAATCTTTTTGTTTGAATGATAAGTTCCCGTTGGATTGTTAGGATTGCAGATAAAAATTATTTTTGCAGACTTGAAAATCTCAAGCGGGTAATAAAAATTTTCTAACGGAAATGCTTTGTATTTTGCGCCGGCAAGCCTGGTTACGGAAGCATAGACCGAAAATGTGGAATCTGCTCCTGCGGCCCAGTCGCCTTTGTTCAAATATGCCCTTGCCGCCAAATCCAGAATTTCATCCGAGCCGTTGCCTGTAATTATATTTTCTTCTTTTACTTTCCACTTTGCCGCAAGCTTTTTTGTGAGTTCGGGCGCAGAACCTCTTGGATATAAATGCAGTTTTTGCGTGCATTTATTATATGCAGCTATTGCCATAGGGCTTGGCCCAAGAGGATTTTCGTTGGAAGCCAGTTTAATCACATGCTTTAAGTGGTATTTTTCCTTGATCTCATCAATAGATTTACCGGGAACATAGTCCGGAAGGCAATTCAATTCTTTGCGAGGTACTAACATTTTCAGAGAAGATAGAAATATAAAAGAGATAAAATATCTTCGCCAAACAGGTAAGAAACAGGTGCTGCAATCCCAAGAAACGGGCCAAAGGGCAGGGGAGACTTCATGTCTTTTTTTGCCAAAAGCCTGTATGGAATAGTCACGGCAAGGGCAAGCGAGGCTCCTATTATCAATGATACTCCGGCGAGTTCTGTTCCCATAATTGCTCCAAAACCAGCCAGCAGTTTCACATCGCCAAAACCCATTCCTTCTTTTTTCAAGATTTTTGAACAGATAAAGGAAAACAAAAACAAGCCGCCACCGCACACTGCAATGCCAATAAGCGAACTTAACCATCCAATAGACCAAAAAGACAATGCAAAGCCGATCACAATTCCACCTATGGTAATAGTGTCGGGCAAAAGCAAGTATTTAAAATCTATGGCAAAAATCGGAATAAGAGTCACTATCAACCAGAATAAAATTATGCATCTAATCAAATCTCCGTTTGCAAGCAATGCTGCGATAAATCCAAGCAACATTCCCAAAAATTCAACTATCGGGTATTTAATGGAAACAGGTTCTTTGCAATTTGCGCAGCGACCCCCTAAAATAAGCCAACCTAAAACAGGAATATTATGCCAAACCGCAATTTTATGCTTGCATAGCGGGCAATGCGAACCCGGTTTTACAAGAGACATTTCGCGCGGCATTCTGTATATCAGCACATTGAAGAAGCTACCAAAGCATGCTCCCAAAACGGCAAACAATGCCCACAGAAAAAACACCGGAATATCCACTTTGCAAATATAGTAAGTGCTAATTAACTCAGGCTTCATTGCTTGGGATATATTCCAAAACGGCTAAATTTGCGTTTTTTAGCGTTTTTTCTGGTTTTTATAAAAAAATGTTACCTATTTTGTAAAAAAAATATATATTTAGGCTATGATTAATTTTATAGTAGTTATATTTTTGTCTTTTGCAACTTTAAGTTATGGGCAAATATCAAATACGAGTTGGTACACCAGTGCCATTGAAGCGGATCCCGAGACTGCGGAATTCGTCATTTCCACAGCGGATGAGCTGGCAGGGCTGGCCGTGCTTGTGAATAACGGCATTGATAACTTTGCAGGCAAAACGGTTTCCATTGCCAAGGCAATTAGCCTTGAAGGGTTGTATGCAAACTGGACTCCTATTGGGAACACTAGTGCCAATGCTTTCAAAGGCACCTTTGATGGCGGAAAATACCCCATAAGCAATCTTGTTACTAGCGGTATAACTACTACCGCTCGTGGTTTTTTCGGTTTTGTCAATGGCGGCGTTCTTAAAAATGTCAATTTGGTAAGCGCGTATGTTAGCTATGCAGGAAATGCAGGGGTTTTGGCTGGGAATATTGTTGGCAGCAAAGTTGAAGACTGTTATGCAACCGGCGAAGTTATAGGCCCTACCGCAACTAGCTCCTCACTTGCCGTTGGTGGCTTGGTTGGATATGCAAAAAACAGCAAATTGTCCAGAAGTTATTTTTCTGGCTCCGTTAGCAGTTCGGGAAACAATGTCGGCGGTCTGGTTGGGAGTCTTGATTCTGCAAATAGCGTATTCAACAGCTATTCAATTGGCTCTGTTAGAGGCAACAACTATGTTGGCGGCTTGGTAGGAAATCTTGTCAGTACCAGGCCTGACAGCGTGTTCAATAGTTATTCTGCAAGTGCTGTTAGCGGAGCCAACAATGTTGGTGGCTTGGTCGGCTATACTAACTCTGGTAATCAACGCATATATAATAGCGCAGCTTTGAATCCCGAAGTTAAGGGAACTGGAACGAATGTTAACCGCATTAACGGCGGTGGTATAACTTCTAGTAGTGTCTATGTTAGCAATGCTGCATTCGCTGAAATGGGTAATAATTATGGCGATACAGTATGGGCCAATAAGGGCGAAACAACCTTAGGCGGTGGGGATATTTCTTTGGCGTCTATTTTGAGCGATGGTACCATCGGAAATCGTTTCATTACTTCCAGTGGTTGGCTCATAGTTAATGGCAAGCTTCCTGTTCTTAGTGTAGATGCGCAGCAACCAAGTCATTTTGATGCGGATATTGTTTATCGCATAGCAATGCGTCCGCTCAATCCGTCTGCTGGCAAAGGCGGAACGCGCCAGTTTTCTGCTGCCGTTTTTGGCAGGGGGAGCAACAAGGATGTGGTGTGGTCAATTTCTGGCAATAAATCTGCTTTTACCAACATAGATAGCCAAGGTTTGCTTACCGTTGATGCCAATGAAACTGCCACTGCACTTACGGTGACGGCAACGTCCGATGCCGATCCCGGTATTTCGAGAACAACGAATGTTTCTGTTGTTGATGCAAAGTATATATGGTACGTTAGCGCAATTGATGCTGACCCCAATGAAAAAAATTTCACAATTTCCAATGTTGCCGAATTGGTAGGGTTTGCAGATATAGTCAACGGCACTTGGGGCGGAACACCCACCAGAGACAACTTCTCCGGCAAAACGGTTACTCTTGCCGCGGCAATTAACCTTAACGAATATCTAAACTGGATTCCTATCGGGAACTATAATGCAAGCACATCCAATGTGTTCAGCGGCACTTTTGACGGAGGCAATAAGACCATAAGCGGTCTTTATATAGAGAACAGCGCAACATATCAAGGGCTTTTTGGCAGGATTGCCTCAGGTACTTTGAAGAATGTCAAAATAATTAACGCTGATGTTACAGGCTCCGGCTATGTCGGTGGCTTGGTTGGTTATGCTTACAGCTCTTCTCGAACTAATGCATCAACGATTTCTTACTGTTCTGTTGTTGGTACTGTGAAGGGTACTGCTACTGCTGTTGGCGGCTTGGTTGGAGAGGCTAGCTATGCCAATATATCTAACAGCTATTTTTCCGGTTCAGTTAGCAACACTGCTATTAGAGTTGGTGGCTTAGTTGGAAACTTAGAAGGCAGCATCGCCAACAGCTATTCAACAGGCTCTGTTAGCGGCACGGCGAATAGCGTTGGCGGTTTGATAGGATATTGGTCTGGTACTGGCACAAACGTATCTAACAGTTATTCCACCAGCTTCGTTAGCGGAGTGAACAGTGTCGGTGGTTTAGTTGGAGCTGGCATTGGTAACATATCTGGCAGTGCCGCTCTGAATCCTGAGGTTAAAGGAACGGGTGGTTTGAATGTGGGGCGCATAAGCGGTTCATCTGAAGGTACTCGTAGCAACAATGTGGCTTTCAACGAGATGGGCAATAATTTTGGCGATACTGTGTGGGTCAATAAAGGCTTTACTTCCATAGATGGTCAAAATATCACTTTGGCTGAAATTAAGAAAAACGGCAATATTGCTCGCTTTAGCAGCAATAATGGCTGGAGTACAGAGGATGGCAAACTTCCTGGCTTTGGCGAACCGGTGGAGCTTCCGGAGCATTTCACTGCAAATGTCTATCGTGTAGCAGTGCTTCCTGCTAATTCAGCTACTATTGCCGGTAAAACCGTTCAGTTTTCTGCAAAGGTTTTCGGTTTGAGTACGGAAAAAGGCGTGGTGTGGTCGATTGCAGAGGCATCTCCTTTGACAAACATAAGCGAGAGTGGCTTGCTCACGATCGATGCTGGCGAACCTGTTGGCTCAAGATTCACAATAACCGCCACATCAAAAGCAGACCCTTACTTTTTTGGCTCTACAACGGTGTCTTTGGTTGCGGCTGACAAGTATGGCTGGTATATCAACGGCAATTTAACCATTTCCACTTATGCTGAGTTGGTTGGACTTGCCGATATAGTCAATGGTGCCTGGAGTGGTGGTTCCAGAGACGACTTTGCCGGCAAAACAATAACCCTTGCTGCAAATTTGGACCTTACTGCGCATATTGGTCTGATTGCAAGCTGGACACCCATAGGCAATTATGCTTCTGACAGCAGAAACGTATTCCGTGGCATATTTGATGGCGGAGGCAAAACCATAAGCAAAATGCTTATCAACAGAGACTCAACATATAGAGGTTTATTCGGTGCTATCATCAACGGTGGCGTTAAAAATCTTGGTCTTATTGATGTTGATGTCACTGGCGGTCAATACACGGGTGGCATTGCCGGGCATATCAGCAACAGCAGGATAGACAATAGCTATGTCACTGGTAAGATCACTGGCAAAGGAAATATAGGTAGTATTGTTGGAGCAATGGCAGCCAAAAGTTATATGTTAAACAGTTATTCTACCGCTGGAGTTACCAATAGTAACACAAATAACAATGTTGGCGGCTTGGTAGGATTAGTGACTGGAGAAAGCATTATTTCTAACAGTTATTCCACAGGAGCGGTGTCATCATCAAATAATGCTTCATATTTAGGCGGTATTGCCGGCCGTGTTGAAGATGGCAGTTCCGTAATCAACAGTTATGCAACTGGAGCGGTTAGCGGAGCCTCCAGCTATATAGGTGGTATTGCAGGAATGATTTCTGGCAGTACCAGCACCGTGACAAATTGTGTCGCATTGAATTCTAAAGTAAGTTCAAATGCTTCATCATATTACTATCGAGTAGCTTATCGTTCTGGCGGTTCATTATTGAACAATATTGCTTTTGCAGAAATGAAAAACCACAGCGATGAAACTACATGGAGCAGCAAAGGCGCAAACGCTCAAGATGGTGCAGACATCACCATAGATGAGATCGCATATGACGGCTCTTTTGGCGGTCGATTCCATTCGGACAACGGCTGGACAACGAGAAACGGTTACCTGCCAGGCTTTGGAAAACTGAATAATTACCTGGAACACCTGCCTTCTCAGCAAATAGAAGGGCAAGAACGGAATTTCCCACAGACAACGCTCAAAGTAACATACACGGAAGACTTAACGCTTGCAGACATAAAATTGGCAGAATGGTTCAGGTGGGTGGATCCAACCACTCCGGTTTATGTAGGTAACAATCAAAAATTTGATGCACATTATTCATGGGACTTCCCTGTACCCATGATCGGGCAAATAACCCTGAACGTAGAGAGAAACTCAACTGAAATTCCAGACTTCGTTCCAATAGAACCCATAACCGTTCAATACATAAACGGCTTAACTTTGCAAAGCGTACCGCTGCCAAGCAAAGATTATAGATGGGCAGATCCGAGCATACGTGTAAATGCAGGCACGATGTTATACTATGCAATGTACACCAGCCCAAACTACTCAAAAGAAGCTTCTGGTCAGGTGATGGTTATGGCATACACTGGCAACGGCACGCTAACCATAGGCGATTGGATTTACGGCGAACCAGCCAACGTTCCGGAAACTCGCACCACAACCAACGGAGCCGCAACCTTGAGTTATGTCGGCACAACAAACGGCGGCATAAGATACAATTCCGGAAACCCGCCAACTCAGGCTGGTATTTACACGCTCACAGCCGAATTTGCCGCAAAAGATGGGCATGATGCGGTAATAGTTTCGAAAAGATTCACCGTGCACAGAGCCCAAGGCGAAGGCGTAGTTAGCATTGAAGGCTGGAAAATTGGATCAGTGGCACCAGAACCTGTTGTATCATCTTCAACCAATGGAACAAACAATATATCATTTAGATACAGCAGTTCGCCTGGCGCCAGTTGGCATCCAACACCTAGCCAACCAACAAATCCTGGTCGTTACATGCTGGAAGCCATATTTCCAGCGAACAATAACTATGTAGAAGTCCGAGACACAACCTACTTCGCCATAGCCAGCAATGAGGCAAAACCGCTTACCGTAATTTGGAGCAAAGACTCCGTGTTCACATACAACAAAAAAGTCCAGTCTCCAGTCCCGCTCGTTATGGATGGCAACGACACGATAAAAGTAACGCTTTTGAACGCCCAGTCCGAAGCGGGAAAATACGATGGCATGCTAAAGGCGAGAGTTATTATAGAAGACGAAGTGAAAGCCCGCGATTTTGTTCTCCTGAACAATGTGAAAGCCTATGAAATAAAGCAAAAGCCGCTTGCTGCACGCTTCAAGGTAGACAGACCAACCGATGCTTATGATGCAAACGCAGACACAATCTGGGTTCCGTCTCGCATATTCACCAATCTGGACACTCTGCGCAACACTCTGGAAGGCATAATAGACTACGAGGGCTTTGCCATAGACACAGTAAAAAGAGAAAGTGATGATGTTTCTGTTCTCAGAGGCAAACCGACTGTAGAAGTGGGCTATGTGCGCAGCTCCTTATTCTCCGCTCTAACCAAGCGTGTAGAAACTACGCAAAAAGCCATTGCAACCATAGTCACAGATGATATGTCCGCAAACAATTATAAACTGGAAAGAAGGGAAATAGTTGTGATGGAAGCGATAATAGAAACGAATGGAGCAACTCAGATATTCTGCAATCTCAATTCAAAATATGTGCGTATGGGTGAAAGATCTTGCGAAGCACTAGACGGCGAGGTATTTACAAAATTGTTCTGCGTATCTAACAACAAGTGCCTCCCGATAACCGATGACCTGCCGATAGCCGCTTGCACTGAAGCTGAGGGCATGTTTGTAACAGTCTGCCCCGTAGAATTACCAATCGACGGTGGCGTAGCGCGCGCTCCTACAATTCGCGTTTGGCAAACCGCCAGCGGCATTGTGAACATGGATTTGGGTTATATGCCTGCAAAACCTGTATCCGTACAGATTTACGATTTGAAGGGCAAGCTTGTGGCCATCGAGCATGTGAACACACGCTTTGCAAACATCAGGGTAAATATGGCAAGCGGCATGTATTTGCTAAAGGTGGGTGATATGGTGTCAAGGGTTCCGGTGCGGTGAACGCCTGAACCTTGATTTTCTACCTTCCCCCAATGCGCAAACTGAGATTCTCCATGCTGTCTGCCGGCAGAGGTAGCAATTTTGATGCAATAATGCAGCACATAGCGGCAAAAGAGCTTAATGCCATGTGCATAAGCCTTATAGCTCCGGTTGGCAGCAAGGTTATAGACATTGCCGATAAATATGGGGTGCCGGTTCGCTTAATTGAAGGCGATAATCTGTTCTCAATTTTACAAAGCGAAAATCCTGATTTGATTGTAATGTCCGGATATATGCGCAAAATCCCCGAAAATATTCTTGAGCTTTTTGAAAACAAAATGATAAACATACATCCTGCGCTTTTGCCTTCTTTTGGCGGAAAAGGATGCTACGGAATACATGTACACGAAAAAGTGCTTGAAGCCGGGGTCAAAATTACCGGCGTAACTGTGCATTTTGTCAACAAAGACTACGATTCGGGCAAGATAATAGCCCAAAGCGCAGTTCCCGTTTTGCCGGATGATACCTCGGAGAGCCTGGCCCGGAGGGTTCTGCAAGAGGAACATAATACTTATTGGCGGGTGATTGAGGAGTTTACTAAATTACCCTTTGATGCTTAAAAAATTTCTGCTTTTTTTTCTATGCCTTGCTCCGGCATTTGCGCAAGATATTCCTGCGAATTTGCTGATTGAGACAAAAGACAGCATCTCTTATGTTGATGGAGTAGATTTGGGCAAAAAAATGAACCTGCCCGTGGTTTGGCGTAGCGAAGCCGGTATTTTGCAGATAGGAAACTCTTCGTGGGTTTTGGATAACCGGTGGGTAAGCCTGAAGGATACCAGCTTTTTGCTGCCTGTGCCTGTGCAGGGCAATATAAACGGCAAAAAATCGTTTTGGCTGCCATATCCGTCTGCGATGCAGGTGTTTGAGCGAATGGCTGGGCCGCTGAAAGATATATGGAGCATAAATGTAGAAACCAAAAGTAATGGCGAAGTTGTGGAATTGAAACTTTCAAAGCCATTTAAGGCAGAGCATCTTTACGCTCATCCAAATTATATTTTGCGCATAACCGGTGCTGTAATGGATAGCGCAATGTTTTTTGATTTGGCAAAAAAATCCACGCTTATAACCAGGGCTATTCCGGTTCAAGAGGCGCAAAGTTCGCAATTAACGCTTTCGCTAAGAGATAACATTGAATCTCCGGAGCTTGTGAAAAAAGACGGCGGAAAAACTTTGCAAATAGTTCTGAGAAAAAAACAGGCTTCTGCAAGTCCGGCCGCCGCGACTACTCCTCTTCCGGGCGCAGGTGGCAAAAAAATAAAAACCATAGTGCTAGACCCGGGGCATGGCGGCAAAGACCCTGGAGCCATAGGCGTTAACGGCCTTCAAGAAAAAGATGTTGTGCTGAAAGTTGGCCTTAAACTAAAGCAAAAACTGGAAGACAAGGGCTTCACGGTAAAGATGACAAGAAGCAAAGACGAATTTGTGGAGCTTGACAAACGCCCGAAGATGGCTAGCGATTGGGGCGGAGATTTATTTTTGAGCCTGCATTGCGATGCTGTTGCCGGCAAGGAAAGGCAGCAAACTGCTTCCGGATTCAAGTTTTACATTTTGCGAGCTGGCGGTTCGGAAGAGGATAATGCCATAGCTCGCAGGGAAAACCAAGTGGTTGCGTTGGAAACGGACAAAAACCGCAAAACGGAAATTTCTCCTGCGCAATGGATAGTTTTGGATAATCAGTTAGCTCTTTATGCAGAAAAAAGTGCGCTTTTGGCGGGTCATTTGGTGGAATCTTTTGATGGAGGTTCCATAAGAAAGCTGGGTACAGGGGCAGGCCAGGCCGGTTTTATGGTTTTGGTAGGAGCCTTTATGCCGGCAGTTTTGGCAGAGCTAGGTTTTATAACCAACCCTACAGATGCGGCTATTCTTGCCACGGACAAAGGCCAGGAAGAACAGGCAGAAAGACTGGCAAAGGCGATCATGTCTTTTGCGAAGTAAAATGCTAAACCGTATCCTACTTATTAATAGAGTTCAAGGTAGGTGAACAATGCCATTTTTCTCCAGCAAAGCCGCCTCGTTGGCATGTTGTTTTATACGATGCTTTTTTACCACATCCAGTCACTCCGATATCCATTTGTGTTAAACCATCTCTAATAGGGACCACATCACCCAATAACTGTGAATTGACCTCATCGCATTCCATATCAAAAGGAGCTCGCTTTTCGGCTGCTTCTAGAGCAAATCCTTCGGACGGAGCAGCACAACCGCTAATAAATATTGCAATAATGCTAGCAGCGAGGATTGATACGGGTTTCATCATATTGATACGCATTTTGAATTCTCCTTTTTTAAAGATCTTTGTTAAGATATAAAATTTAATGACTTATTTTTGTAATATTTGGTGATTTCACTCCAACTCCATAATTCCCTGCCGCTAAAGAGTATATATTGTATATGTTCAGTGAGCGCGTAGGGCTCCTTGTTTTGCAGGGCAAACGCATCTAAAATAACATCATTGAATGTGACGAATATCACACAAAAACGACATTTTTGACGAAAATTAATTTTTTATGCATTTTTTTCAGTTTTTTCCCGCTGAGTTCCGTCTAAGTATTAGAAACAAAATAGGAGGTCCATTTTATGGATGAAGAAAACGAAGAAGTCATTGCCGATCTGACGGGAGACATGGGATTCAAGAAAACTTTCGCTAACGAGGAAGAAAAAGAGCCGCTCATTACAATGCTAAACGTCTTTTTGGCGTGGAAGCTAACCCATCCAATTGTGGATGTGCACATCAAAAACCCTTATGTAGCAGGCCAAACATCGGAAAACAGGGATA
>Ga0209755_10006679_pt1 | contig 12679 bp, 8 predicted proteins | sample TergutCo191P1_FD_187301 | JGI IMG/M metagenome (GOLD analysis project Ga0209755, IMG submission 187301) | Cornitermes sp. P1 segment gut microbial communities from Petit-Saut dam, French Guiana - Co191P1 (SPAdes) (version 2) | ecosystem: Host-associated > Arthropoda: Insects > Digestive system >... | reverse complement strand
ATGGTGCCGTTACATGGACTGCCTTTTCATCTGGGGTTCAAAATAATGAACCTAGCTTTCATCTGTCATAAAAATATTTCCCCCTGAGCCTCAAAACACTTTCATAACTTGGAAGAAATGGCTGTAATGGCTTTCAATTTTGTGCTGGAGTGTGAGATTCCTCGGAACCCATTTTGTGCATACTCAGAATATTCAAGTTCATGGATGATGGCTTCAGTACTTCCTTTGCTTACGGATAGAAAGAATGCCAGTTCTTGGGTTGTGATGCTTCAATCCTCATGAATTATTGTGTTAGCACATAGCATCATTGCCAGGCCAACAGGTGTGATTTGTCAGCCAGAGTGGGGCACCCATGGAGCTGCACTTTCCTACTTCGCCATCCCTCACTCTTTTTATTGAGCAATGTACGGTGCTGCTGTTGACTGCAGCATTTGCATAAACATTGCTAAGCAATTTATGGATATTCCCGACTGTTACTTTCTCTGCAACAAGGAACTCTTTTCACAGCATATTGTTTGTAACGATTATCACTGCTAGACTTCATCTTGAGGTGTCAACTGTTGGTACCCTTGCAAATTTGTACATAGAATGAAGGAAGTTCAATTTTTTACTACTTGAAATACCAGCTTTCTAGCTCTTTACTCACTGAGAAAAAAATTGTGGGACATTTACTTTTTGGGCAACCTGTGTACATAGACACAACATGCTCCATTATACCCTGTGTGTATTCACCTTGCACATTGCCCATGCTTAGTGAGAGTATGTCTTTTGTAGTTTAAGGTTCTTTTAAAGTGCATTGACGAGATGCTGATTGTTTTGGACCTGAATTCCCTGAGTGGCTGTTGCCACTATGTAGAAATATTTGACTGTGGTGATCTGTTGTAAATCTCTCACCGTGTTGATTGTCCAGATGCCATGAGGTTGTATCTTTCAGATTTTAAATTTTTCTTAAAGTGTTTCAACAAGATACTGACACCTTTGGACCTGTGTTTGCTTACTGGTTGATAACACTAACACTAACACAAAAATGGTTGATGGAAGCATGTACTAGTACACTGGTCTGTTATGAACATTGTGAAAATAATTAGTGTCTGTCACTACCAGACTTCCCAAACACAGACCATTCTATTAGCAGTATGTTGACACATCAAAATAGCCACATGTGTCACGTTGTTTGAAATGCACATGTGTGGAAACAACCTTAAAGATTGGCCTTTAGGAACTGAGGGCATCATCTTGTCACTGTGTTTCGAACAAACTGAATGAGCAGGCAGCTGGGGAAATTGTTGAAGATTTTGATGTGGGAAGGGTGAAAAGTTCATTATGTCTAATGTTTGATAGTTTTTAGGCAGAAAATCCTTTTAAATTGAGAACTAATGCTTCAGTCATTTGATAAAATTTCATTCTATTTTTTTCTAATGTCTAACATAGAAAACTCTGTAATTTGTGTCATCTTAAATGAATTTTACTGTGTATGTGTCCTTCAAGTACCTAGTGCCCTGGCTGCTGATCGAGAGAAAACTTGGTCTCTTTGTCTGTGTGCAGTAATATGCAGTTTCCATTACTCTTGTTTACTTACCTGTTTGTTCTTGCATGTGCATGTTTATTAAATTACATACTTAAACATGTACATGTTTACTAATTGAATTATGACCAGTTTCCCCAATGGGCTGGGTGACCATCAGTTTTATTGCCATTTCAGTCTGGTTTTCTAGAAGACTTTGCGTTACTCTGTGCTTTAATCATCCATGTTGTTATTTCATAGTTTTCAGAACCAGATGTGGTGATCTTTTGGTTTTATAGTGTTCATGATCATATCATTGTTGTTTGAAACCTAGTTTTGGAATCATTGTTCTGGAACATACAAATTTGAATTCATAGGAGCTGGGAAGCCTTACATGTTAGTGCTTCCTGCTTAACCTTTAGACGCCTAATGTCAACTATAGTTGACGTACCACACCGGTAACCTCCAAAGTTGCATTTTATATATTTATTCAACAAATATAGGTATTGAATATTTTAAACATGATGTATACTCTCTGTTTTTTAATCTGCAAAATGCAGTTTGTTTCATAATTCTAACTTGTTTGATTCCTGTATTATTCATATTTTATATTATATTATATAATTTAAAAAAATAATTCCGGCACCACTGGGTAAATATGTGAGGGATGCTCAAAATTTCTGTTATAGGAAGGAAGTCAATACAGTAGAAGTTGCGACAGATGACACCTCAGGGTCCAGAGGGTTGCTGGATGGCATACCTTGTGATCTAATCCTTTATCTGTGAAATTCAGGATGTCACCTTTCCCTGCGATTCTATCCCATATTCTGTAAACTTCAAGAAATGACCTTGTGATTGAATCCCATTTTCTGTGAAATTGAGGAAGTCACTTTACCTTGTGATCTGATTCATTTTTCTGTAAAATTCAGGAAGTGACCTTACCTTGTGATCTAATCCCATTTTCTGTAAAATGCAGGAAGTGGCCTAACCTTGGAATCGAATCCCATTTTCTCTGAAATTCAGGATGTTACCATACCTTGTTACCTAATCTCATTTTCTGTAAAATTCAGGAAGTCACCTTTCCTTGTGATCTAACCCATTTTCTGTGAAATTGAGGAAGTCACCTTACCTTGTGATCTTCACCCATTTTCTATATAATTCAGAAAGTTACCTTACCTGGTGACATATCCCATTTTCTTTAAAACTGAGGGAGTCACCTTACGTTGTGATTGGATTCCCCACATCTTGGTTTCACTCTGACTGTTCCTTCTCTCCTACCTCCACCTCAATCCATATGAATAATTCCTTTTTCGCTTGTAGTAGCCCATTTCTGCTTGGAATGCAATGGCAGCAACTTTCACTGGCTGGGAACTTCCTGACCCAGTTCTTTGTATTTATATTGCATTGCATTGTCATACTCAGATCTTCTCCTTTACTTATTCAGCTTGAGCACTGTGAATGTGTTTTACATGCTAGCTTATAAAATGATTGTCTGTGCTGTAGTGTGTGATCTGTAGGGGTGCCCCGTGTTGATGGCTTCCAGTATTAGTTATTATTCAGATGAATTTTGGGATTCTAAGTCTGTAGGATTTCATGGTAGAGGTAAATGTCTCCCAGCATATTGGAGAGATACACGTAAGTTACATACTGTTTTGTAATTTGGGTATGTATTTGTAATTAAGGGTTGGCTAATCTAAACTCTGAAGACACTTAATTACAGTCGCTTTTAATCCCTTGAATTTCTACTTGCAGTTGTGTGGTTAGTACTGTGCTTTGTGTTGTGAGTGATCTTGGCTTCAAATGTAGGGACTGGCTATCCTCATTGAGAGTTTTTATGGCACCATTCAGCCCGTCTAGGCAAATGCCAGGATAGTACCTTAAGTTAGGCCATTGCCAGTTACTTCAACTTTCTTTCATATTGAATAGACATTAATCCTACCGTTTGACACAGTGTAATAAAATCTACTGATAGCATTGTTAGATAAAATACAAGTATGTAAATAACTAAATAAATAATAAATTACAGTTTTTATGATTTTAACACAGGAATTTCTTGACATGTTGGTTGATGATGAAAGCTCTAGTGACTTATATTATCAGAATGCTTTGGATAATGTGGAATTAGATAAGCACATGTGAGTCTTGTGTGTTTGTGTTCTTGTCTATCTCTGTGTCTTTGTCCATGTCCATCCGTGAGCTGTAAAATCTTAATTCAGTATGAGTTAAGTGTTCGGATAGAACATTTCAGACGATACCAGATTCTCCCTACTGTGTTTGAAAAAGTTTTAGTGGGTGTATTACAATGGGTGAGTTTTGGGGATTTCATTGACTTTCTGTGATATTTGTGAGATTTGTGCTTAAGGTAATGTAAAGACGAGATAAACCATGTGTATTTGTGTATTTTTTGGAATACTGAATCATAATTTATTTTATAAAATTCTTTTAATATGTGTGTGTGTGTTTTGGTGAAATTAGTCATGAAGTATGAAGGTGATTTTCATTCTTGAAATGCATACTTAACACTGTGTTACTGCCCTTGTACGGACTGTTAGAAGGTTCTGAGTAAGTATGCCTGTGTGTATATGTATATATATATGTGTGTGTATATACATACAGAGTTTAAAGCCAATGTTGCAGGCCCAGAGAACCTCTTATTTTAAGTAATAATAATAATACATACTGCATGTTGAAAAAGAGAAGACTTGTCTACTGATCGATATAGCCATACTAGACGATTCAAACATTAACACAAAAGAAACTGAAAAACTAAGCCAGTTAAAAGACCTGGAGATTGAGGTCATCATGATGGGGAAAGTGAGAACAGAAATTGTGGCAGTTTAATTGGAGCGTTAGGAACAAATAAGAAGAGGCTGGATAAGAACCTTCAGTTGCTCCCAGGTCACCCATTGGCCATAGAGCTTCAGTAGACCGCACTAATGAGCACTGCAGGCATAATTCGTAAAGTGCTGGTGTAAATCGCTTTGATTTCTTGTTGAGATCTGGACTTATCTGAAGATCACCACCTAATAAGTAGTAGTAGAGAATGAATTTTAAAACAATAGTAGTAGTAGTAATAGTCTGGTTCTTTGAAAATGTTTTCAACACTCAGAAACATGAACAAACCAATATTTGAAGGAGTATTGTCACAACTGATGAATTGTCTGTTAAGACGGCACAACAGAATGGTTTCAATCATGTCTTGTACCCTTTCCAGTTATTGTAAAATGTTTCAGTTCAATACATTTCTCGTGTGAACTCATACAATTTGCCAATTTAAAATTGTTTTCTTTTATTGCTTTCTTGCATTATTGAAGTAAATTGAAGAATGATACATATGGCAGTCAGTTCTAAAAACTGTAGCATAAGAGGACACTGAAGTGTGGGAGACAGTAACCATATACCATGTCTTAGTTATTTCAAGGCAGACTCATTAAAATACAATTTTGTGCTGTGGAACTGTGAATTGTATTGTAATTACATTGGAGCTTCCTTATTGAATTTATGCTGTATACACTAAAAAGAAATACATGAATTCTTATCCAAAGACCATGGAAGTCTTCTCTTGCAGAATTGCTGAGTGAACTACACACCTTTGTTGCTTATCTCCCACAAACTTATGCCATAGCCCATTAGTAATTGTGAATCGGGTTGTACTGACACCTGATATCCAAGTGTCATGTCATGCTGGACAAAAACAGGAGAGTAGTGAGCAGTTTTTAGGTGTGTTCGCAAAATTGCGAAATGCAACTATTAGCTTCTTCATGTCTGTCCCTCCATCCGTCTGTCTGCATTGAACATCTCGACTCCCACTGGACGGATTTTCATGAAAATTGATATTTGAGGATTTTTTTAAAATCTGTCAAGAAAATTCAAGTTTCATTGAAATTGGATGAGAATAAAGGGTACTTTACCTGATGACAAAGTACATTTTTTATCATACATTGTTTATTTCTACTTAGAATGATAAAGGTTTCAGACAAAAGTTGTATAGAAAATCAAAACACATGTTTTGTGTTCAGTAACTTTTTCTTTAATCGTGCTGTTTATGAGATAATGTGGAAAAATATTTTAGAGTGGGAGCAGTTCACGGATGACAATATGGCGCATTGGCATTGCATGCTGGATACCTCAGGCTACAAATACACATGCTCGGGTTTTGTTGTATTCATTGCTTTTCCAGTACAACAATGGTTGCATGAACACGCCTCAATTTTACGTTATGTGTTAACAGCCTGTCTTGTGTGAGTTTTTTTTTTTTAAGATGGTAGTGTACTGGCTTGTTACTGTGTTTAGTCGATCAATCTTTTCACACCCATAGAACCACCACATTCAGAGCTTGGTCCTGGCGCTGGTGGTGCTTTCCCGGCACATCACCGTGATGATGAAGTGAGTTCTACCTCCAGTGAAAAGTATGAGCGTGATGTGACAGTACTGAACCACTGTTTTGACGACATAGAAAAATTCATTGCGAGATTGCAACATGCAGCTGCTGCATCAAGGGAGCTGGAACGCAGACGCAGGTTGGTTGTATTTGCAGGTGGCATTGTTTGTTTGCATGGAAATTTGGATTTCATTCTTTGTGATTTTATTTGTGTATCCATTCATTATTGCTGTTGTGAATTGTTGTTCGTACTTTTTGGTGAATTAATTCAGTATTTCTGAGTCCATTGATTTTAGTTCATATCAAGTCCTTTTAGTTTTCAGTTATCTGTAGCATGAATGTTGAACAGGGTATTGAGGTGTAGCTTTCATGACTCTTGTGGTTACCCAGGTGAAATGGTGCAAAAATGGTGTTGATCCTTTGAAGTATGACATTCATCTGAACAGTATTTAAAAATGCAGGTGCTTCATTAAGCACAATGCATTGCCACTGAGAAGCCCCATCATTTCATGTTGTATGGGGAAATAATAACAGGTTATTGTGAAATACACCTGCAACACATAACTGCACACAGTGGGCAAAGCGTACATTTGTTTAATGTTCCAGCTGTTGGTATGTATAGCTACCATGGTGCTTAAGGATTAAGATATTTCCTGTGTACTCAGTTTTAGTATTTAATAATTCTTAACATTTTTATGTTTTTCCCACATATAGATCTGTATTGGTTTAACTACTTTTAATTATCAATGAGAATAAATTAGTCATATAAACATTGCATTTTTGTGATCTTTTTTCAAGGAGCCGGAAATCAAAGAAGAAGGATATGGGAGATGGTATGCTGACTATGCGAGCAAAGCCACCTCCAGCGTTGGAATTTATAGAAATCTTCCAAAAGTTTAAACTTTCGTTTATTTTACTGGTAAGCTGTGCTCATCAGTAAGTTACATTTTTAACTCTTTCCTTAAAAGGACAGCTTTATATTAATTTTGCAGTTGCAATGAAGATACTTGTATAAATTTGAATTAATCAGTTTCCTGAAGGTAGACACCTGCAAAACTGTCACATTTTTCTACCGCATGTTGTTTTAACCATTAGGGTTACATTGATTATATATGGTGCAAATAAATGTCAGTATTTTTTAAATGCTTCCCATCACCAGTGTGAGGATCGGAACTTAAGATATTTACCGTTTTACCATGACAGTGGAGACGGCAAATGCATTCACTGACCAACAAGACAGATGACACACATCAAAAGTAAGCTACAGGTCACACTGTATGAAACATGTGTGTGGAGATGAGAGTAATTTTGTCATTGTGTGTTTGTGACAGATTGAACAGATGGCAGCTTTCAGAAGTTGCATAAGATTTTGAGGCAGAACACACAGGAAGGTTGAGAGATTCATTGCTTTGTGAACTTTGATGCCTCAGAGGGGTAAAATCATTTTAAGTAGGAAATGTATTCAAAGGGCACTTCATATGTCATAATATATATCTATATATCATAATGGGAAATTTTGGTATTAAATTACTGTGATATGTTCTGTGGGAAACCTTCGTAAGTGGGATTGTATTAAGTGGTTTTCACTGTATTTTCAGAGATGTTTTACACATTCTAGAAGTAGTAGACCTTGTGATTGATGTAATTTGAATCTTTATAAATTTTATTGACAGGCCAAGCTGAAGGCTCATATTCATGACCCAAATGCACCAGAGTTGGTCCACTTCTTATTCACACCTCTGGCACTTATTGTGGATGCGTCACATGATACGCATTATGGCCCCAACCTGCCAGCAAAAGTGGTGTCACCCCTTCTTACCGGAGATGCTGTGAATTTGCTCATCAATTGTGTCACAAGCAAAGAAACAGAATTATGGCAGTCACTGGGAGATGCTTGGCTTATTCCAAGGTATTGTTGATTCACTGTGTAATAGAAAGTTATACTTGTAATTAACAACATATGTAACTAAATAGTTTTTTGTGTACTTCATTTGTTAGTGAAGTGAGAGAATTACTGTTATGCTGTAGTGTATTCTGTGGTTGTATTTCTTAGACTGTAAATGTGGCTCTGAATTTATATGCTGTCTTCTTCAGTCCTACTTTTTCTACACCTTTTGTGTCACTGCATTTCATGTTCATTAAAACTACGTAATTTTGTTCACTGCAGTACCATTTATCTCAACTATTTAGAAATGCTGAACTTAATTTTCCCCCTTGCACACAGTGGCATTTTGGATTTAAAAAAAACATGTGAGACTGTTAATGGAAACTTTACTGTAGTCAGAATTGTGTAAGTCAGTGGAACCAGTAGTTTTAAAAATTCTTCCTATTATAATGGAAAAGAATAGAAAGATTTTCAGTGTGTATGTGGTATGTCATAATGTCCATCCTGTCACAATTTTCCACGTGCCACAAACATGCGAGTTATAATCTGGCATTAAAGACATAAGCAGGAAGACAGTTCAATTTTTGTGGCGTTGCTTTTCCCTCCGTTTTAATTTTCTTCTTATCTGGTGTCATGCATAAGATGAATTATTTGAATCAGAAAATACTGAACTGCAGCTTAATAAGTGAGAAATACCATATCTATCCAAATGTAAGATGATCATTTTTTTAATACCTCATGTGGGGTTACCTGATAGTTGTGCACAAAGTGAAACATATTCTGTAAAAGTATCTCCTAACAATTGAAGATTTTGTTGGCATATCTTATATTTGGGGTAATAGGGTATGTGCATAATACAAGGAATTCATAATTGAAAAAAAGAAGTTTTCATATGGACATCCATTTCTTAGCTATCATCATGATTAGTGACAGCAAAGGGCAGAGTGGAATTTGCATCCACCTAAGTCAGTGTATTTTCCACATATTGTGCCAGGGTTCCATTTGAAACAGAGTGGAACCTACTTGATTTATATCTTATAAAATATGTGATTTTATATTTTGTGCCCCAGACTAGGGACCCAGTGATGGATGTAATCATGCAATTGAGGGTGTTTTACGTGTTTTGATTGTAAATGTGTTTGTTCTGTTTTTGTTCTCAGTAAATTTTAATTGGTTGTAGACAGAAATGTGTCAGACAGATTGGTATATGAAATGTGGGGGACAGGTATTAGTTGCATTATTCAGTGTTAATAGAGTTACGAAGAGTTGGGCAATTTACATCACTAGAATATAGACAGGGTGAGTGCGTACAGTAAAATTCTAATTATACTAGATCAGACAATAAATATTGTTACACATATTGATATGTTCGTTATAAATCAGTAATTATTTGGGTTCATTAAATTCTGAAGGATTCATTAAAAATATGAAATCCAAAGCAAAAGTTGGAAGACCTTTAGAATGGGAAATTAAGTTGTAAGGTGCAATTTATGTTTATGCAGATTTGGTAACGTTGAGAAACATATGTAACCCATGAACAAGAATAGGAGCAAAGGCAGTGGTTTGATCATATCAGATAGTCTAGGAATTTGGAACACACTTGGCAACAAAAAAATCAATATGGATAGTTTTGAATGGTGTAAATTTGAACATAAAATATTCATGTAACACATTTTTAATAGGGACCAGTGGAACGGGTATGTTCCTCCATATCATCCAGTGTTTTTGGATGGCTGGTCACCAGAATATCCAGTGGTAGAAGGTACAGGAGTAAACCCAACAACTGCTGCTGCAGAAGGTGCCCGAACTCGGGGTGAAGATGTAAGTAGAAAATTTGATGTCTAGGATTTGAATAGTTGCCATGAACTGGGTGATTTGAATAATGCATTTTATTGTATTAGACTGCCTGTGAAAGGGGGCATGTTTTTTGAAGGTTTATTCTTAAATTAATGCAACCCAAATCATATTTCACTTTAAAGATACTTTTCAGGCAAAATTAAAAGGAACATGTCAAGCTTCTCTGGAGTCATGTCGTATGTTTGAATCTGCTCCTGCTGTACTGATTATTTATTCATTTAATAGTGAAACCATTTGATTTTGTTCCAAAAGCATATAATTGAACTTAGTAATTCAAAACCATGGAACACTGATCGTTTTGAGCTTTAAACTGATAAACAAGAATGAGTACAAACACTACAGAAGGTCAGGAACAAAGATGGTACGTAAATACCATGTAATACATTTTAGAGCACTGTGGAATATACTTGAAAAGCAAAACACCTATATAACGTGACATTGATTGTGAGTATGGCTGTAACACTTATGAAAGCATAACATAACATAACATAATTTGTTACTGGCAGTAACTGTAATGAAAATATGACAGTGCATAGGTTGTGATAATGGCAGTACAATGGAACCTTTCTCCATTGTTTTGTGAAGGGGCAATGGGGGGGGAAACAGTGCAAGCATCAAGTTATGGGAAAGCATTATATATGGCAGAAACACAAGAAAAGAGTGACAAAGGTGAAAATTGTACGTTTTCCACTTAAGACTAATAAAATAGTTAACAAAAGGTTACTTTGGAATACCTTTGTGCAAGTCACGTTTTAGGTGCACTTTTCAAAGAAATGGTGATTTATGTGTAGACCACATCAGTTTATCTGTGATATAATATCAAGGCCTGAACTGTTAGATTTGCAAGAAATTTGGTATATGAATTCTTTACAAAAATTTTGTTGAAGTTTGAGGTCTGTGCAAATCAGTGCAGTAAGTTGTACTTTGCGTAGTGGTGTAAATGAAAATTTGCTCATATTTTGTACATTTTTCATCTGGTCGGATGGAACGTGAACAGGAGATGTCCACAGAAATTTATTGTGTGGGTGTGAGTTTCATGAAAACCTGTGCAGTGAAGGCCACACTATACTTACAGGCATAAATTAATTTATATTCATTCTTCAATGTTTGTTGTCCAATTCTGGTAAATCCACTTACATTTCTTACATGACCAAATCGTGGTGATATTTTGTAAGTATCATTACGGCTATAATGGCAACAACTTATTTGGACAGGTTAGTGCTACTCTAAATTCCACAGACATCATGCTACCTTTGCTATATTTCTCAGAAATGATCATTCCAGGAATGTGGTGGGCAAAGATAAAAAATTACAAACAGTGGAGCTGTTAAATAACACTTCAGGGAACCAAGCATCCCATATAATTAAACGTTGTTCATACAGGTGATATTGAGGGACTGAAAGAAGTGAACGACAGTTGTGGGAAAATGATGTGTGGGTGAACTATGGATAGAGGTTTTACTGTAACAGTAGCAAAAGTAAGACATCAGTGCTTCTGAAATTTTTGTGTGTCACCAAAAAGTGGTGAATTACTGAAACCTTCTACATGCACCATCAAAATATCAACACATTCTTATGGTAGTAGTTTATATTTATGTATTTTTAAGCTCTAGGTTATTATGATTGTAATTACACTTATAAATTTGTTCTGATACATTTCAGTTTCATTTTATACTTCAGTTTACCATACATTAGTATTTTACTTCTCTGAAGATGACCATACATTTGGCTGAAGCATGTAGGAGTTCATTGTGTATATAAACTAATTTTAATGTACTTATGTATATTTGTTGGTACCATTATTGTGTATACTTGAATAATGCGTGGATCATGTCACAATAACAGCTCATTTTTTGGACTTGACTGTTAAAGAATTCAGTTTGGCATTGTTGTGCAAAGTGATGTAAAAATGGAGAAATTTTTATTGGTTAACATGGTGGGTACCATGGTGTTAACATGTAGGATTGAAATAATTTTCTGTACTAGAATTTGGCATAGAAATGGGGAGTGTAAGTGTGGCAGTTAATTTCTTTATTGAGGACATGGAAACTTTACCAACATTTACTTGTAGATTTATGTATCTGAATTATGGTTTGGACAATGAAATTCTGCAATACATTATGTAACAGAGTGTCAGGTTGATCTAACAAGAAGTAGTTTGTATTATAAACTATAGCTTGCTGGGGAGCTGTGACTTATTACTATGTTTACCTGAATGCAAGAGGGTTCTAATCTCAGATGACACCCTAAGAATAAAACGTCTGCTAAGAAAAAATATTTTACTATTAATTTCATACACTTAATACACAAAGCATGTCAGATTCTATCTACCTTTACCTATCTTGTCGCTATCACCATCTTCATGGTCGGTGCAGTCATCTTCATCACAATCCTAATATTCCCATCCTCTTCACTGCCATTCCACAACTTATCACTGTCAGTATCATCCACTGCATTGAATGTTTAGCATTTCTTAAAACCCTTCACAATCACTTCTGGTGAGAGGCACTGCCATGCTGTTATGATCCGCATTTACTAAATACTACATTTATATTTCTTGGTTTGTATACTCGCTTGAACATGTGAAGATTCAGTTTTTTACACAGATGGTGTTAAGTATTTAAATACGTGTGTTTTGGATTTATGTGTTGTGTCTGTCGTCTGATCAGTCTGAGTTCATGGCTCTTTTTAGGGTTTTTAATGTGCGGATTGGTCCAGGTTTTATTTTTGAGCCTTGTAGTTAATTTTTAATCTTTCAGTAGCCATTTTCTTTTTACTACCCTCAGACCAGATCTGTTTCCAGGGACATATCTTAACAAGTTACTGCTTCAATGGTGCCCATTACTTGAGAATAATTTAATCTAAGGGGTCCACCGGTTAGGTGCTGCTTTGCCTGAACACGGAAACAGAGCTGGCTTCCAAAACTTCATGGATCTTTACGAAATCAGATGAAGGACAGGGTCCTTCAAAAGAATATTGTGTCAGGCAACTTCCATTGTGCTTTGTTCTCTGTTTTGGATTTCTTGACCCTTGAAGCTGAGACCAATAGGTT
>Ga0209755_10006678_pt1 | contig 12681 bp, 24 predicted proteins | sample TergutCo191P1_FD_187301 | JGI IMG/M metagenome (GOLD analysis project Ga0209755, IMG submission 187301) | Cornitermes sp. P1 segment gut microbial communities from Petit-Saut dam, French Guiana - Co191P1 (SPAdes) (version 2) | ecosystem: Host-associated > Arthropoda: Insects > Digestive system... | reverse complement strand
TTGTCGGTTTTACCGGTTATGAATTAACGCTTTCTTATGATTCCTTTGACACAATCAGCGCATCCGCGCCATATACCAGCGCAATGGCGGAGCTACGGGATGCCATAACGCCATTTGCGTTTAAGCCTTGCGAAATTTATTATAATGACGAACTGATATTCAAAGGCTGCCTGTTGACTCCAGACCCGGAATTAACCGGCAGCACGGGGGAAATAACATTACAGGCATACCCGCATTGCGGCATCCTTAACGACTGCACGGTGCCCCCGACAAAGTACCCCTTGCAAGTTATGGGGATAAACATGCGCGGCATAGCGGATGCCGCCTGCGAGCCTTACAATATCCCCGTCGTAATCGACGGCGACATAGGCCCCGATTTTACCGAGGTAAGCATAGAGCCAAACGAAAAAATAATGGGTTTCTTGACAAAATTAGCGAAACAAAGAAACCTTCTTATTACCAACACAAGAAACGGGGAGCTATTAATTTTTACGGCAAGGCAGGAAAGAGCGTTTGAGACATTTGCCGAGGGAAGCAAGCCCATAACATCATTAAAAGCAAAGTTTTCCGCGCAGGGTTTCTTTTCACATGTCACGGGTTTTTGCAAAACAGGCGAGGACTACCCCTCAAAATCGTACACGCTGGAAAACGGATACTTAATAAACAAAGGCATTATGCGTCATCATTCTATCATGGTTGACGACGCCGAAACCCTGGACGAATTACAAAAAGGCGTGGAGGCATACGCCGGCAGAATGTTTGCGGACTGCGTGTCATACGAGCTTGCGTGCGACACGCACCGCAATTCAAGCGGCAGCCGCTTCCAAAAAGGCATGACCGTTTGCGCATATGCCCCAAGCGCAATGATAACGAAAGAAACAAATTTTATTGCGCGTTCCGTAAAGCTTGCGAGAACCACAGACGGCAAACAAACGACGCTTGACCTTGTGCTCCCCGGCTCTTACACCGGAGCGATGCCGGAGGCGTTCCCGTGGGAATAATCGCCAGGTGCGTCAAATACGCCGCCGAAAAACTAGTAACCCTTACGGGGGAAACGGTCAAGGATTTTAACCTAAATACTTTGCTGTATACCCCTGCCGGGGATGATTCCATACCGCTGCCAGACGAACGGTTGCTATTGGTTAAAGTAGACGGCAGCGGAAAGCATGTAACGGCTGGGGTGTTGACCCCTTCGCAGGGCGCAAAGCCCGGGGAAAAAATATTTTTTGCGAGGGACAAAGACGGCAATATTGTCAGCAAAATGTCATTTTTGGGGGATGGCACCGTAAAGCTGGAGGCGGATAAAGATTTTATAAAAAGAATAAAAGGCGATTACAGCATGGATATTGAAGGGGAATCAAAAACAACCGTAGCCGGAGACGCGTCATTCAAGGGAAAAGGCAGCGTGAACCAAGAGGCGGCAAAAAATTATGAGATAAAGGCTCCATCCGCGCAAATAACGGGCGGAATGCTGCAAGTTGACGGGGCGGCACCGCCAAGCGGAACCGGCCCGTTTTGCGGCTTGCCCGCCTGCTTGTTTACAGGGGCGCCGCATATCGGAAATATCGTAAACGGGACATAGGGTGCTAAAATATGGCAATGAATGGCAATGTATTGGGCACAGCGATAGCCAACGCGATTATGCACACGGACGCAACCCCGGAAGCCAGATCGGCGGTTATTGACATTTGGCGAACAATAGCAACAGAAATCGTAAGCCATATACAGGCCAACGCGCTAGTGCAACCTGGAATTGCCGTAGGAAATGCAGTCCCGGCGGCCCCTGGCCCGGTGGCAACCGCCGAGCCGGGGAGAATAGAATGAGCCTGCAAACGTTCGAGGGCGACCTCCGGTTGAATGACACGCCAGACGGCGGCGACATACTCATTAAAGAAGGGCTAATTCTGAGCGATAAGACATTCAGCACCGCAGTTTACCTATCTCTTTTCGGCGGCAACAAAGAGGATAACGGAAGGGTCAGAAACCGCAAAACATGGTGGGGCAACACGCTTCGCGGGGTAAACGAAAACCAGCGCCTGGTATCCCGTTTGCAAGCGATTATTTTTGGGTTGCCGATGACGACAAAAAACATGCTGGACGCGGAAGAAGCGGCGCGGCTCGATCTTGGCTGGATAATAACTGAAAAAATAGCAAGCGAAATCATAGCAAGCGGCAGGGCGGTTTCCCGCAATCGTTTCAGCCTTACGATACAAATCAACGCTAACGGCGACACGATATATAACAATGCCTTCGCGATATTCTGGAGGTCGGCAAATGCAGTTTGAAAACAAGACAATCGAAGAAATAAGAGACCTCATCATTAACGCCATAGGCAATAATTTTAATATCGCTTTTCGCTTATTGCCAAAATCATTTTTGTTTACCATTGCAACAGTGCTAGCGGGAGTATTCGTCACATGCTATAAGCAAATAGCGTGGGTTTTTTTGCAGTTGTTCCCGGAAAGCGCATACTGGAAAACGGTAACGACGCTAGGCATACCGATAAGGCCGCTGGTAAAGTGGGGCGTGCTAATCGGGGTGGGAGAGCCTAGGCTAGGCACCCAATGGCGCGGGCAAATTGTTGCATACGTTGCAAACGCCGGAACCGCGCTAATATCGGGGACGCAATTAAGAAGCGATATTACGGGCCTTGTGTATATCACCGAGGATACAGTCCGGCTTGAACATGACACCGCGCTAGTCCGGATTATTTGCGCCGATATTGGCCCTGCCGGAAACCTTGAAAAAGGGGATACGCTGGACTTTGTAACGCCTCTTGGCAACGTCCAAAGGACGGCAGCCGTGGAAGCCGTAACGGCTTATGGGCTGGACGGCGAAACCGAAACGGAGTACCGCGAGCGCGTTATCCGGCGTTTCCGCTCGCCGCCGCTTGGCGGGGCCTTGTCCGATTACCAGACGTGGGCATCCGACGTGCCGGGCGTTATAGGCGCATACCCCTACAGCGATCCCAACTCGGCGGCGGGCGTGCTTGTTTTTGTTGCCGGGGCCTTGGCGCAGTTTCCGCGCCGCATACCAACCGCTGACCTTTTGCGGCAGGTCGGCGAGGCTTGCACGTTCGACCCCGTAACAGGCAGGGCAAACCGCAAGCCAATAACGGCGGTACTCGACCCGGCTTTTAATGAAACTTATACGAATATTAGACCAATATCCGTTCTTAATTACAACGTGCGTATCAATGGAGTAGTAGGTATACCGACTGCTGATTTTGCAAACGCCGTCAAACCGGCCATAGAAAATTACTTCCTTGGCAGGGAGCCTTACATACGCGGGCTTTCGGATGATAACAACAGGCTTGACACAATATCAAGGAACAACGTTACCAGCGCGGTCGATCAAATATCCATATCACTGCGGGCAGAGTTTGACGATGTTGTTTTGGAGCGAAACGGAACGCTTGTCGCAAGCGAAGCCCTGGGCATGGGCGAGCTTGCCGAGTTATCGCAATTGCACGTGAATGGGGTTGCCGTATGAGAGGAAAGTTTTTCGAGACAATCAAGCTGCTGTTCCCCCGCTCCAGGGCTTTTGAACTGTTTGCGGACAACTCAAAGCGAAAGTTTTTCAAGGGGCTTGCCGAGCTTCCGGAGGATATCCGCAAAGAAGCGGAGCTGGCATATCTTGATTTATTCCCGGAGACTACGCGCTTTCCAGATAAATGGGAGAGCGTTTTCGCGCTTCTTTTTACCGAGGCGGAAAAGATAAAGCGCAGGGATATACTGGATTCAATGTGGAAAATGTTTGCCGGCGATCAGTCAACGTCATTTCTGGAATCCATGTTGCAAAGAATAGACCCAGGCATACGCGTCATAGAAAACATACCGGTCAGCAACCCCCGGCATTCCAACGTTGTGATTCTTGCCGTATGCGGGCATCGCTCCATGCGGTGCGGGCATAAAAAAGCGGTCTGCGGGTACAGGCTGGGCAATGAGGATTTTGCGCCCACGATCATAAAGAACGACGCGACTACGGAATACAACATACCGGCGGAAACCGCCTATTGGGAAAACTGCTTTTTCATCTGCGCCTCGGTGATACGCAACCGGCATCAAGGCATACTTTACGTGGAGCCCCTGCAACTGAGCGAGACATGGAAGAACTATGTTGAATACATAATCCTGAAAGTAAAACCTGCGCACGCGACAGCCATCGTGTTTATTGACTGGCTGGAAGGAGAAAACGGATGATAAAGATTGACGAAAACTATACCGATTTTCGCGACGATTCCGATCCCGGCTATCCGGGGGGAAGGCCATTGACGCGCCGACGCCGGAGAGCATTGAGGGTACGCCGATTTTGGCAAGGTGGATGAACTGCGTCAACGGGTTTCGCCAGGCGATTTTCGTCAAGGCGTTTGGCTCGATTTCGGGGGTCAGCGGCAGGCCGGACAACGCCGGCGAGTCGGACACCGTCGATGCCATAGAAAAAATAATTGCCGACGACGTTGCCAATGAGCGGGAAGCCCGCGCGCGGGGGGACGCGGAGACGCTTGCCCAGGCTGAGCGGATGGTCTTGGAGGCGCAGCTTGCCACCAACACATGGCTTCCCTCCGTCGATACGGTCGCGGACTTGCCTGCGGACGGGCTTGACCCGGGAAAGAATTATTTGTGCAAGGTGCTGAATGACGCTAATCCGGACAACAACATCGTGTGGCAGTTGGTGGCGGGCGAGGCGTGCTGGAAGCCCTTCGCGCCAATCGCGTTTCTCCCGGCGGCGACGGCGACGGAAAGGGGCGGAGTTCGCGTTCCTGGCGGCAACGGGCTTGCCCTTGAGGACGACGACGCGCTGAGGCTGTCCCTCGCCACGCCGGAAGCCGCAGGAGCCATGAGCGCGGCGGACAAGAAAAAGCTGGACGGGATAGAGGAAGGAGCTACGGCGAGTACAGGAGGCGGGAAATACGGGCGGCAAGTGTTTCTCGCAGATGGCACTTTCATAGTGCCTCCTGATGTTACCAAATTAATTATATCTGCTTGCGGCGGCGGTGGTGGCGGCGGAGCTGGTGCCGGAGGCACTACTGCCAATTTTGGTGGCGCTGGCGGTGGCGGCGGTGGAGCTGCTGCTGTTATTGCCACAGAATATACGGTGCTGCCCAACAGCCTCTTAACGATATCGATAGGTAGTGCTGGCGCTGGTGGCACTACTAACGGTAGCGCAGGCAACGCTGGAGGAAATGGCGGTAACACTGTCATTTCAGGGCTGATCACACTAGCAGGCGGTAGAGGAGGCAACCCTGGCGGTGCCTCTGGCGGCGCTGGTGGGCAAGGGGGAGCCGCTGGAGGACAAGGAGGTGGGCATGGAGGCGTTGGCGGCAGGGGCACTCCTACTGCTGGTGCCGCAGCAGGAGCCAGTGGTGTTGGCGGCACTGGTGGCAATGCTGGTAACGGCGGTGGCGGCGGCGGTAGCCTTGGTGCCGGCGCTGGTGGCAGAGGTGGAGCTACCCCCAGTCTTCCTGGAACTGGTGGTATAGGTAATCTTGGCAGCGGCGGTGGCGGCGGTGGTAGTGGCGGGAATACGAGCCAGGCAGGAACATCTGGGGGTGCAGGAGTCGTAATTATTGAGTGGGAAACTACCTAAACCAAAAATGCTGCACAGCGAAAATTGCAACCTGCAGACACTCGCTGCCCTTTCTCCCTAATTCTAGGGAATGATCCTGCAGAAGTCCTTGCCACAATTGACATTAGGGTGATCACGGTGAGCGCCATGCGGATACACGCACAGAAGGCGAAAGTACCCTCTGAAATAGCCATCCGTGCTGCCTTGCACGAAACGCACTTCGGGTATGCGAGTTGGCGGCGGCGGATCTAGCCTTGAGGGATACGTAAACGGCAGCCGTATGTTTTGGTGCGTCCTTGTCTCAAAGATTACGTAATTGCTGCGGGCAGGATCCGTGTTGTTATGTGGAGCCAGCGTAAATGTCCCCGTATGGAAAAAACTGAAAGTAACGTCGCGATCAGTTAAATTAGTGATGACGGTATCGGGCCACTCATGCACGGCACATGCGGAAAATAAAAAAGCAACGGCAAGGCCAAAAGCCAATTTTTTGATCATAAGCAACCTCTTTCAATACCCATATGATGTATATCAGACTACACCCATCAGATCGTTGGGTCAAGCTGTTTGCGTGGCATTTTTGGCTTGGTTTAACGTGAGTCCAACGGGATAAGTTGATCGCAAGCCGCTAGGCACGGACTTCCTTGAGCGGACGCGGTGCGTCCTTGAGCTCGTCCAGCCGAGGATCGTTCCAGCGGTCAGCCATAGTCTATAATCTCCCTGGCACGACCGGCAGCTCCCGCGCTTTGACGGCGTGTTCCGCGTACTCGAAGCTAAAGCCCTCGGCTTCCAGCTCCTTTCGCATAGCCGCATTGCTGGCTTTTTTTTGCTCCCACGTCATCCCCCCCATTTCGTCCTGAACCTCAAGCCGCCATGCGCGGACTTCCTGGACCGGATACGGCAAATGCCTGAATTCCTCCATCCGCGGATCGTTCATGTAGTCATGCTCCGTCATCGCCCATAACCTCCCCTGGCTCATATATGCCTATATTCTCGTAGCCCTCGGCTTCGTTTACCATTGCAGTCAGCCGTATTGCCTTGTCCTTTATGATATGCTCGAAATTCTGGCTCACTATAAAATCTAAGCCATGCACCGCCGCAGATGCAATATGCAGAGCGTCGGTTCTGTGCTTGGCGGGAATCGCCGTCGCCTCGATATATCTGTCGGCAAGCCATTCCACCCTCTCGTCCTCCGGCAATACCCTAACGCCGCAGTCTTCGAGCAATTTCAGCATTTCGTCCCGGCGGCACTTGTCGCGGGTTTTCCTAAGCTCCCTGATAACGTCCTCGGACGTGTACGGCTCGAACTCGCCTGCTTTTACCGCCTCGAAAAATCGCCTCGCGTCACGGCAGTATTCCACGGTTTTCCCGTAATACTGCCCCCTTGTATGGGCGAAATAGAAATTGAAAAGCGTCGTCTCGATATAAACCTTCGGCGTTTCCATGCGATATGGGGTATGTTGTCATGCAACTCGACCGCCTGTCAATGATCGAATTGCTTGGCAAGGCTTCCGCTTAGTCATATGGGCTTGGATTAGTAGGTTTCCGGCTTTCGACCCCACACGGCAGGATGTGGACGCAAAACTACCCCGTTTTTTTACCGTGGACTGGATTAGCCCCAAGCCCATGCTCTTGATCTGCTTCCAGAGGCTGTATTTGTGTCTCTCCCTGCCTTCTTTTAATTAGGTCTGCCTCTAAAGTTGGATGAAATGCCATGAAGTTTGTCTTGGAGGATTTCTCCCGTAGGATTTCGGCTTCTTCGTCTGTTAACCCAGCTTCCTTAATAGCTTCTTCGACTGATCGCTCCCGATCTATCTCCAATTGTTGCTTTCTTATCTCTTGGGTTTGTTTATTACGCCTCAAGTTGAATATTTTTGCATCATACTGGGCTTTTGAAATACCTAATTCATTCAACTGGTATTCAAGAAGGTGATTCACCACGTCTGTAAAGGAAACATTTCTAGCAGTGGCAATGGATTCAATTTCATCATGTATCCATCTGTCAAATCTAACTGATCTATGCCTTCCATTATCTTTCCGGACACCCTTTTCCGAATCGTCCATGCCCCAATTATCGGTTTTTTTTATTTTAAATCAAGGTTTTCAATAAATCCATTTTTTTTACGGAAACCACTTGACGCATACCACATATTGTGGGACAATATGTGGTATGAAGACACATAAAAAACCGAGTTCAATCAATCTACCCATTTGGATGGATTTGGCCGTCCGTGACTTGGCGCAGAAGCACAAACGGTCAATGAGTGGCGAAATTGAGTTTTTGATTGAGGAGGCGATCAAAAACACCATGCCAGAAGTATATAAACAGCATAGTATGTCAGACGAAAGCATAAAACAGCCAACGGACAACAGGCCGGCGGCGTAGGGAGAGGGAATGAGCCACAGCGCGGAAAGGCAAGCCGAAAGGGAACGGGCAATATTCACGGGGTGCAAGCAGAAAGAAAAAAGCGTCCGTTTACCCCCGTGCGTCAAAGAGCTGCATAGCTATATGGTGGACTCCTACAACCGATTGATCGAGGTTCTTGAACGAGAAAATTTGCCCTTTAAGGTTTCAGACGGCAAATCGTGTGTGTATGTCAGGGGGCCAGGCGACCCCCGTACAGAAATTGTGCTTATTTCACGGAATAGTCTTTTGCCTCCAAATTTTCAAGAAGGGTCGTGCCCTCATGGGTACCGTCTAGCCGGGTGTACTCCCGTAGCGGCAGATGATAGTTGCTGTCAATACAGGCCCCGTCATTCAGCACAGGAAGAAAAAAGTGGTAAAGACGCATGATGCTTTCGATGTCGGGAACCGGCTTGTACTTTGCGTTTTTGTTCATCATCGCAAAGAGTAGCTCGTTCTGCATGTGCAATTCCGCCAACACAAAGGCGGTGTTGACATTGGAATCACTCGAAATGGATGGTGTTTTTTGAGAATCGTTCATAATGCCCCTCCTGTGGGGTTAGTTGATGTTGGTAGCTCGATTATACCACATCAAGGGGCTTTTTTGGATTTTGGAGGAGCGGAGATGAAAAGTATGGCAAGGGCGCAGGAAGCCCTTAAAGAGGATTACGGCATCTCAAACGAAAGTGCGAAACAGCCAACGGACAACAGACCGGCGGCGTAGGGGGCAGGGATGGACAGTGTCGGGGAAAGGGAAATGCTTATCTGCATGGCCTGTAAAAAAAAGCTAACCCGTCAGTTTGGCAACCTCAAAGCCGCCATGGATGCGGATGATGGACAGCCTTGAGGAAGCCGACAAAAGAGACGCAATTACTATTCGGAGGCTTCGCCCAGAAACGCCGCCGAAAGCTCCTCCCGAACCGCTGCCAAGACCGCAACGTCTCCGCGAATATCGGGAATGTGCTCGGATTTGCCCGCTAAAGACTTTATCGACTTAGCCAGGCGTTCGTACTGCTCCCATGTGAGCTGCATGGTTTCGTTCATAATGCCCCTCCTTGTGGGGTAAAAGATTTGTTGTGGTTTCGATTATACCACATTGAGGGGCTTTTAATTTTTTGATACGGAGGTACGGAGATGAATGAGGCTCAAAAAATCGTGCAGGCGGTAGGGTCTGCCGTAACCGCGCAATCCGAGGAAATGATTGATTTTCTCAAGCAGAAAGGGTTTAAGGACGTAATAGTTTACTTTGGACACTCCGCACGGGATGTGGATCCTCCCCGCATAAAAAACCTTTTCACCATCAGGATAGAGGCTACCGTTGATCCTGCCGAGTTTCTGGGAACTGATTGCCAATGAGTTCCTTGAGTCTCTGGGCAGAGCGTTTGATCTCCCCGATTGCGGACAAAAAATGGGTGCGCTGTGTTTCATCCTTTGGTTCCTTAACCTTGGTAGCAAGGTTATCAACGGCAATCTGGATAATGTTCACCTGTGTCAGCATTTCGCTCATAACGCCCCTCCTTGTGGGGAAAAGATTTTGTGGTGATTTCGATTATACCACATCGAGGGGCTTTTCTTGGATTTTGGGGGGTTGATTGATGGATAGAATGATCTACTTCAGACGCTCAGGGTTTGTTTCGGGACGTGTTCCCAACAAAATGGCAACAATGGATAGCGGCTCACCCATCCTGATTGTCGTAACGTCCGTCCTTGTCAGGAAAAAGCGTCTGCTTGTGGACACCAAAGGTTATTCCGATAAGGGCGTAACTTGGACGCTGGACTCTCTTGAAATTGACGGCGATACGAAGCAGTTCAACGGTCCTTGGGATAAGCTGGACAATTACATCAACAATAAAAAATTTGTTGCGGATGATGGCAAGATTTACAGAATACAGGCAACGTTAGTGGACACGAGCCGTAATACAGACTACGTCTACGAATATCTTAAACGCCACTGGAGTGGCGTTCATGGCGGAAAGGGAAAGTGGTATTTCTCAAATGGAGAAACCTACCAAAATTTTTCCCCAGCCATGACGAACAAGATAGGATTTCAAAATATTTTTCACATTAACATGGGCAAGCTGAAAGATAAGATAATCGCAATATTCGAAAACTCATTCTGGAGAACAGGTACATGTCAGCCGCCTTGGTGCCCAAATTTTCCAGAGGATTTCAGATGGGGAAAGGATAGCCGAGTCATAAATGCTTACGCATTCAACCTTGCCATACTTGAACTTATCGCAGAGTATTGGTGCAAAGAACATCTGAATCTCCCATCTTTGGATTGGCCAGCCTTTTGGGATGCGGCCAAAAAAGGCGAATTTTATATGGAGGTTGTTTGATGTGCGAGCGTGAAGGACGGGGCGGGGAAAACTGCCCCTATCAGATGCACTGCCCAAAGCGGTGCGTAACTTGCGGCGATGACGGCAACGCCGTTTGCATAAACCCCATGCCGATAACGGACGGTGAAAGAACCACGGTGCAAGGAGGTGCGGAAAATGACGGTATACATGATTAAAAAGGCCGCTGGCAAGGAAAGGCTGACGAGGCTCCATGAAAACATCGAGAGGGTGCGGATCGAGCCCGTAAGCGATACCGGTGAGGACGCTATTTGCTACGTGCTGGACTCGGCAACCGGAACCGTTGCCTACGATTACGACGAATGGGAGTGCAAGCTGTTAAGCATCCGCACGACAAAGAAGGGCTGGGCGAAAATATCGATGGACATGCTGGCGGCGTTTCCGTTCCGTTTTTCGTTTATCCGGTGCGCCAACCACGAGGGGCGCGAGTATTGGCTCTATTGCGATACCCAGGATAACAACAAAACTGTTTGCTTGCTGGTACGGCCATGAGATACCAACGTTGCGGGGCTTGCGGCGCGTACCTAGAGGGGCCGCAAGCAAAGAAAATGAAAGATAACATCTGCTGGAGTTGCGGCGGCATCAATTACCCACGGGAAAGCATCGGCGAGGCTTTGGCAAAAGAAGCCGCAGGCAATCCTTCTGGCACTGAGGAGGCGAAAGATGGCGATGCCCGCAATGGCTAACGTAAAATCTAGCTACTCGTGCAAGCTGTGCAACCGCCCCTTACGCGATTTCGTGTCGGTAAAAATTGGCATAGGCCCGATATGCAGGGCGCAAGACAGAAAACAGGGGGAGTTTGATTTTATGAATGCGAAATGGCGGGTTTTGAAACACGTTCCAGGCAAATACATTTTTATAGAGGACATAGGGCACCACATGGGGCGCAGTATTACCAGCAATGTCGAATATGTCATAGAACGGCTTTATATAGAGCATGACATAACTTCTGGCACTAGGGTTATTTACAAAGATTCCGATGGCAACATTGACGAGATAATCCATGCCGCCGGTAGGTTCAAAACCTTTAAGCCTGGGCATGACGGCATCGACCTAGAGGGGATCGGTTAAATGCAATCGACACGCACGGCCGGAAAATCATGCCCCGTATACGTGGGCGGTATTTTGTACAGCAGCATTTTTGAGGCAAGTATAGAATCCGGAATATCTTCATTCTGGATACTGAGCCGACTAAAAACCAGCGAAGGCAAACCGGTTTTTATTAGGGGTACCGCCGTGGTAGAAAGGGAATGGGTGCAACGAATACTGGCCGCAATAGATTACAAGCATGTAGAGGCGAGAAAATGAAAGACGGTGAATCACTGGCACTGCATGGTATGCAGATCGCCATCGAACGCTTGACAATAGAGATAACAAAACAACGGCAAGAAGCCGAGGCGCAAGCCCGTTACAAGGGTTTGCCGGAATGGGTAACACTCAAACAGGCCGCTACGCTTAAAGGCGGCCCGACATTTACCACATACGGGCAAAAATCTTTCCTTATGCCCTGTTGTGGCAAAAACTCCCGCATGGTAGGAGGTCGGCGTTGCTGGCACCGCGACGACGTTATTGTGTGGCTTGGCATAACGGATAAAGAATTAAAGCAATATGCGGATAAATACAGCACAAGGCTTCCGGATAACTACGAAAAAAGGAGCGCGGGATGACAGCAAAAATTGAAAAGGTTTGCCTAGAGCTTTCGAAATTTTTAACAGCGAAAAATGAACGTTACGGCAATTCTGCACTGGAACCGTTAAAAGTCTTTTCACAGGCTGACTCGGGGAATTCTATCTGCATGAGAATCGACGACAAGCTTTCAAGGATACGCAACGGGAAGGAGTTGCGTAAAAATGACGTAGTTGATTTGGCGGGCTATCTTGTCTTGCTAATGATCGATATGGACTGGACGAGTTTTGATGAAATGCTTGACTAGTGCCAAAAGGTATAATCAAAACAGGGGAGGTTATTGCAAATGGTGATAACAACATCATCCTGGAAGGGCGGAACAGGCAAAACGACGCTCAATGTGCTAATGGCCGAAACGCTGGCAAGACGCGGGAAAAAGGTGCTGATTATCGACCTTGATTCCAACTGCGCAATATCGCAGTGTTATGACCAGCTTATGAAAGACGTTACTTCGATGGAGTTTCTGTCGGCGGTTGACAGTTTTCAGGGGCCGTGCAAATGTTCTGAAAACATCGATATTATTCCAGGGAACATTAAAAACGTTCTGCTGAATAATGTTTCTGACATACAGCTAAAAATAAGCATCAAAAAACACGGCTTGCGGGATAAGTATGATTACATCATAATCGATCCCCCTGGCTACCTTGGAGCGCATACCCGCAACGCCGT
>Ga0209755_10006677_pt1 | contig 12682 bp, 7 predicted proteins | sample TergutCo191P1_FD_187301 | JGI IMG/M metagenome (GOLD analysis project Ga0209755, IMG submission 187301) | Cornitermes sp. P1 segment gut microbial communities from Petit-Saut dam, French Guiana - Co191P1 (SPAdes) (version 2) | ecosystem: Host-associated > Arthropoda: Insects > Digestive system >... | reverse complement strand
TTACCCAGTGCTGGTAGAAAAAACATGTTTGTCAGTGTGTTTACATTTGGTCTGTTTCCACACCATGGCCATCATCACGCTGGGAGTTGAATGTTTCCTGTATCTTCCTGAGCATACATTTATATTGTACATAGGCCAGTATTTCTTAGAATTACACAACTGCTAATTCTTGTTCCAAAACTTCTATATTTCTTTGGTGTATGTTGTTTGAAAGTGACTCTGCCTTTGCAGAATAGAATAATTTAAAATGCTAATTGTTTCAGCTGGTCTGTAATACTCAGTTTATGAGCCAATGAATGTGTGTTTTCCACAGTAGGTTGGATTTTTTGTGTCTTGTCATGATCGTTTTTGTTGACTGAAATGCAGAAATCTGTCATGTGTAGTGCTGATAATGTTTCATAGTGCTTCGGATGAATGAATGTGTGTCAGTCATGTTCTACTAGCACTTGTGTTATGTCACATTAGTACTGTGGCATTCTAATGTACAAGGTCTAACACACACGCAGGAACACCAGCAATGCATGTGACTGAAGCTGCCCTGCCATATGTATTTAATCACTTTGACAAACTGAATTGTTGAGGAGAAAATAGGCATAAAACATGACACTATAGAATTCAAAAGTCACATGCAAATCCTTACAGCAGAAGGAAGGAAATTTACCTTTGGTGCCATATTGCACTAGCCACTTTGAGAGAGGTCTGTTTGGGTTTTCCTCGCCCACTTATTTCAAAATATGATACGGGCTTATTCGGGCTTATTCGTGAGCACATAGATAAGCCAGTGTTCTAAGAAACATAAACTCTTGCTGACTTACACAACTTGTTATACACATGTACAGTCATCTCCAAATTTTGTAGCATGGTGTGATTAACAGAAATAGATGTTTGAAATGAATTATTATTTGAACTAAAATTTAAAACAAAAAGAACAAATTTAAAAATGATTGTAAACTAAGTTGTGTAAATATAAGTGGATCGTTTCACAATTGAAGAAACAATTAGATAGCTCCATCCTTAAGAGTTTACTTTTCATTTGAAGTGTTTAGGATTAAAAATCTATAAAAAATACAAGGTTAGTATCAGTGAGTGCAGGAATGGCCATCTAAGGTGAAAAGAACTCTGGCCATCAGCACCTACAATGGTGTTTAAATCTGCTTTACTTTAAAGGTTTGTGCACTTGTAAACACAGTAATGAACCTTTGGGTTCCATAAAATGCGGGAAATTTCTTGACTAGTTGAGAACAGGTTATCTTCTCAAGAAGGATTCTGCTCCATGAAGTAAGTACTTCTCAGGTTATTCTTTTTGATGGGATGGTGTCTGATTCATGATAGAGGTATACTGAGGTAAGAGTAAGTTTCCTTATTCTCTTTCCTCTAATATGTGTCATTCTTACTGTTGTCAGATCCGTAGAGCAGTTCTCCAACAACGGAAAGGCATGAATTGTGTTCCTGACAAATATGCAGGGTACAGGAACAATACTGGGTCTGGCAGAGAACAGCAACCTGTCAATTGCATAATCCCCTTGTTTGGTCCCCACAAACCCAGGGTTCTTGAATAAGTGCTATATCAATCTCCCTTATAGCAGGTTTTCAACAAAGATATGCTGTCACACCCTTGCTATGGAGCAGATTTATTTTGATAAATTTACATCTTTCACATCTGGCCTTTTTAGACCCATTGTTTGGTGGAGTGAGTTTTTGTGCCCTGGTTGCCCTGAGCTGCTGGTAACACTGACTGCCCAAGTTTTTGTGCCCTGGTCGCCCTGAGCTGCTGGTAACACTGACTGCCCAAGTTGTTGTGTCCTGGTTGCCCTGAGCTGCTGGTAACACTGACTGCCCCAGTTGTTGTGCCCTGGTTGCCCTGAGCTGCTGGTAACACTGACTGCCCCAGTTGTTGTGCCCTGGTTGCCCTGAGCTGCTGGTAACACTCTGACTGCCCCAGTTTTTGTGCCCTGGTTACCCTGAGCTGCTGTTAACACTCTGACTCCCCCAGTTTTTGTGCCCTGGTTGCCCTGAGCTGGTGGTAACACTCTGACTGCCCCAGTTTTTGTGCCCTGTTTGCCCTGAGCTGCTGGTAACACTCTGACTGCCCCAGTTTTTGTGCCCTGTTTGCCCTGAGCTGCTGGTAACACTCTGACTGCCCCAGTTTTTCTAAGCTTTACCTTAGCAGGCCCAGGTAACTTCGGTCTGGCTGCTTGCAGGACCACCACCAACACACATTTTCTGGTATTATCTCCTTGTATAGAAATGCCAAATGAAGTGGCTCCCTGGAGTGCTTCTTGCATAGCTAAGTGTCTTACATTTGGCAAGTCCTTATCCTGTATTATTTGCTCTGTGTCCATAGGTCTGTTGAAAATGCCAGCCATCTGGGATGGTCTGCCAGCACCGCTGGCCCTCCTTTAAGCAGTATTGTACAGTTGTCTCTACAACAGAGCCCCTGCACTGAATGGGTGTATTTTTGCTAGCCATTTCTGCATGCATCTACAAGTAGTGGGGAAATAACAGTCACCACCACTAGAGCATCTTGGAGGCGGCAGGCATACATATAACAGGGTGCTGCCTTGTGCCCCAAGGGTTTTGTTCATGACGCTGCCTAAGTGTCATGAAGCCTTTGGCACAGTGCTGCACACCTTGGCCTGAAAGGACCATTTTTCCTGTTACCTTTTCCACCCCCATCTGCAATGTGGATGCCAGAGGTTGGCTTTTGCAGGGGAAACTGTTAATAAATGTCAGTGATGCACTGTGAAAAACAATGTAGCCATTTTTCTGTAACCTTAGAAATTGTGGGTAGCGATTCTTTGACAGGTCAGACTGTTCTGATCAGGTTCGTTCAAGTGGTTGTGCATGCATCTGGTGCCCAATTTGAATCTCAGTCAGGCATTACAGGGATTTGCACTGCCCCTTTGACAGAAATATTGTGTCCAAACATATTATTGGAAATACAGCACAGTTTGCTTGTTTGAATTGTTACATAGCAAGAAATGTAACATTAAATAAAACGAAGTTATAAAATTCTTTTTAAGCGTAGCCTGATGACCCATTAGGGTCAAAACATGTTGCTTCAATTAAAGCATCGAACTTTCATTTGTCAGCAGTTTATATGTTTATAAATTGATCACATGAGAACACAGCGGGGTGTGTAACTTTAAAATTGTAGTTACTGATGTTCGAGTTCACAGGTGAGATCTATTTCTAATAAATCTTATAATCAGATGTCCAGTATGCAAACATTTCAGGAGCAGTGGATTAATTTAGATTACCAGCCAGAGGACAGGGACTGGTAGTGGTACATATGAATACTTCAGGGATGTTACCAGAAATTGGAAGTTTTATTAAATAATTGGTTTGAATAAATTATTACTGGTTTCATTTTTTAAAACATTGACATTTTTACCAATAATTCTGGAAGGAAATCTAAAATAAAGTTAACAAATATAGATATAAAATAAGATGCTACACCAGTTTTCATACAAATTATATTTTCTACTTCTAGGAACCTTTTGTGTTTTATATAGGTCAGAGGCCAAGTGGCCTGTGAACTGTCTCAGTCTTTTTTATGGTGTCGTTTAGCACTTGGCTGATCCATCTTGGCTTGGGTTTTCCCATATTTCTCTTTCTATCAGAGTAATTCTGATGCTCTGTTTTGTAGCAGACTGTCCAATTATTTTTTTAATATGGCCATACCACTGTTGCAATTTCTGTTGTAACTGTTAAATTTTGGACTCACTTTGCAATCAAAAAACTTATTTTCTACTTCTGTCCCTTCTTCTTTGTCCTTCGTTACTTTCCCAAAATTTAATATTCATTTTCCAGGCTTTGCTTTTTTTATGTTTGTAAAGGTTCAGGTTTTGTTTTAAATTGTTTGTGATATTTTGTTCCATAATGTTCCTTTTGTAATTTTATAAGAGTTTATAACTCTTCTGTGTTATATTAATTTCTCCATTGATTTTTCTGTCAGAATTTATTTTCCAAATTAATGTATTTCTAATGTCAGAAGTACAGTACAATTTTTCTTTATTTTCAAAGAAGTGAAGGAGAAATACAGCAACTAATGCAGAGTGAGCTACGCTTGACTGAACAATGCCTGTGTGCCAATCCCAAATCATATGGTGGATGGCATCACAGAAAATGGGTGCTAGATAATATGCCAATACCCATTTGGGAGCACGAGTTGGCACTTTGTAACAAGTACCTGGAGCTAGATGAGAGAAACTGTAAGTGTAAACTGTATACAAGAAGAAATCTAATAATATCAAGAGAAGTTGTGATATGATAATTTACGTTTCTTGAACTGCTTTCACTTGTGCAGAGAGACCAAATGTATGGCCCTCCTGCACAAGTTAGTTGTGGTATAACCATGGCTGGAAACGGGGATGTCTGCCTAGTTTGATAGCTTTATTTAAATGAACTATTTTCAGTGTTTAAAACTGTTCTGGGCAGTGATATAATCCACACTGTGTATCCAACAGATAACAATGGGAGGCAGATGAACTGCACTTTGAATAGGAAAATGTGAAACTTAAATTAAGCTGTCAGGGTCTATTGAAATTGCAGAAGAGTCTTGTTGAAGTGTTAGTTTATTATGGATTACAGAGAATTCAAAGACTCATGAGGGAAGCAGGTTCCTGCACATCTACAGACACCCATAAATGTGAAAATTATTCCAATATCCATAGCTGAATGTGAATAAAGCTTCAGTGGTGTGAATTTATGTTTACCATGTCTGTATGTCCATGTTCTTCACTTCAAGTTGATTATATCAACTTTATTGTTCATCAGACGAGTACTTCTTCTTTCTAAATTCAGTATAGATGAATATGTGAATACATGCTGAATTGACTACTTGTAGGAAAAAGGGGGGAGGAGGATGGCAAATGCTACATTCACTTCCCTGTGAGACACCTTATAAATTTTCAAGGTAAGTTGTCAGATTTTAAAGGTTGTGTCATAATGTGGGAAGCAGAAAACATTTTAAATCATTTGAAAATATTTAGCCCTGCTGAAAATCTGAACCTACACAGGAATCTTGCTTTACTGTGCTCTGTAACTTGTAGGTTAACTGTTAATCAGTCCATGGACCTAAGTAATGATGCACTTTTCATAAGCAATTGTAATCATATGTTTAAAATTTCTCAGGCTTTTGATTACAAGTAGAAGCTTGAGTATTTATCTAGGTTTGAAAAAACCATATCTATCCTGGACTGTAACTGAGGTCTATCAATCATAAAAATCATTTTATGGTGGTAAGTTGTGTCTGTAATTTGCTATATCTTCCATCACATCATTACTACTTTTCACTGATAGGTAGTAGTGCCTGAAAAACTTTGTCTTTATATTTCTTCAAGCTCTTGTAGGTCATGAGTTGGCCATATCTTACATTACATCACATCATTCCTGACTTTTGTCCGATAACTTAGAACTGCTAGAAGTACTTGGTCTTTATTTTTTACAAGCTTTCATGGTGATTTCATTGCATTCAGTCTTGTGAGAGGCTGATATCCCAGTAACTGAATGTTTTCTTCCAGTTCATTGTTGGGATTATCGTCGTTTTGTGGTGGAAAGGTCACAGATTTGTGCTGCAGACGAATTTGAATATTCGAGCAAGAAAATAAAGACCAACTTCTCTAACTATTCATCATGGCATTACCGCAGCAGACTGTTGCCACTTATCTATCCAGATCCTACAGGGAAACTACCCATTCAAGAAAATAAACATAAGGAAGGTGAATATTTGGATTAATCACTTGAGTCCACAAGGACCATAAATGTCATATCATTAATAATGTTGTAAGTCTGTGTGTGCCTTACATTTCACACAATTTTTGTCAGCCCTCACCAGACTGTGTTTTATTTAAAAGTTGGTATGTTAAGGCAAGTTGATAGAAACATGTTTGGAGTGACAATTTGAAGCTTATCAGCCTGTTTCCAGGTGTGAGAAATATATTGTATATTCACAAATTGAACTCCATGGGGTAGAGTTCTTTTAGAGAAAGTGTATATGTTCATTTGGTCAACAAATTCCCCAAAGGTTTATTACTGATTCAACAGCCCACCACTGGATCCTGACTTCAGCTGTTTAGCTCACACTTAAAACCCTATTTATTTAAGCTCCATATTATCAGTAGTAATCAAACTTCTATGCCTACATATGCCCATGTGGCTATTCCCTTCATTTTTCTGACTACAGGAAAGCTAAAAAGTCACCATACCCTCACTTAACCATGTGGTGACTCTTGCTGTACCTTAATTGTATATGCATGTGCACCATTATGTTCCAAACAGAGCCTGATGTTGTAAAACATCTGTGACTTATTTGTGGTGACTGCCTATTCCACAGTTGTGTGCAACTTCACACTGTTGCAGTAGTGGTGTGCAGCCACTCATCCATTGATAATGCCCCATGAAGAGTGTCCAGTGTGGTAAGCTCAAGACCATGTTGTGGCCTGGAGAGTGGTGCATGACATGTAACTGAACCACTGGCAACGGTTGTTCACAGTGTTGTCCACAATGAGGGTGAAGTATGCAGGTCCTCCCTTGTGCTGCAGCCACATATCTTCGATAAGTCCTCTGACCCCAAGCTGTAGCCTTTGTGGAGCTGTAAGGTGAACAACACATGCCATTAAGATGTGCACCCAGGGATTTTTTTACTCCAAACAAATTAAAGAAACAAAAAGTTAAATAACTTTTTTAAATTACCAAATAAATTCTACTTAAAAATGCAAAATTAAAAATGAGACACAAAATACCAAATTTTTGCTGTAGTGAAAACAAGGAGTATACAGACATTAGGGTTTGCCTGAGTACACATGGCACACTTTGTATGTATGCCTATGGTTAGAGGTGTGATTACTGCTGGAGTTCCAGGGCATTTTGGAACATAACATTGCACATACAGATCCACATGATAAGTTAACTAGTGGTATGGTGGCTTGTTAGCCAACCTTTACAATTTTACACATTTCTTAAATCCCCTGTCTCAAAGACAGTACAACTTACCATGTTTCTTATGTAGTTCTATCATTGTTTCGCTTCCTGCCTCTTAGGTTCATATATTCTGCTCAGAACTTTATTCTCAAAAATCCTTAATCTGCTGCCAGTGTTCAGTGAGATATTATCAGTTGTGTAGTTGATGTTATCTCACTGAAAATTTGTAACAAGCTTGTACCTGCTAAAAAATAAATACACTCAAAACTTGGAATCTGTTTTTTCTCATTAGGGTTAGAGGTACAGTGTGACACCCCTGAGAAATGAGAGGTAAAATTGTTACTGCCATGCAGGGTAGCCTGAAGGTGGAGGCAGAATGTGGTTAGAAAATATTATTACCTATGTGGTATAACAAACTGCACGGTGTCATATCTCAAGTCTGTAATCAGAACCTCAGATATCCCTTGTCAGTAATTTTCTGTTTGTCCGGTTCTGTTTTTACTTGTGCTGTTGCATGAAGTGAACTTATTTCAGTTTGAAATAAGGCTACTGAATGCAATGTTGACTTGTATGCATCTATTTCTGTTACATATTACAGAACTGGAGCTAGTTCAGAATGCTGCTTTTACTGATCCAAGTGATCAGAGTCCATGGTTCTACCAGCGATGGTTGCTTGGGCGCACCCTTCAGCCCCTTATGCTGTCACAGGTTCATGTTTCTAATGGTGTAATCTGTGCATCATTCACACATTGTGTCAGAGTTACCAGCAACAACTATGATACGCATTTGGAGGTAAAGGTGGATGGAGAGAATTTTCCCACTACTTGGGAGAGTACCAGTGGTCAGCAGTACTCCCATGTCTGGGTATCCTTTGAGCAGTTAGCCAGTAATACCTGGCATCTTTGTGATACAATTTATAATTTTGTAATTTAATGTCTCAGTGGTGTGCTGTTAGATTTATGGAGGCTAGTGACGTGATGAGGTGATTGAAGTGGTTTATGGATATATACAGGGTGCACCAGCAACAACTGACAGTTGTTGAAATGAAATAATGTTTTAAGGCAAAGTGCAATAATCATAGGAATACTGGTAGTTACATGCCATGCCCATGAAAATTCATGTTAATCGTATTGTTTGAATACCACACTTTATATGTGACCACCATGTCTTTCAACACATTTCTGCATTTGCAGTGGAAAGGATGCCATAACACGTAATGTTTCTTTATGAGTCCCCTGAATACACTCCTGAGTTCATTGCTTTAGGTCATCAGTATTGACAGGAAGTGTTTTGTATACCTGGTTCTTGAGATAGCGCCAGAAGGAGGTGGTCTGATACTGCAAAATCAGGCAGTTGGGCAGCCCACATGTGCTAGATACATCCAATGGTATTCAAAATTTGGAAACATCTTGCTGGCTGAGTGGCACTTCCATACTGATCATCATCTGCGCACAATGATGTTTAGAGCAACTGCTGGCACAGCACAGATTTCCATGCAAGTTGTCAGGATGTTTCCAGGCAGATTCTTTCCTCTTGTTTTGCATTTGTCACCTAGTCCCATACTGGCTTGTTCTTACAGCACCAGACTGCTTCCTTGGGACTACATCAAAAGTTAAGTATATGAAACATGACCTGCCAATATTGATCACATTAAATAGTGAATTCAGGAGTGTATTCAAGGGACCTGTAGAGAAATGCTATGAGTTTTGAAATCTTTTCCATCATGAGAGCAGGAGTTTATTAAATAAAGTGGTGGTTACCAAAAGTGTTGTATTCAAACAGTAATGATTAACATGAATTCTCATGGCCTGGAATATATGTATGGATGTTAATAAAATTGTTTCAGTTTAACTTAAAATGTTTCATTTCATAAAGCATCAGATGTTTCTGGCACAATCATTATTTTGCTACATTAACAATAATGGATGCAGTTATTGCTTGTCTTAATTAGTTTTTATTTTCACTTATCTTTAAAGATTTTCACTATATACTGCCACACTAGTCTTTTTAAGAAACACCTTTTTTTTTTATATTTTCTTGTGGTTGGGATTTTCTGTTTTCCCAATTGTGTCTGTCAGGTTGGGTGTTATCATCACTATTAGTGGTTGTGGCAGTGGCGGCGGCGGTGGTGGTGATGGGGGTGGCAGTGCAGTAAATCCCTGATACAGCATGACTGTTTACCACAGTTTGTGGTGGTATATAAAGGGTGGTAATGAAGAGAATTACTGTAAACTTTTCCAAACTCATACAGTTGACGTAAAATGATAAAAATATGTTACAAAATAAGATTATACTAGAAGAACATTTAAGAAAGTAGTATTGTACAGTAATAGCAAACCCTGTTCATCGCATTGGTGTGTAATGTTTCTCAATTTTTGTTTGACCTTCCTTCTCACTAACTATCTATAACATGTTGCATAATGGTCTTGTCATCACTGATTTGTTCAAAATACAGTACTGACAGATTTTTCTCAACACATGCCTGAATCTCTTGAGCCATAAATTTTCACAGACTTCAGCGTCATCATTTTCACTGTCACTTTGGACAATCGTTATGTTACTCAATATCAGTTGTACAATTCCCTCTGTGTCCTTGCTGCAAAAACTGAATCCTATGTATCAAGTTTAATAAATTCTGCAGTCAAATGTTGCAGCATGTGGAAGATCATACATTGTGTTTTGCAGGTGTTCAAGCAAGTCATCTTTGCCTTTTACTCAATGCACTCTTGACACTAGGCCAGTATGTGCCCTGCAGTTGCTTATATTTTCTAGCAAAACTTCATGCCAGGCAATTTTTATTAAATGCAGATAGTCCTTCAAGGATCGTTTAGTTGATTGTTGAAGTTAACATATTGCACATCGTTCTTAATTTTATGGAATCAGTACTTTGTCTGGAAACTTTTTATGGTCTCATATCCAGAGGTTGTAGAGTGCTGGTAGAATATTGTGGTAGGGGCTCCAGCTACTTATAACTGAGATATACAAGTTCATGACACAGAGCATTGTCTGCTAGTCATAAAACTACTTTATCTTTTTTATTTCTTTATGGAAATCTCGCAGTTGTTGCTGTATTCTGTATTGTCAGCTCTGTATTGTCTTGGTAATTAACAGACCTCATAGACTGAAATTCTTGGAACAGCATGGTTTAGAAGATTTTTCCCATCACTGTTACTGTTTCTTTATTACTTCCATCCAATTTGGAGCAAAATGCAGCATGTTAAATACTTGTGGACTCAAAATAGCCCAAGTTATAACAAGAAGTAAAAGAAGCAGCATTGTTACCAACATGGTTTGTCCAGTCATGTAACATTTTTCTTCATTGCTCTCAAGTGCTCTCTGCATGGTCTTTGGAATCTGTAACAAGATTTGTAAATTTTATACTACCTTAACAAGTAACAGATTTCCTCAGTGTCACAGGATTTGTTTGCAGGAAACAAGAAACCATCTGTAGTTGTATCCTTACTGAGTGGAACATCTCTTGTGCATTGTATGTCACTTAATGAAGGGAAACTTCAGGTGAATATCAAGCCACAATTTAGTGCTGGTTTCAGTAAAGGCATCACTTCAGTTCTACAGGATGAACTTGACTCCTGCTTGCAACTTCTTGATCTGGAGCCAGATAGCAAATGTGAGTGCAAGGAGTGATTTTAGTTGCACTAAAAATGGGACAGTGCTGTTGCCAACTAAGTAGAAGGACCCATTTCGACATTCTTGTGTTTTCTGAAGATAATGCTGTGAATGTAGTAGATACAGATTTTATGGAATACTAAAGGCCTATCATCATGTACACAGAAAACTTCCAAGTTAGTCGAATCTAGTTCAGGCCTTCTGATATTGTTTCAGTAATTCTTAACTTTGACCGGCTGCACATTGCATCATTGGCATAGTGGATGTGCATGATATATCCTGCTGAGCATTGCGTTTTTTTAATACATTACTAATATTATGCCCCATATCACTTCTGAGGAGCAGGACTGTAGTATCACTGGCCACTACAGAAGAAACATAACATACAGCATATGGATGTAACACCTTTTAAAGAAGATGTCAGCCTTGACAGAGATGTTTGCATCCTTAGTATACATTTGTAAAGAAACGTAAAATGTGTATAACATTGTTATACTTTATACATTTTAGCAATATTTTATAGCATGGTACTGTAAATTATGCACATCTTTGACAACAGTTTATCATAAATGCATTCCTTTTTATCTAAATCCTTGAAGCTGGCCTTCGTGGGTCAAAACATACAACAACAATATTACGAAATACCAAATTGTGCTTTATAATAATATTTGCAGTTAGTTGGAATAGATATTATATAGTTAGTCAATTGCACAAAATATGTACAATGTTATATATGTGTTTTCTTTTCATTCTCCCTGATGCATGCTGCATGCCCCATCTGTTGACTCAGTCACTTTAACAGCATGTACAAATTATGAAGCTCTTCATTATCTGACTTTATGTAATATCGTATACCTTCAATCCATGTTCTTCCAGTACATTGGGCCACGGATGGGCAAGATTGTCAAAGAAGTAACCTGTCTCATTAAGTTCAGTCATTTTTCAATGAGCAGAGGTTTGGAGTTTGCTTGCACTTGTTTTTACTGTGTTTTGAAAGGTAAAACATTTTTCAAATAAGACTTAAAACTACCAGTAATAGTGACCTGTCATATGTTACGTGCATATGTACACACATGCACACATTTTTTTTGGGATGTCAAACTGAGTACTGCAGAGTAGGTGGTGGCATTGGTTGTTGTGCAGCTGTGTGTGGGTTTGTAGATTTTGTGAGCTCTTTCAACTTTATGCTGCACACCCTATGTGTGTGTGCATGCATATGTGTGCACACATATGCATGATGAATACAGATACATGGTATGATAAGTTTGCAGACTGATCAGATTATGACACCATTGCAGTTACAGTAACACATTTGGTAGGTGGACATAGATTAGAACCTATTGCAGCAGTGAATTTTATCACAGTTATATAGCTTGTGATACTCAGAATTAACACGTGAAATTATGCCATGCATTGCATCTTCTGTTATTTACATTTTACCAAAGGTGTCAGGTTTCAAAGAACAGCATGTGTGCATGAAGTTGTGTTTCATATAATGAAACTTGTACAGAAGATTTTAAGATATGTGTCCATGAACAAAATGGAGGAAAATGTGGCCTGAATCAAGGAACATCTTCACGGAAACAGATGTGGCACTACCTCTGATTTGACTGATGATGGGGAATCTCATACAATAACAAAGCATTTTTTAATGATGAACATGCAAGTAAAATGCCCTAAACTTCATGTCTCATTTACTGACTGACAAGCATTCTGTGCCAGAAACTTCAGGAAAGACTTCACACATACACTCCTTTATTTAACGACCTTACGAGTTCTGTAAATAAAGTAATGAGACTGATTCAATATAACTCTGTACTTATTTTTAAACTACAAATCGAGTTTGTCCCCTTCAAAATAGTTCCCTTGGGAGGCTGCACACCTCCGGAGACGTTGTTCCTACTCTTCGTAGCAACGCTGGTAGTCACTAACCGGAATCGCTTTTAGTTGGTCGGTTACAGCTTTTTCGATGTTTTCCACCGTCCCAAAATGGCGTCCTTTAAGGTGAAACTTTAGTTTTGGGAACAAAAAGAAGTCTCATGGACTCAGATCAGGGGAGTATGGGGGCTGTGGAATAACAGGAATGCCCTTTTTAGCCAAAAATTCGATCACAGAGATAGCTGTGTGACAA
>Ga0209755_10006676_pt1 | contig 12682 bp, 16 predicted proteins | sample TergutCo191P1_FD_187301 | JGI IMG/M metagenome (GOLD analysis project Ga0209755, IMG submission 187301) | Cornitermes sp. P1 segment gut microbial communities from Petit-Saut dam, French Guiana - Co191P1 (SPAdes) (version 2) | ecosystem: Host-associated > Arthropoda: Insects > Digestive system... | reverse complement strand
TGCTTCTGTTTCAGAAAGCGCACATCGGCGAAGTGCAGGTCTCGGTTTGGGACAAGAAAACATTGGACGGCTGCGCTGCGGCAGGTATAAAGATTTTATAAGGAAGGGCGGGGGAAAGCATGATCGAAAATTTAATTAAGGCGCATAAGAGCGAATTTAAAGATTACACTGAGCTTCGCGCTCAGGTAAACACAACCAAACAGGTTTCATTTCTTGCAGGCAACATGGTTGCGAATGCGCAGATCGCAGAGAGCGGCGTGTCTGCCCGCGTGTACAAGGGCGGCACTTACGGTTTTGCTTCCGGCGCTGAGTACACAAACGAAAGTATTAAAAACGTGATCACAGCCGCGTCGGACAATGCCGCGTTCATGGACAAGCATGTTAATAAACAAAAACCTGCCCTTCCTCATGTTGATGCCGGCAGCTTCGATTTAAAATTGAAACCGGGAAACGATGTGGCGCAAAGTACTGTAATAGATTTTGCAAAAAAGCTGGACGACATGATTGTCAGTAAATATAAAAAACTTACGAGCCGGACTGTTGCGGCGAATTGTTTAGACATCGAAAAGTTACTGGTTGTAAGCGACGGCGCGGACAGCCACTTTTATCAGCCGCGAAGCATGGTTTATGTTTTTTTAACATCCGAAACTGACGACGGCGTTCCTGTTGAACTTTTAAAATCTTTTACGGGGCTCGGTCAGTTCGACGCAATCTTCGCCGACCCTGCGCAGCTTACAGCAGAGCTTGATAAACTTTATGAAATGCTGATGCACAAACGCGAAGGAATTTATTCCAATGCGGGGATGCGCAAGTGTGTATTGCATCCCGACCTTGCCGGCATGCTTGCGCACGAAGCTGTCGGTCACACTGTAGAGGCAGACCTTGTTCTTGGCGGCTCGGTCGCGGGTCACAACGTGGGCAAGCAGGTTGCAAGCGAACTTATCACGATGATCGATTTTGCCCACACAGCTCTTGGTAAACAATGCCCGCTTCCCGTTTACGTTGACGACGAAGGCACAATCGCGCAGGATGCGGTTCTTATAGAGAAAGGAATTTTAAAAAATTTTATGCATTCAAAGGAGACGGCACAGCACTTCGGCGTAAAACCGCAAGGCAACGCTCGCGCTTTTAAATTTTCCGATGAGCCGCTCATCAGAATGCGCAACACCGCGATCCTTCCCGGCAAGGACAAGCTCGACGACATGATCGCAAGCATCGACGACGGCTACTATCTCGTGAAGACAGGCAACGGGCAAGCGGACACAACAGGCGAGTTCATGTTCTCTGTCGATTTGGGTTACGAAATTAAAAACGGAAAACTTGGGAAGCCTATCCGCGAGACAACAATCTCGGGCGTTGCCTTTGAAATGTTAAAGACCGTAGACATGGTCTCCGATGACATGCACTGGGACATGAGCGGCTTTTGCGGAAAGAAGCAGCTGATGACAGTAGGCATGGGCGGTCCCGCAATCCGCTGTGATGTAAACATAGGAGGCAGATAATGACAAACAACGAAGCTGCAAACAGCAAAGCCGCACAATACGCTCTTGACGCTCTTAAGAAAGCCGGCGCAGATAAAGTTTGCTGCATGGTAAGCGGCAGCCGCAAAGATGAATTCAACGTAGAGGCAAACAATTTTTCTTTGATGCGTACCCTGTTTAATGACAAGCTGCAATTAAAGGCGATCAAGGATAACAGGAAGGGAGTAATCTCGATTAATAAACTGGACAGGTCTTCTATAGATAACGCCGTGGCGAATTGTATCGCTCTTGCCTCATCCGCTCTGCCCGATGAAGCCGAAGACATTGGCGAAAAAACCGAGAGCAAAAGTTTTGACCAGACCATCGGCGGCGGCAACATGGACAAACTTTTTTCGCGGACTAAAGATTTTATCGAACAGCTTAAAGACGAATACCCAAAGATTGTATTGGAGAGCAAGACATCGGAATATAACTCGGGGTACTTTCATTATTTAAATTCAAACGGAGCGGAGTTTAATATGAACTTAGAATATTACCAGATAGGGACAATGTTCTCCGCGAAGGACGGCGAAAAGTCGTCATCGTTTAATGGTTACGGCGCGCGGCTTTCCTCGCTTGAAAAGCCTTTCATGGATTTGGATATGCACCGTACCTTGCTTTCGGAAGCCGAACAGTCATTAGATCCGCGTACTGTAGAAAAAAAGTTTACAGGCAAGATCATTGTTACTCCTGCATGTGACGACATGATATGGCAGACGCTTATGGGTTGTTTCCTTTCCGAGTCATCGCTAATAGACGGCTCAAGTTTATGGAAAGACGCGCTCGGCACAAAAGTCGCAGACAGTAAGCTTACGTTTCGCGCCTCTGTGCTTAACCCAAACATTGTAGCAGGCGAGCGTTTTACCTTTGATGGCTACGAAAGCAAGGACGCAGACTTTATCAAAGACGGCGTATTAAACTCATTTGCTCTTTCTTTATACGGTTCGCGAAAAACCGGAAAGCCGCGCGCATTAAACCTTGCGCAAACTATCGAAGTTCTGCCGCACAATACGCCGCTTAAAGAAATGATTAAAGGCATAGACCGCGGCATTTTGTTAAATCGTTTTTCCGGCGCTTCACCCGGTCCCGGCGGAGACGTGTCCGGCGTAGCAAAGAACAGTTTCCTTATCGAGAAAGGACAAATTGCAGGCGCATTAAAGGAGACGATGGTGTCTTTTAATATTTTGGACGTGATAAAGAACATCGATATATCAAGCGAGCGCTGCATGAACGGTATTAACATTCTGCCTTGGTGCTGCTTTGATGGCGTTACAATTTCAGGCGGCGCGGCATAACCGTTAAATGCGGTTCGTTAAAACTTGTACGTCATTATTGCCGCAACGCGATAGAACTCTAAACGCAGAGGGTCTTGAGTGTCGAGGATTCGGCTTTGAAAATGAAGCGACTGGCTGCTGTCGTGTTCATCAAAGTTGGTAAAGTTTCTGCGCGTTCTGAACTGAGTAATAACCGCAACACCAAGTTTCTCTGTAATTGTAAAATTTAAAATTGCCGAAAAATGCCAGCGTATCAAGTCGTCTCCCCAAACAGCGCGGCCCGGAGTGTCGTACAGGTGCAGATCCATTTCTGCAAGAAGCGCGACCATGCTTAAAAAAATCGGCATTTGGTACCCAATCACAAAGTTACCATAATAGTTAAAGCCGTTTAAGTTTTCGCCGTCATCGTTTTCAAAGTACCATGCTTCATTGGCTCTCGCGTTCAAATTATTATGAAAATTTATTTCGTGATATGTAAGGAAAACAACATGGTTCCAATCGCCGGGAACAACTGCAGCCAAGTCGAATTGAAAAGTACCGCCTGCAAATCCTTTCCAAAGCAGAGCGTCAAATGCGCTGCCGCTGTATGTTTGCGCGTTGGTGATGCCAGGAAGATTTAATCCTGTGCCGTAAATATCATTACCAAAAAGATTTAAAGGCCAGCCTGCGCCAAACCTTGTGCCTGCAGACAATTCAATGAATGCAATCGGCGTTACAACCGTTTTAAAAATTGCGTTAAAATTAACAGGCGTCACTTCTGCGGTAAGCTGAAGTTTTAAATTGTTGTTTTCCATTAAAGGGTTATCCCTTCGAAACAATGGAAGAGTAAAACTGTGAGTATAACCAAGTTTTGCTTCCGGCAAAGTTGAGATTTGCAGAACAAGTTCTCCGCTTGATGTGACAGGGATACTTTCCTGTGCAACGACTGTATGCGCTGAAAAAACGGCAAGTAAAACAATTAATACGGTTATCTTTTTCATTTTTATTCTCCTATCACTCTGACATGAACCTTGCGGGTACGAGGACCGTCGTACTCATTAAACCATATTCCCTGCCAGGTGCCAAGGAGCAGTTTCCCATCTGTAACGATTAATGTAAGAGATGGTCCAACAAGACTTGTTTTGGTATGCGCTGCGGAATTTCCTTCGCCGTGACGGAATTCTCTTCGGTCGGGCGAGATGCAGTTTAACGCAAAGTTGACATCGCGCGGTACGTCGGGATCCGCGTTTTCGTTTACTGTGACCGATGCCGTAGTGTGCGGCACAAACACCACGCAGATTCCTTCGCTTACGCCGGAAGCGGCTGTAATTTTTTGCACCTGCCCTGTGATGTTGGCCCAATCAGTCTCGCCGTTTGTGCGAATGCTAAATTCGGAAAGTGTTGTCATACTTAAAGCATAAAATGATGATGGCTTTATGTCAATGTTATAGTAAGTTATTAATAACTTAACTGTTTAATATTAACCGCGCCTCCTGTGTTTAAATTTACATGCGGCGTTCCTCTGTATTCCACACTCCCTGCGCCGCTTGCATTAATTGTCAAATTGTCTGAACAGTTTATGCTTAACGTGCCTGCGCCGGAAAGATTCACTGTAGTATTAAGCGTTTGAAGTGACAATGCGTCAAGTTCTCCCGCTCCAGAAATATTTAAAACAGAGGTACCGGCTCTCCCGGACAGTTCTAATTTTCCCGCGCCGAAAACATCGACAATGAGATTATCAACATCCAGTTCCGCTCTGCCGCCGCCTGAGCCTGCTATCGTAATTAAAAATGAATCAGAGGAAATTTTATCCACCGCTGTAAATGTACTCATGCTTCCGAATCCGCCTAAACTTCTTCCAAAGCCATCGATTGTTATGCCGTTTAGCATTTGCTTTGAAATAGATACAACCGCAGTTTCGCTCGCGCCGTAGCTGATCCTTTTTGAAGTGTGAATGATAAGCTCGTCATCAATGACTTCAAAAATAAAATAATCAAGCAGGTTGGGGTGAACTTTTAACTCTATTGTGTCGGAAGGTTCGTTGTAATAATTAATGTCAAAAAAGCCGTTTGCCTTTACCTTGGAGAATTCGGCGACATAGATTTCAAAAATTTCCTGTCTGCCTTCAGGCTTAACCGCGTTTAAATCGCCGAGATTTACGACAATACATCCAGAAAAACAAACGAAGATTGCGGCAATTGTTATAATTAAAATTCTTTTCATATATTTATCTTCCTTTCGATTAATTTTGATGTGAGAACGAACAATCCTGCGGCTTCCAAAAAGGTGAGAATAATCAAAATTGGGAACGCGGCGAAACTGTTCGGCGTAAGCATGATGAATATTCCAAAAACCTGCACACTGCTTATCGGTAATAGGACAATTTGTAAAAGACTTACGATATAAAAACACGCCAGAGCAAGCAGGAATGTTAATAATCCGGACGCAGGCAATTTAAAGAAAAATGATTTTTTAACTGCTATGCATAACAGGATTACCATTACAAACAAAAGGTAGCAGGCAATCATCGCCTTAACGGACAGAATAATGTAAACGGTAAAATTTTCGCTTGATAATATATCCCAAAAATTTTGCCAGATATTGTTGCCGATAAAATTGAAGGTTATCCATGTTATCGATACAGAGGCGATGAACATTGTAAAAATATCCAAACACATCATCGTTGTAACATTGGCAAGCAGGGTCTTCCATCGCGGCACAGGAGTCAGCGCTTGCAAATACGCGTCCTTGGAAGCAAACACGCGGCGAATCATAATTATGTCGCTTCCGATATTTGCCGCAAACATTGCCGCGACGGCTATTCCGCCAAAGGTTAAAAAAACAACATGAACTGCAAACGGAAGCTTTAATACAGAACCAAGTATGATGAATACGGCATTCATCACAAAGATAATTGCGAAGGTTACGCCTCTTACGTTAAGCCCGTTTAAAAACGCATACTTAAATTGAGTTTTCATTATTGAACACCTCCAAATAAACTTGTTCGACAGTTTGACCGCGCTCTTCGCGCATTTTATCGCAGTCGCCGTCAAACACAATTTTTCCTTTTGACAAAAAATGTACGCTGTCAAAAATGCGCTCGATATCTTTAACCAAATGAGTGGACACAAGCGTAGATGCGCCGTCCGGCTGCATGGCAAGGATTGCGTCTATAACGCGCGTCTTCCCGACAGGATCGATTCCGTCAAGCGGCTCATCAAGCAGGTAAAGCTTTGTTTCGCGCGAGAAAGTTAAAGCAAGCGTTAAGCGTTCTTTCATTCCCTTGGAAAGTTTGTTAATATGCGCGCTCTTAATTGACTGAAGCTCAAGGATGCGCAAAAGTTCGTCCGCGCGATGCTGCGAATAGTCGCCGTACATTTCGCGATAAAATGTAAAAGCGTCATGCACGCGCATCCAACTCGGGAACGAAAGGGCGTCAGGGCAAAAGCTGATTGTCTTTCTTGCAGATGGACCCGGCGCGGCATTTTGGTAATAATGCATTTCACCTGCGGACGACTGAAGAAGCCCCGCGATAGTTTTTAACAAAGTGGTTTTTCCTGAAGCGTTCGGTCCCAAAAGCCCTGCAATCTGCCCGGACGGTATAACGAGGTTTACGCCTTGCAGAGCTTTGCAGTTTCCAAAGTTTTTTTCCAGTTCCTTGATTTCAATTATTTTTTCCATGTTTTTTATCTCCTTTAATAAAGGCTTCAAGTTCTTCAATAATTTCCCTGTCTTCGCATCCAAGTCCGCGCATTTCTTCTATAAAACGCTGCTGCGAATCAAGCGCCAAATCCATCCGCGTCTTTTTAATCATCATTGTATCCTCCGTAAAAAAATATCCTGTTCCCCTTTTACTGCTGATCAATCCATCCCTTTCCATTTCCTGATATACGCGCTGTATCGTGTTTGTGTTCACCTTTAAAAGCGCGGACACCTCGCGTATCGACGGAATGCGTTCCCCGGGCAAAATCTCGCCGCGAACAAACGCTCTGCAGAACATGAGGATAATCTGACGGTAAATAGGCATCCTGTCGTCAAACTCAAGCTTCCATTGCTCAAACATAGCATACCTCCCAATGTGTACTATTACACTAGTACACTATGACATAAATGTCAAGTGGGAGATAAGAGATAAAAATAAATTTTTTTGTTGACAAATGTGCGACAATGTGGTATAATTAAAGAATAGAATAGGATAGGAGGATGTATGAGATTTGTTACTGTAAGGGATTTTCGGACAACACCGGCAGTTATATGGAGAAAACTGCTTCAAGAACCTGAAATGGTTATAACAAACAACGGAAAACCCATTGCACTTTTAACGCCAATAACGGACGAAACAATGGAATCCACAATTTCCGCATTCAGACAGGCAAAGGCAATTAACGCAGTAAGAAAAATGCAGGAAATCTCCGCATCTTTGGGCAATAATAAAATGACTCTTGATGAAATAAACGCAATTATAAAGGATGTAAGAAAGGAAACGAGAGCTGTAAATGAAAATAATATTTGATACAAATGTGCTTGTTTCTGCATTATTGAATACAAATGGGACGCCTGCTAAAATCCTTTCTTTGATATTAAACATGAAAGTAAAAATTGCTTATGATAACAGAATTCTTTTTGAATATATTGATGTTATATCAAGAGAAAATTTTGGATTTAACGAAGAAACAATAAGCGGACTAATTAATTTTATTAAAGACACAGGTGAATATACAAATGCCGATCCTTTAAATATTGAATTTTCTGATGAATCTGATAAAAAATTTTACGAAGTATTTATAACTGCCAATGCAGATTATTTAATTACCGGTAATAAAAAACATTTTCCCAAAAATAAAGAAATTGTAAGCCCCAAGGAATTTTTGGATTTGTATTGAAGATTAAGAAAAATTTACCACGAAAGGATACTTCGGTTCCTTCACTAACATGACCGCAAATAACCCCAATATCTAACATGATCGCCTATATTGGGGTTATTTGTTAACGATTAACGTCTGTCACTTTGTGTAAAAGTTAAAATTGTGTCTCTTGTTATCCGAACATTATCTTTTTGGAAGATCGAACCACTAGGTGTTTGGAGGCGTATATCAAAAGCATTGCCTGAAAGATTGAGACTACCAAGCCAAAGGCTTAACCTGTCACCATTAGCGAGAACTTGAGTAGTAACACCTGTTTGTGCAGTTCCTTCAGTTAGGTACAGTTCATTATTTCTAATAGCAATATTTCCGCCTATCCATGCAATACTGCCAGGACTACGAAACTGAATAATGTTAATATTATTACCTGTACCTGTACTATTTACAATTGTAAGTGCCGGCGCTCCTACAGTTAAATTAACAGTAACGTCTTGTTCTCTCATATTTACTTGCTCAGTAAGCTGCATTCGACCGCTTGAATAGGTAATATTAAAATTTTGATTTAAAACCGGCGGTAAAAAACTGCGATTTTCTCCATTATTTAAACTATCAGATATAGGCGTACTAATAGTAATTTCACGTCCTGTTTGATTAACTACAGTAACTGTCGGCGGTCTTTTGGTTAAAGTAATTGTTGCATCGGTATTATTCATTGTTACTTGTTCGCTAAATTGAATTTGACCAATCCTATAGGTTACTTCAATAAAACGGTTTGCGTCTGCCGGTTGAAGCTGGGTTCTTGCTCCATTGTTTATACTTGAAGATAAAGGAGCGGTTAAAGTAACCGTATGTCCTGTTTGGTTAATTATTGTTAATACCGGCTGTCTGTCAAGAGTGACGTTAAGTTTATAAGAAGTGATAGTATCACAAGAAATAATACTAAAAAAAACAATTGCAGATATAAATAATAAATATAATTTTTTCATTTTTTTCTCCTATTTATTTGGATTGGTATAACCTATTGCTGCTAACGCGCCTATTGCAAGCACTCCCCAGAAATAAATATTTGCGGTTTTTATCTTTTTTGTTTCTACAAATGATTCGTCATTAAACTTAACATTGAATTTTGTATATACAATACCGTTAGTGTCTACGACTTTTATATCAACAGTTTCAGAATAATGCGATTTATTAATTCTTTGTAAATACCCTGACACTGTACCAAATTCTGCTCCCCCTGGAGCACCTCCTCTATCAAAATGCAGCGATGACCCCGCTAGATTCGAACCCCAGTTATTAGTTCCTGCATTTTTAATATAGAGCTCCCTAACATTACGTACATTATCGATCTCTATACCATGATGTGTTGTCGTACATCCAGTAGCAAACATCCCAAAAATAAGTACAAATAATAGTACTCCCGCCGTAAAATACTTACTTTTTTCCATAAATAAGCCTCCTTTATACTTTTAAGGACAATTTTCATATAAAAACTACCCCTAACTTAAAGTATTGAATTATTGATATATTGTCAATACTTTAAGAATGTTGTTATACAAAAACATTCACTTAAGAATATTATTAGGTTTATGTTACTATATGACAAATATTAGGGATGTATTAGCTAATAATTTAAAGAAATTTAGGCAATCTCGAGGCTGGAGCCAGGCTTTTTTAGCAGAAAAAACTGAAACTTCGACTAATTATATCGGTATGCTGGAGAATTCGGCGAAATTCCCATCATCAGATATGATACATAAGCTCGCTTCAGCTCTAGGAATTGACCCTACAGAGCTCTTTTCTAAAGAAATAGACCCTATTTCTACTATGCAAAATTACCAAAAAGCGGCTTTAGAAGATATCCATATACACTTAGATCGTTTAATTAAGACTAAAATACAGCAGCTAGATGAGAAATCTTCAGAAAAGTGAATTAACCCTGCTGTGCTTTTTGAGTCCAGCGAGACAGAGCGTTTACATGCAAGGGATACGATAATCAGGTTAGTATCACAGTATTTGTAGGAGATGGGGGAATTTTAATGTTTATACAACTGCAGCTAATTGTTTCTGCACTAAATCGCTTATAATATCTGCAGGAGTTTTATGCGCAGCTTTTGCTTTTGAAAAAAGGTAATCTGCTGTATCAGAGTCTACAGTTATTGAGAAAGCTGATTGGGCTTCTAAAGCGGCTTTTCGTTGTGCAAAAAAACCTGTTCCATTAGGACCCGGTTTTGGTGGGTTTTTTGTCCATTTTTCATCTAAGGCTTCATATTCTTCTTCTGTCATATCCGGCATTTTTTATTCCTCCTGCTCATTTTCTAGCAGATGTAAGTGAATATTAAGATATTTACATTCATATCCCTATTATATCATTTTTTATACATTTGCAAAGCGCTAGAAATTAACCTTTTGTTGTTTTTTTGCTTATTTAGCTTCAAAAATTCCCGGAAAGACAGGATCTGCATCAGTGATAATTCTGCGTGACGGATTTGTTTGTGCTTCTTCAATTACAGGGTCTTTCGCGAATAGCGCATGCCACATTGATTCGTTAATTATTTTTAATTTAGCTGTAAGCCTTTGATTAATACTCTCTTCTGCGAGTTTGCTGTCCGCTGCTTTTGGCAGCGCAGAATCTCCTGCGTATTTAAATGACCACAGGGTGCTGTACATCGGAACATAACATGTTGAAGTTGTCACGTTTGCAAAAACTTCGCCAAGGGTTGCGCCAATACATGCAAACGCTTCGGGCCACGCCATCGGCGATTCGCCGTGCATTGTAAAGATTGAATCCTTGTCTTTGAATAATTTTTTTATAAGCGTAAAAAATTCTTTGGTATACAGCATTTGCGCAGGACCAATTGGATCTGTCATGTCCATAATGATGATGTCATAGCTGTTAGGTGTTCTTATTGCCTTTTCTTCCGCAAATGCGCGTCCGTCTCCAAAATGAAAAGAAACACGCGGGTCAGAAAAAGCACCGCTGTGTATCGAAGGAAAATGCTCTTTGCTGAATTCTACCACGTCAGGATCAAGTTCTGCAAAGTCTACGGCTTCTATCGATTTATAGCGTAGGATTTCGCGTAACGTACCGCCGTCCCCTCCGCCGATAAGGAGCGCGCGTTTTGGACAAGGGTGAATCAACATGGAGGGATGAACAAGCGGCTCGTGGTAACGGTATTCCCAGCGCTCGGTGACCTGCGTTCTTCCGTCAAGTAAAAGCGCTTTTCCAAAAGCAGCGGTATCTGCAAGTTCGGCTTTTTGAAACTGCGTCTGCCTAGATGCAAGCGTTTTATTTACTTTGTAAAAAAAACCAAAGTGCGCGTTTACGTTTTCCCTAATCTCCATATAGACCTCAAATGCTTTTCTTCTTTTTCTTTTTACGAAAGCTCATGCTCTCAAATATTTCCTGTATCTCTATTTCCAGCGCTTTTTTAATACGCTTTTTCTCCTTGCGCTCAAGCTCTTCAACCTCGTCACCGAATAAAAAGTTTTTTAAATTAATGTTTTTAATTCGCATTTTAGTGTGGAAAACGTTATCTGAAATAATATTAATATCGTACACAGAATATAAATTAAGAACGTCCTCTGAAATATAATCCTGAATGCTTGAAATATCATGGTCTATAAAAAGTTTGTCTCCATGCGCATCTCGTGTAAATCCGCGCACATTGTAATTAATCGTAATCACATCCGATTCAAAACTTTCGATTAAATAATTAAGTACGGAAAGAGGGCTTATCATGCCGCATGTTGAAATATCAATATCGACTCTAAAGGACGCGATGCCGGAAAGCTGGTTATACTCGGGGTACGTATGAATTGCGATGTGGCTTGTATCAAGATGCCCGACAATTACAGATGGAGAAATAACTGGCGCAATTGCAGGTAACGCGATTTGATGATCTTCATTAAGAAGTGCAACTACGCTTGCGCCTCTTGGATCATAATCCTGAGTTGAAACATTAACAAGCCGCGCTCTAATAATGCCTGTAATCTCGGTTACAATTTTTTCCAATCGTTTGGAATTGTATTCTTCGTCGATATATTCGAGATATTCAATTTGTGACTTCTCAGACCTCGCATAGCAAATATCGTATATATTGAAGCTTAATGATTTTGTAAGGTTATTAAACCCCTTAAGCTCGATCTTCTTTCCCTTGACCCGTTTTACCAATTTCCTCCGCCTTGTAACAATTACAAAGGTGTATTATAGGCTAACGCTTTGATTATGTAAAGCAAAATAAATTTTTATTTTGCCAGTAACCGATTAAGCCTTTTTACAAAGTCGGCAGGGTCTTTAAGTTTTACGCCTTCGACAAGGAGCGCTTGTTCAAACAACACGCAGGAAATGTCTGCGATGCGCTCTTCGTCTTCGATGTCTTTAAGACCCATAACGACAGGATGTTCGCCGTTTACTTCCAGTATCGGTTTAATGTCAGGCATCGTAGTTTGACCCATTGCTTTCATCATCTGCGCCATTTGCATAGACGGATCGTTTTCGTCCGCTACGATACATGACGGCGAATCATGAAGACGGCGCGAAAGTTTAACGTCTTTTACTTTGTCGCCGAGGGCTTTTTTAATTTTTTCGATAACGGGTTTTGCTTCTTTTTCTGCGGTTTTATTTTCTTTTTCGCCGAGTTCTTCGTCTGCGCCCGAGCGGTTAACGGCTTTTAATTCCCATGTTTGGCTTTCTGTTTTACCGTCCGTGCCGGGTGTTTCTTTACGGTAACTATGCAGCGTTGGAATTATCAAGTCGTCGATGTCGTCGTCCATGATAAGCACTTCGATTTCTTTTGCGCGGTACGCTTCCAATAGCGGAGAAGAGCGTAATGTTTTTTCGTCGCCGCCTGTAATGTAGTAAATGTGCTTTTGATCGCTTTTCATGCGCGAGACATACTCCGCAAAACTTGTCCATCCGTCTGCAATCGTACTTTTAAAGCGTACCAATTCCTGCAGCGCGTCACGATTTGCAAAGTCCTGATACAATCCCTCTTTAAGCGGACGGTTAAATTGACTTATAAACGTTTCCCATTTTTCTTTTGGT
>Ga0209755_10006675_pt1 | contig 12684 bp, 11 predicted proteins | sample TergutCo191P1_FD_187301 | JGI IMG/M metagenome (GOLD analysis project Ga0209755, IMG submission 187301) | Cornitermes sp. P1 segment gut microbial communities from Petit-Saut dam, French Guiana - Co191P1 (SPAdes) (version 2) | ecosystem: Host-associated > Arthropoda: Insects > Digestive system... | reverse complement strand
AGTGAATAACTAGCTAACGGGGTTTCTTTTGTTTTTTTTCTGCTTGGTAAATTTCTTAACGTTTAAATTTAGATCAGTTGCGGTTTAAAAGCAGCTAGATTAGACGTTTAGAATAAAAAAACGCCAATTTATAAAGTTAATATAAATAATTAGCCACCAACGGGGTTTCTTTTGCCTTTTTTTTATTTGGTAAATTTCTTAACATTTTCTTGAATTTTATAGCTAACCAGTGTCAGCTACTTGGATGACATCGTGGGACCATACATCTTACAAAAGCTTTAGAATCCATATCAATCATATACTATAACTTATTACATTTTTATGCAATTTTGTTAACTATATCAAATCTCTAAAACTGTTTGTAATAAAGCCATCTGATCAACTCCGTTAATTTTGCGAACCATATTTTCAGCATCGATCTCTATTAGTTCATTTCCACCCATAGTAAGTTTGTAATAATGAGCATCAACTATACACTTAAACGCTGCTTTTTCAGCTGGTTTCCAACCACCAAAATCAAGCTCTTTAAACGCTAACTGTTCGACCTGCCAATAATAAGAATTGGTATTATACTGCCACAAATGTATAGATCTTTTGCCTTATCATTGTTATAATTAACATCTTGCTAAAAATTGAATATTAATAAATGAATGAATTAAGAAAGCTGAGCATTACAGAGATGCACGATGGACTCAAACGGAAAGATTTTTCTGCTGTTGAACTTGTTGAGGCGCATATCAGCGCGGTAGAAAACGAGAAATTAAATGCATTCATAACGAAAACTCCAGAAATAGCAATAAAAGCCGCTAAAGTCGCTGATGAGCATTTTTCAAAGCAAAAAAGTGATATGCCGCTTATGGGTATACCAGTTGGTGTTAAAGATTTATTCTGCACAAAGGGAATAAAAACAACAGCATGCTCAAAAATGCTAGAAAACTTCGTTCCAACTTACGAATCTACAGTATCTGACTTGCTTTTAAAAAGTGGGGCGGCCATGCTCGGCAAGCTTAACATGGATGAATTTGCCATGGGCTCTGCAAACACAAATAGCTATTTCGGTCCTGTTGAAAATGTGTGGGCTAGAAAAAGTGATGGGGAAAAAGTTGTACCTGGTGGATCATCTGGTGGATCCGCAGCATCGGTTGCTGGATTTTTATGCGCTGGAGCGCTCGGAAGTGACACCGGTGGATCTGTGCGCCAGCCAGCAGCTTACTGTGGAGTAGTTGGAGCAAAGCCAACTTATGGAAGATGTTCGCGTTTTGGTATGATCGCATTTGCAAGTTCCCTGGACCAAGCAGGGGTCATTACTCGTTCCGTTTCTGACTCAGCATTAATGCTGGAAACAATTTGTGGCTATGATAGCAAAGATTCAACATCGAGTAAAAGGCCAGTGCCTAAATTTTCTAATTTTATAAACGGTGATATCAAGGGTAAGCGCATTGGTATACCAAAAGAATATAGAATGGATGGAATTTCAGAAGAAATCGTCCATCATTGGGAAAAAGTTTCTTCCAATTTGAAAGAAAACGGCGCTGAAGTTGTTGATATTACCTTGCCGCATACTAAATATGCAATACCAGTCTATTACTTAATTTGTTCTGCTGAAGTTTCATCTAATCTTGCTCGTTATGATGGTGTGCGTTATGGATTCAGAGCTGATGCTGATACCCTCGAAGAAATGTATTCACTAACAAGAGCAGAAGGTTTTGGAAAAGAGGTAAAAAGAAGAATCTTAATTGGTGCTTATGCACTTTCTTCAGGTCACTACAATGAATATTACGAAAAAGCACAATGCATTAGAGCATTAATCAGAAACGATTTTATAAAAGCATTTGAAAAAATAGATTACATACTCGTTCCATCTGCTCCAACAGAAGCTTTTGGCTTGAATGAAAAGCCAGATCCGCTAATTATGTGTATCAATGATGTCTTCACCGTACCAGCAAGTTTAGCTGGATTACCTGCTATCTCCGTTCCTGTTGGGCTTTCCAATGAAGGTTTACCGCTTGCTTTACAAGTAATTGGAAACTATTACGATGAAGCTGGAATATTGAGTGTAGCAAATGTGATAGAGCAAAATTGTGGCAGAGTAATTGAATTGAATGTGCCCGCTTAGGAAAGTGGCAAAATAAGGCAGACAAAGTAGTATAAAAAGATAACCATAAGAGTAAAGGTGAGTTTACAGTAAATGGTGTCGTGTAATACCAACATTCGTTATCGGGAAAACAAATAGATAAATTTGCTTAAACCTTCCAATTATAAGCAGAAAGAACTCTTTTTCATTTGTTCCATTACCAATGAGACTTGGTATAAAGTAGTAAATTTAGAGCTTATTCTAAGTTTAAAGAGTATTGGCTGAAAAAACTACTTTCATGACACCACTTTTTGCTTACACATTAGCCACGTCCTAAGCAGATACAAACTAATTTTCAGTATGAGATCTTTCAACAAGTATGTTTGATGTTATATTGCCTAAATTTCTAATCAAAGAGGAACAAGTTTGGCAAAAAATAATGATATTATTAGCGGAACGTAAAATAGTCCCACTGCAGTACTGATGAGAAGCAACAAAGTAGCTTTATCTGGTTGATAATTTAAAATATTAGCAAGTACTACACTGGATCCAGAAACTGGAATAATAGCTAGCAACATCAGTGCTTTATATATACTCTCATCGTATACACCTACAATGTGTTTGTCTATCAGGACAATTCCCAAAACAAATAATGGCCAGAATACGTACTTTGCTGTAATAGTGGTCAAAGCGAGTTTCCAATCTATTTTAAAATTTGTAATTTGTGCAATACTCACTCCAAGTAGCACCATTCCTAATGTAATAAATGTACTTCTAATATTCATCATAACATCTGTTAGAAAATCAGGTATTTGTATATCGCATACACTCAAAAAGAAGCCCAGAATCATCGCATAGGACGAAGGAAGTCTGAACAACCTTAACATGCATTCTTTTGCGGTATATATACCATTTGCAGCTATATAAAATCCTAAGCTATTTTCAAACAGTGCCATTCCTATATAACAAACAACATATACAGACACTGAATCTTCATCAAATAAAGTCATAGCAATTGGCAAGCCAAAATAACCCATGCTTGTACTGCCTGAGCTAAATGCCAATATGTTTTTCGTGTTGTCCTTAAATAAAAAAGAAGAAAGATAATACACCGATAAGGACATAGTGCTACCTATAAACCATATCAAAATTGGCAAAGAAATTACTTTTAAATTGACCTCTGTATGAGATACTCCATACAGAATCACTATTGGGTTAGCTATATAAAAGAGTATTTGAGATATAGTGTTTCTATCAATCTTAAGGCATTTTCCTGCTAAATAACCAATAAGTATTGTAATATAAATAGGTAATATTTTGAGAAAAAGGGTAAAGAACATACTAGCCTAATTATAATCCTTATTGATACTTCCAACTGATAAATTGACATTAGATCTTAAGACATTGTAAAAGTAAATAAAATTTATTTTCCAATTTACCCAACTCATAGTTATTTAAAAAGACCCATTTAGTGCTAAGACCTGCTTTTACAAAACATAAGAATGATATTTTTATGATAAAATTATGTTAAGTTTTTATAAAGCTTCTTGCATATCTTTCAATAGTGGTAACTTTGCTAAAAAGCAAAGTTTAGTTTCGCTTGGCTTTGTTATATGCTTTCAGGTGATATAGGATACAAACCCTAACTACTTTTGTTGAAAAACAAGCGCCTTGTAGGCAAGCATAAACGATAGAACTAATTATACTTTTCCAAAGATGAGTGATGCGTTAGTGCCACCAAAACCAAACGAATTAGAAAGCGCATATTGGATTTTATGCTCTTGAGCTTTAAACGGTACAAAATTTAAATCACATCCTTCTGAAGGTCTGTACAAGTTTAAAGTTGGGGGAGTAATTCCTTCATTTAACGCAAGAATACTGAATATCGCTTCAACGCTACCTGCAGCACCAAGTAAATGTCCTATGGAAGATTTGGTTGAAGAAACTGGTATTTTACAAGCGTAGTCACCAAATAACTGTTTTATTGCTATTACTTCGATTTTATCTCCAAGTGGCGTTGAAGTTCCATGTGCATTGATATACCCAATTTGATTTGGATTGATTTGTGCACTCTTTAAGGCAAGTTGTATTGCTTTCAACGCACCTCTTCCGCTCTCATGCGGAGCGGTAATATGATAAGCATCCCCCGTTAGTCCATATCCAGTAAGTTCTGCATATATTTTTGCTCCTCTTCTCTTTGCATGTTCATACTCTTCTAATACTAGTATACCTGCTCCTTCACCCATAACAAATCCATCGCGTTCTTCATCCCACGGTCTTGAAGCTTCCTCGGGCTTATCATTAAATTTAGTTGATAGTGCCTTCATAGATGCAAAACCTGCAATTCCAACCCTACACAGTGCACTTTCTGCCCCACCTGCAATCATTACATCTGCTTCACCAAGTTTTATAGCTCTTGCTGAGTTTATGATTGCATGCGCACCTGTTGCACATGCAGTTACCGCTGAGTCGTTTGGACCTGTAAATTCGTATTTGATAGAAATATGGCCAGATATCAAATTTATCAAACTTGCGGGAACAAAAAATGTGCTGACACGTCTAGGCCCTTTTTCCTGCATAATAATTACGTTTTCCTGAATTGATGGAAGGCCACCTATACCAGAGCCAACAACCACACCAACGCGTTCTCGATCGATATTTTGACTTTCTAAAATTAGTGAATCGTTCACTGCCTGAATAGCGGCTGCAATGCCGTAATGGATAAAACGATCTGTCCTTTTTAGGTCTTTTTCAGAGATATAATCTAGCGGGTTAAAACAGTGTTCAATGTTATTACCTTGTAGGGGAACTTGTCCTGCGATCTTGCAAGCAAGATCGGAAGCATCAAATCTGCTGATTTCCTTTATACCAGACTCACCACCTATTAACTTAAGCCAAGTGTTTTCAACATCTGCCGCCAGTGGAGTAATTAAGCCAATACCGGTAACTACTACTCTTCTGCTCATTTAATACTAATTATTGTTTTTTTTATTACTGATGTACTCAACTATCTGCTCTACAGTTTCCATTTTTTGTGCATCTTCATCAGGAATTTCTATACCAAACTCTTCTTCTGCCGCCATGATTATCTCAACTGCATCTAAACTATCTGCGCCATGCTCTGAAAGCTTTGAGGAGCTGCTAAACTTCTCTACATCCTTACTAATGTGCTCCAGTACAATCTTTTTTACTTTTTCTTCTATGTCTTCTCTAGTGCTTTTTGCTAGTTCGCTACTCATTTTTTACCAAAAAATAACCTATTCTTTGATGTTATAAAAAATTTTCATGTTTGCAATACCTTTTATGATTGATAGACTATTACAAAATTTTCTATTGCCCTAGCTGAAATATGCTTCAACATTATGCGCTGGGAAATTAACAAACTCAAAAATGCTAGATGAAATAACAAAAGATTTACTTATCGCAGAAATAAACAAATTTCTACCTGAGGACAGCCAGAACAAGCTTATATCAGCTATGCGTTATGCGCTTCTTGCCCCTGCAAAATATATACGTCCGTTTTTAGTCACAGCTTCATCACAAGTATTTAATGTGAAAGCTGAAAAAGTAATACCAATTGCTGTGGCAGTTGAGTGTGTTCACACCTACTCTCTAATTCACGATGATTTGCCATGTATGGACAATAGCGATATTCGCAGAGGTCAGCTAAGTTGCCATAAAAGATTTGACGAAGCAACAGCGGTGCTTGCTGGAGATGCGCTGCTTACCCTCGCTTTTGAAATACTATCTTCGCTAAATGAGGATAGCAACAAATGCTGTGAAATCATAAAAGTACTCTCTCAAGCGATGGGAGCTAAGGGAATGGTAGGAGGACAGATTTTGGATATTGATGCAGATTTCTCTAAAGTAAAAGAAATCCATTTATTAAAAACCGCAAAACTATTTGCAGCTTCATGTGAAATAGGCGCTATAATGGGAGATGCTATAGATGAGCAACGGAAAACGTTACATGACTATGGAATAAACCTGGGGCTTATCTTTCAAGCCAAAGATGATATTGAAGACCACAAACAAGATGAGGTAAGTAACTTAATGTCTATACTCGGTAAAAGTGAAACAAAGAACTATATAAACAGCCTTTTTAAACAAGCTTTAGATAATTTGGGTAAGCTCTCAGGCGAAACTAATTATTTATACAATTTATTGAATCAGGTAAAAAACGATGGTTAGGAAAATTATATTACAATTGCTTATTTCCATAGTAATAATTTTCACTTTAATTTCCGCTTTTGTGTTTACCATTGTTCAAATAAACAAAAGCAGGCCGGAAAAGAGAGACAAGCTTTATGAGTTAAATACTACGAATGATGGTTTGGTACAGACAATAGCATATTACCTAGTGAAGCCAATACTTGAATCAGCACTTGACCACTATATTGAAAAGCATGGGTTGAACGAGTATTTAAAGGAAATAACACAGCAGGAAAGAGAGGAAAATTCAATAAACTTTTATGAAATTACAGAAGGCAGTGGCAGCAGAGCTCTATGTGGTCAAGAAGTCCTGCTGCAAATGTATAAAATATCTAACAGCCTAGCGGTACCACTTCCGAGTCAAGTCCCTAATGTTACTTTGAAAATAGGTCAAGATAATTGGAAAGAGGTGGGCCTAGGAATAATGGGTATGAAAGAAGGAGGAGAGCGTGTAGTTACTGTAAACATTGCCAATGACAACAAAACGAACTTTAACTCTTACTACGTCAAACTAATCGAAGTAAAAGATAAACACTCTGACTCAGTAAATAATATGATGATTTTCAATGACTTAATTAATAGGGCTGGAAAACAAGTAAGATGTGGTGATGAGGTGTCGGTTAAGTATAGCGTAATGGGGCACAATGGTGAATATATAATCAAAGATCAAACAGCGCAATTCAAAGTTGGTGATAAAAAAGTCCCGCTTGCCATAGAGCTTGGAGTGGTTGGAATGAGAGCTGGTAATAACAGAACTATCATTTCTCCACCGGAACTTTTAAATGTTACTGATGGTATGTTAGTCGAAGATATAGATTTTGACGAAGAAAATGTTTCAATAATTAACCTAAGCTTAGATGCCAAAGCTTAAAGGCAAGATACTTTAAAATATTACTTGGTAACTGAAGAAAATAACAAAAGTACATATCGCAGTGATAACCGGTGGTAAAACCAGAAAAATAGGTGTCTTTTTAACGAAAAAGTTCTTGGAAGGCTTTGAGAAAAAAGCATTGTAAATTATTGGCAAAAAGTACATAGCATTGAGTATAGTGCTTACTATTAATACAAGAGTAACAAATACAGAAAGTGCTACATTGCCAAAGCTAAAAACAGCCTGAAAAATGAGAAACTTACTCCAGAAAGTTGGAGCAGGTGGCACTCCGATCATAGATAACGCACCTATAGCAAATGCTGCCATAGTAATTGGCATATTTCGTCCTATGCCGTGAATTCTATCTACATATTTCTCACCTGTTTTCGTTATTATGCTGCCTGCAACAAAGAATAGAGTGATTTTTGCAAATGCATGACAAACTAACTGAAAAACTGCAACTCTTGCGCTAAGGTCGCTAAAAATTGAAGCGAATAGTATAACATATGATAATTGGGAAACGGTAGAGTAGGCGAGCAACTTTTTCAATTCCTTCTGCTTGAGTGCAATCAGTGAAGCAGCAATGATGGTGAATCCTGCAGCATAAGGCAGCCATCCTCCAGCAAACCAACTTTGTTGTGCAAAGCGTTGCAAATTATCGGTACCAAAAGTGTATAATATGACTTTTATAATGATGAAAACCCCGGATTTCACAACAGCAACAGCATGTAGCAACGCGCTCACAGGAGTTGGTGCAACCATTGCTTTTGGTAACCAAAAATGCATTGGCATTAATGCAGCTTTGCCTATTCCGTAAATCAGCATAGCAAAATACACTGCAATGAAAGTGACAAGCGAAGTGTCAAATTTAAATATTCCACCGCTTACAAAGTCTAAAGTATGAAATTTACTGTATAAGAAACCGAGAACTGGAAAAAATAGTACTAAGGAAGAAAAAAACAGCACACCAAAATAATAACGCCCAGCTATCATTGATTCATTTGTTGCGTTATAGGTGACAAGAGGATAAGTACTTATAGTTAAGAGCTCATAAAAGACAAATGTAGTAAGCAAATCACCAGAAAAAGCAATAAATATTGCACAACTGATCGATATTGAAAGAAAACACAGGAAATTTGAGTAATTATTACCAGGATAGTTATTCTGCATATAACATATTGCGTATACGCTGGTTAATATCCACAAAAACGATATTAATAAACTAAATACCACTCCAGTGGACTCCAGCTTTAAACTAATGTGCAAGTTATTGCTAAAATCCGTAAGAATAAATTGAGAATGATCACCATATGCCCAATATAAAGTGCACAGACACGTATACGTAAATAGAAGTATAGAAGAGGCAACAGTAACGCCGTTGCTCACTCTAGGCCATTTGCCGGTAAAAAAGATAACCACTGCGCCAAGCAGCGGAATCAGTGCAGTAATTAACAAATAATTTTCAGTTATTGCAAATGGTAAGGAAAGAGGTGTTAAAACATATTCCATTAAATAATTCATTCTTTTGCTTGGGTAAAGCTAGAATTATACTCAAATCACAGAAAAACTGCCACTTTTTTGGTAAATTAGTTTTATGCATATATGGCATAAGCTGGATAGAGGAACGACTGTCCCTCTATCTTTTCCACCTTCTTATATCTGACCTAAATAAACTTTTGCACTTGCTCATATGTGCACTCAACATGTTTTATAATTTAAACAATGTACATAAACCATCAACTTTTTTCAATAGTTTTGGTTTTACCCTCTGTTTTTACCTCTTCCATGCGGCTTTTAGGAGGTAATGGTGGTGCAAGTGGTTTTTTGCTCATAGAATTTGGGTTTATACCTCTCTTTTGCTGGTGATAGTTCCGCGCTTCTTGAACGGTCTGATGTGTAGGCTCCCCATCATTATAGTTTCCTCTTATTTGCTGATGAGAGATCAATACCTCTTCACGAGTCTGGTGTGTAGGCTCTCCATTGTTATAGTTTTCTCCTATAGAGTTTGGGTTTATATTTTCCTTTTGAAAATCAGCGTTCAATAACTTTGATATCTCCTGCCCTAGCTGCTCACCTTTATAACTGTTCCCAAGATCTTTAATTTTCTCTTTACTCTCCATTATCTGGGCTAAAGACTTGATGATAACATCTTTGTTTATTTTTGAAGCATATATGAGTTCATTACTGTTAACAATAACTCCATTATCACCCTGTTGACTACTTACTGTATAGCCTTGTTCTTTGAGTTTTGTTACTACTGCCTTCTTAAATAAATTGCATGCAGCATCTATTATTTCTTTAGCGCAATCTTTAAACCATTTTCTAATCGTGTCAATTTCCCTAAATAAGGAAAAGGTTTGGGTATGTGCATATTTTTTACCTGGCAATGACTCCTCAGTATTCTGAAATATAGATTCTATTTGTTGAGGGTCAAACATCACTGCATGACGTTTTGAGCGTGTCGGTTTTGCTTGTGTTTCGGATGGTTTAATATCTTGTTTTTTATTCTTGCCATCAACGCCATCACTTGATTTTCTTTTTTTAGGAGGCAACGGTGGTGATAATTCTTCTTCAGGTGGTAATCCGCGAATACCCTGAAGATTTTGGTATATAGGTTCTTGTATCAAGCTGGTATCGATAAACTTTTGTACCTTTCCTAGATAATTCTCATCTCCTACCACTTCACCACCTTTGCTCATAGGTACTTGCACGCCTTCAAATTTGATTTTTTGTATATCTTCAATATTCAGCCCATTTTCTTTAAGCCATCCCTCTCTTTTGCTCATTGATTCAACAAATTCATTAATTCTTTTTATGTTATCTACGCTATCATCAACCAACATAACAGTTTTTGGTAACTGACCATTGTGTTTATTCTTGTATTCCCCAATTGCTCTGCAGACGTGCAAATTTTTTCCAACTTGACTTTGTTGCTCTCTAACATCTTGCCTTGGCAACTGGGTATCATAATCTGCTGGAAATCCGCCAAACACAGAAACACTGTCTGTCTGCTTCTTAGATAAGCCCAAATGATTTTCTACAACCCTTTTCACAGCATTTGGATATCCTGTGTACGATGCGATATTAACTTCCACTCCATTTGAAAGTGCAGATTGTAGCACAGATTTTAATGTTTCCTCGTTCTTTATTCCACCTGTATTTTTTAGAAAATCTTGTATATTGAGATCAGTTACTGCATGTTCCATACCAGAATTAAAGTCGCTTTTTTTAAGCCCAGAATATCTACCAGAGAAAGCATTGTGCATGTGACCATTAGTGATAGTGTTATCAAAGTCAAATATTAATAGGGCATTATTTTCTTTAGCCATCTCTTCACCTCATAATTTAAAGAATAAATGCTAACACTAATAAATTAATTATTTACTACAATACTTTTAAAATTAATAGAAAGATAATTAAGAAAGAAAAGCCAACGGTGTGGAGAGAAGACTTAAGAAGAGATAAGGTCACAACATTTCACTAACCCAGTTATTCTTCTCTTGATCTAACCTATCATCTAATATTGCCTGTCTTATTGATTCCATCAGCTTATTCATGAAGAAAACATTGTGAATGGTGATGAGAGTGTAAGCTAGCAGTTCTTTAGCTTTCAATAAATGGTGTATATAAGCTCTCGAGTGTTTTCTGCAGGTGAAACACAAACAGTCACTTTCAATTGGATCACTGTCCAGCTCAAATTGTTGATTTCGCAAATTAACATGCTCCTTGCACTTTGAAGCAATAGAATTCCTATTTTTCACTTTAACAAGCGCGCCACCATGTCTTGCCAGGCGAGTTGGATGCACACAATCAAACGTGTCAATCCCAAGCCCTACTGCACGAAAGATATCCACAATTCCACCAATACCAAGCAAATGAGTAGGCCTATCTTTTTTTAAGTGCTCCATAGTAAAAGAAACTACATCATACATCTGCTCCTTACTCTGACCAAGTGATCCACCTATTGCTTGACCGAAAAATGGTAAATCGTTGATAAAATCACAGCTTTCTCTGCGCAGATCTTGATATACTCCACCTTGGCTAATTCCATACAGTGCTTGTTTGCCATCATTACTTTTTTCAAGCTCATTTAAAGAACGTTCAGCCCACCTGTGGCTCATGAGCATTGATCTTTGTGTGTATTCTTTGCTGACGTGAAACGGGGTACATTCATCTAAAACTAGGATTAAATCCGCACCTAATTTTTGTTGAATTTGTATAGATTTTTCAGGAGTTAGACAATAAGTTTTACCATTGATGTAAGAACGAAAAATTGCCCCATCCTCATTAATTTTGATCAGAGTTTTTTGTTTCTTTCTTATTCCCTTTATTTCTTCTGAAACTGATCCGTGCCCCAGGCTAAATATCTGGTATCCACCAGAATCAGTTAGCATCGGTCCATTCCATCCCATCATCTTGTGCAAACCACCAAGTTTTGCTACGGTATCCTCTCCCGGTTGGAGCATGAGGTGATAGGTATTGGAAAGTATTATCTGAGTACCAGCTTCACCGATTCTCTCAATATCTGCAGCTTTAATTGCAGCTTTGGTTGCACAAAATATAAATGCTGGTGTTTCTATGTTTCCATTTGGAGTTTTAATTGTGCCAACTCTTGCAGAACCTGATTGCTTGGTTATCCTAAATGAGAACTCTTCTTTCATCTATTTGCTTGAAAGCTCTGCTATGATATTTTCCACTTTTTCAGGAGTAAGATTCTCATAAAAATTGTCATTGATCTGCACAACAGGAGCATTAACGCACGCACCAAGGCATTCAACTTCTTTTAAAGTAAACAGATTATCTTTGGTAGTCTCACCTATATCGATCCCAAGTTTCTTTTTAAAGGTATTTAAAACCTCTTCGCTACTGCATAACCAGCAAGGGGTTGTCCTACAAACTTGTATCAAATATTTACCCACTGGTTTTAAATTATACATGGTGTAAAAATTTGCCACTTCATATACGCGAATATGTGGAATATGCAGCATATCAGCAACGTAGCGCATGGCAGATTCAGGAACCCATCCACATTGTTCTTGAACCAGATATAGTAAAGGCATAACAGCACTACCTTCTTTACCTTTTGGGTACATCTCTATAAACTTCTTTGCTTTCTTGAGGTTTTCCGATGTAAAACTAAACTGCTCTTCTTTTTCTTTCATCTGTAAGGTCCATGTAAATCTCAACAGATTATACTTAAAGGGTCAATAATTGCAATTAGACTTCTCGCATGAAAAGGCAATTATTTTTGGCGTTTTTTGTGTGCTCTTAAATCGCCTTAGCTATAAACATTAAGAAATTTACCAAATAGAAAAAAAAGCAAAAAAACCCCTGGCCGGTATTTATTTTCAGTATTGGCGTTTTTATGTCTTAAACGCTGCAATTTAGCTGCTTTTAAATGCAACTAGTCTAAGCTATAATATTTAAGAAATTTACCAGACAGAGAAAAAAGACAATAAAACCCCGAGGTAGCTAGTTATTCCACTCTCTATTTTAAAATCCGGCGTTGGGTGATGTCTTAAACGAC
>Ga0209755_10006674_pt1 | contig 12685 bp, 11 predicted proteins | sample TergutCo191P1_FD_187301 | JGI IMG/M metagenome (GOLD analysis project Ga0209755, IMG submission 187301) | Cornitermes sp. P1 segment gut microbial communities from Petit-Saut dam, French Guiana - Co191P1 (SPAdes) (version 2) | ecosystem: Host-associated > Arthropoda: Insects > Digestive system... | reverse complement strand
CTTCACCCGTTCAAAGACCACCCCTTCCAAGTCCGGGAGGACAAGGAAATGACGGCAATGGTGGAAAGCGTCAAGGACAAAGGCGTAACCCAACCCGCAATAGTACGCCCCCGCGAGGGCGGCGGTTATGAGTTGGTATCGGGCCACCGCCGCCAAAAGGCAAGCGAATTAGCCAATTTCACAAATATGCCCTGTATCATCCGAAACCTAACGGACGAGCAAGCCATAACACAAATGGTAGAGGACAACACCAACCAACGCGAGAACATTCTGCCAAGTGAACGCGGCAATGCCTTGAAAATGCAACTGGACGCAATCAAGCGACAAGGCGCGAGGGATAGCAATGGCGGCAACGGTACACGTTCAAATGAAGTTGTTGCAGACCGCAACAAAATGACGGTAAAGCAAGTACAGCGATATATAAAACTCACCGACCTTGTACCCGACCTAATGAAAATGGTGGACGATAAAAAAATTGCCTTCACCCCCGCCGTTGAAATGGCATATATAAAACCCAAAAATCAAGAGTATATCGCCGTAGCAATCGAGGGCAACCAATCCGCGCCGTCACTCTCACAGGCACAGCGCATGAGAGAGCTTGACCAAAAGAACCTGTTAAACTCCGATATGATAGACGGTATCATGTTGGAAGAAAAAAAGGAGGTAGACAAAGTGATTCTATCAAGCAAAGAGTTAGCCCCATTCTTCGGGCCGGACAAAACACCCCGCCAAATGAAAGACGCTATTATGAAGTTGCTTGACGACAACAAGGTGAAAAACCCGCCCGAAGTAGTCAAACCAACCCCAAAACAGGAACGATAAAAAAGCCGTTCCTTCATTATATATAAACGACTTCGGGCCAAGTTGACCCGAAGTTTTTTATTTCCCCCAAAGGAGGCGTACCCGGTGGAAAGCGTCAAACGCAGAAGCAACACGCGCATATATAATCGCTTCGAGCATTGGAGCGTGGAAGATTGCGCTTGCGTCAACTGCATTAACTACAAAGGAAAAAAACGCCCTTGCCCCCTCCCGTCATGCAGTATACAGGCAATACGGGAAGAAGCCATAAGGCGCGAGGCAGACCAAGCAATAAGCAGTAATATTATTTTGTAACAAACCCGCACCAATTTAACCGCCCCCAAATAAGCACAAGTCTTTTGCTTTTTTCTTTGCTCAAAAAATTATATTCCCCGTCGCCGCGAAATTTACAGCGCAGGCGGCAAAAACAATCAAGGGCGCGAAGCGTTCATTTTACCCTTGATTGTTTTTGTTGCCTGTGCTTTTCTCACGGCGAACGACGGGGTTATTATATTCTTTTGAGCCGCCCCCGCCCATGAATGGGCGGGCGGGGGGGGGGTTGAGCTTTTCAATCTTTCAGACGTAATAACAAAGCCATTAGACCCATTAGAAAATCTTATGTTGAAAATGGCATTTATGACATTTACGGCATTAGATTTTCTTTGGGTATCATGGCTTTTTATGGAGGCGGGGCTACGCCCAAAAATAATCATTCCAAAAACCAACGAAGGGAGGCTTGCCCATGATTAACGCCTATGTAACAAATTTAGGCAAATACAACGAAGGAAAGCATCTTGGCGAGTTTTTGAAACTCCCCGCAACAACGGAAGAAGTACAGGCGTTATTTTCCCGAATAAAAGTTGACGGCGTAATGTACGAGGAAGTTTTCATAACCGACTACAAAACAGAAATATCCGGGCTTAATAAATGTTTGGGCGAATATGAAAATCTTGACGAACTCAATTATCTTGCGTCATTGCTTAAAGATATGGACGAATGGGATATACAAAAATTTGAGGCGGCAATAGCACACGGCGAAGAATCGGGCAGTATACAGGAACTTATAAACCTTACACAAAGTTTAGACTGTTTCGAGTATTACCCCGATGTAAAAGATTATGACGACTTGGGCCGTTATCTCATTGAAGAATTGGATTATGAACAAATCCCCGAACATTTAACAGATTATTTTGACTATGAAGGATACGCGGAAGCCTATGTTATCAACGAGGGCGGCATCTTTATGAAGGACGGCGGTTTTGTTTTTCGTAACAACATGGACATTGAGGAAATATACAACGGACGCAACATACCCGAAGAATACAAAGTATTTGCCTACCCGCCGCCGGAAACGTCCATAAAAAAGGCACTTGCGGGATATAGTCAAATGATTGCCGACATTCCAAAGGCCATAAACGAACGCACAATATCCCCGCAACAACTATCAACCGCCCATGCAGACCGCTAAACCACTTCGGGCCAACTTGCCCCGAAGTCAGAAAGGAGGCGATTTTACCCAATGGCAAAAGCCACAAGCAAGCTAATAATCCAAAATGAGGATTTACAAGAGTTTTTCAAACTAATGCGGGATAGCAAATCCCCGGCTATTGATGAACTTATAGCCGTAGTCCGTCAGTTTAGCGCAATGGAAAAATATCTTGAAGCCGCAACAAATGAGCTTGCGACCATGCGCCTACAGCTTGCAGAAATGGAAGCCAAAAACCACCCCGTACAAACAACCTTGCAAAATGCCTGTATCACCATGCAAAGCGAAGTATTAAATTTACGGGATAAACTTTCCGGGCTGAAAAACGATTTTGTGCAAGGCTGTAAAAATGCCGTGGAATCCGCAAAAGAAAAAGGCATATCCGCACTTGATAACGTGGCAAAGTTTTTCAACATCAAACCCACCCTTGAATATTTGCGGAACAGTTTAGATAAAACCATACAGCAAGACAACAAAGTAATAGCCAAAATCGAAACCGCAAGCACCGAATATCACGAGGCGGGGAAGCACATCAAAAATATGGCACTTGCCATTTTGGGTAAAGAACCAACACAGGAAGCCAAACCCATAGGCAAATTGGCAAAAGCATTAACCGCCCCGTATCGCGCCAATCGTAAATGTTTTACAGCTATGAAAGATTGTACGGAAAAAGCCATAGGTTCACTTTCCAAACTGGAAGAACGAGCCGAGAAACCCTCAATCACGGGAACAATCCAAAAATATACGGCACAGATTGAACAAGCAAAAAAAGAAGCACCTGCGCCGGAACTACCCGCGCCAACACATGAAAGCCGCTAAACCACTTCGGGCCATGTTGGCCCGAAGTCCACCGCACACCCGCACACGGAAGGAGGTTTTTTATTGCAAGAACAAGTTGAACGTGAATCATTGGCTATATCGGTAAATGCAACAAAACTAACGAGCCGTACATTAGCGGCGGCCTTAATGGCAATGGGCAAGAAAATTAACGAGAAATACAATGAAGCACAAACCCCGCACGGCAGACAATCCGTTAAAAAGCTGATGAATCACGGCGTTGCCACAAACAGCATAGCACTTGACGGCGGCAAAAGGGAAACAGAACTTTTTGACCGAATGGCGCGGAAATACAATGTTGATTATGCCTTTCACAAAGTAGAGCCGGGCAAGTATATGTTATTTTTCAAAGCAAACCAAGCAGACGCAATAACCGCTTGTTTTTCCGAATATTCCAAGCGCGTAATGACGCAAGGAACAAAAAAGCCGTCAATCATGCAACAGCTTGAAAAATTCGCAGACTTCATAAAATCCCGCGTTAAAGAACCGCAACAACGTGACAGGGCAAGGGAGGCGGCGCATGATGAACGCTAACATTGCAACCAAAATCAAAAAAATACTTGCGCCGAATATCCCCTATATATTCATCTTGTGGGCGTTCATCAAGTTAGCAACAGCCTTTCGCACGGCAGACGGCGCGAACGTGGGCGAACAGCTAATAAATACCCTGCAAAATATAGGCCCGACCTTTGCAGACTTCGCGCCGGGTTTTCACCCCTTCGACTGGATTGTGGGCTTAATCGGCACGGTGCTACTCCGCATATATGTGTACTTCCGTACCAAGGAAGCGCGGAAATTTAGGCGGGATATGGAATACGGCACGGCACGTTGGGGAACACCCGCAGATATAAAACCCTTCATCAATCCCAAATTTCAAGGTAATGTAATACTAACAGGCACGGAATTTTTAACAATGAACACCCGCCCCGCCAATCCCGCAAACGCCCGTAATCTCAATTGCTGTATTATCGGTTCTTCGGGAAGCGGAAAAACGCGGTTTTGGCTTACGCCAAACTTGCTACAGGCAAATTCATCATTTGTTGTGGTAGACCCGAAAGGCGGAATTTTGGGGCAAGTAGGCACTTTTCTAAAGCGACAAGGATATAAAATCAAAATTTTTAACAGCATTGATTTTTCCGTATCGCAACACTACAACCCCATAGCCTACCTAAAGACCGAATCCGATATTTTGAAATTTGTAAACGCCCTAATCGAAAATACCAAGGGCGAAGGAAAGGAGAGTGACCCGTTTTGGACAAAAACAGAAACCCTACTGTATTGCGCTTTATTGAGCTATATCGTATTTGAAGGCCCGGAGGAAGAAAAACACATCAGTACACTCGTTGACATGATAAACAGCATGGAAACCAAGGAGAATGATGAAAACTTCAAAAACGCCGTAGATTATATGTTTATGGGTTTAGAGAAACGAAAACCCGACCACTTCGCCGTTAGACAGTACAAGAAATTCACCTTGGCAAGCGGAAAAACGATGAAATCGGTGCTTATTTCTTGCGGCGCGAGGCTTGCACCCTTCGATATTGGAGAGTTGCGGGAGATTATGACCTATGATGAATTGGAGCTTGACCGCATGGGCGACAGAAAGACCGCGACATTTTTTATCATTAGTGACACGGACACAACCTATAATTTCTTGGTTGCATTGGCATTTTCTCAAATGTTTACCATGTTGTGCGAACGTGCCGACAACAAGCACGGCGGCAGACTTCCTCACCATGTACGGGTACTATGGGACGAGGCGGCCAACACCGGGCAAGTGCCGCAATTGGAAAAATTAGTGGCAGTCATACGTTCGCGTGAAATATCCCTGTGTTTGTTCCTACAAGCGCAAAGCCAGTTAAAAGCCATTTACAAAGACCATGCCGAAACAATTTTAGGCAATATGGACAGCGTAATCTTTTTAGGAGGCCGCGAACACAGCACAATCAAGGAGCTATCGGAAGTATTGGGAAAGCAAACAATTTCCATGCAAACCGAAGGCCGTTCACGGGGGCAACAGGAAAGCTACAGCCAAAATATGCAACGGTTAGGAAAAGAACTGATGACAATGGACGAACTCACAACAATGCCGGGGAACAAGTGTATTTTACAGCTTCGCGGCCTTCGTCCGTTCCTATCCCCCAAATACGACTTGCGCCAACACCCGAACTTTAAGCACACAGCCGAGGCAAGCAAACGCAATAACTTTGACGCGGCGAAACTCGTAAAACGGCGCATGAAGTTAAACCCAAACGAGCAGTACACCCTCTATGAAGTAGACGTAACCGAAGAATCCGCAGACATAAGCGAGGACGAGGACATTCTCAATTATGATGATGTGGACGACCCGGAAGCGTTTGCATAACTTCGGGCCAACTTGGCCCGAAGTAACACAGCAATGCCGCCCAAAAAAACGGCGGCTTTTTTAATTGGCGGGAAACCCCCGCCCATAACCCATTATCGGGGCAACGCCCCCAACAGAAAACAGGAGGAATCATTTATGGAATTTTTCTCAAGCGCGGTAACATCTTTACAAACCCTTGTAATTGCACTTGGCGCGGGCCTTTGCGTATGGGGCGGCATCAACCTTTTGGAAGGGTACGGCGGCGATAACCCGTCAAGCAAGAGCCAAGGTATCAAGCAACTTATGGCCGGAGGCGGCGTAATTTTGCTTGGCACAACCCTTGTACCCTTGTTGTCCGGCTTGTTTTAAGAAACGAGGTATTAAATGGGATTTCTCACCGACTGGATAGTAGACTTTTTACGGGGCTTGCTGATTGACGGCATTTTGGGCAATCTTGGCGGGCTTTTTGATGATGTAAATAACCGTGTCGGAGAGATTGCAACCACAGTGGGAACACCCCCGGCGGCTTGGCAACCGGGGGTATTTACCCTAATACGCAACCTTTCTGAATCGGTTGTTCTTCCAATCGCGGGGATTGTTATTACATTTTTGGCTACTTATGAATTTATCAATATGATAGTAGACCGCAACAATCTCAACGAAGTGGACACTTGGATATTTTTCAAGTGGATTTTCAAAACAGCTATAGCCGTAATGATACTTTCAAACACCTTTAATATTGTAATGGCTGTATTTGACGTTTCCCAAAGCGTAATCAACAACGCCGGGGGGCTTATTGCCGGAAGCACGGAAGTAACCGTAGACATGATGGCAGACTTCGAGGCCGCCTTATGGGAAATGTACCCCGGCCCGTTGCTTGGCTTATGGCTTCAAACTTTGTTTGTAGGTATAACCATGCACGCGCTGAACATTGTTATTTTTATAATCGTGTACGGGCGAATGATTGAAATATTCTTGCTTACAAGTTTAGCACCAATCCCCCTTGCAACTTTAAGTAACCGCGAATTTGGCGGCATGGGGCAAAATTATTTCAAATCCCTATGCGCTATCGGCTTGCAAGGGCTTTTAATTTTGGTGTGTGTAGGCATTTATGCCGTACTCGTTCAAAGCATAGCCACAAGCGGCAGTCCGATTTCCGCAATATGGACGGTAATGGGCTACACGGTTTTATTATGTTTCACACTCTTTAAGACCGGGAGCGTGGCAAAGGCCGTACTTGGAGCGCATTAAACATGACTTCGGGCCAACTTGGCCCGAAGTGGAAAGGAGTTTTTAACATTGGCATATGTAAACGTACCAAACGACCTATCCCGAATCAAAACAAAAATAGCATTTAACTTAACCAAACGCCAACTAATCTGTTTCGGCACGGCGGCGGTTATAGGTGTACCGACCTATATATTCACCCGTTCGGCAATAGGCAACACCGGGGCAATGTTTTTGATGATTGCTTTAATGTTGCCGTTTTTCTTGCTTGCCATGTACGAACGTGACGGATTGCCGTTTGAAAAAGTTTTGCGAAATTTTATCCGCACCAAGTTTATATGGCCCACCGCCCGACCCTACAAGACAGAAAATTTTTATGCGTATCTGAACAATACGCGGAAGGAGGACACACCCCTTGTTAAAAACAAAAACGCCACCCGCGCCAAAAATCGTAAAAAACGGCAGGCGTAAAATGCGAGGGCCGCAAACGGCACAGCAAACTATCCCATACTTGGAAATGCTGAAAGACGGCATTTGCAAAATACGCGAGGGATTTTTCACAAAAACAATCGCATATGAAGATATAAATTATTCCGTGGCTTCATCAGACGACCAAGCCGCGATATTTGAAGGCTATTGCGCGTTCCTCAATTATTTTGACTGCGCCTTGCCCTTCCAATTATCTTTCGTCAACAACCGTTCACGCCCCGAAAATCAATACAGTGTAAATATTCCCGCGCAAGATGATGATTTTAACAGCATACGCGGCGAGTATATTGATATGTTGGAGCGGCAAGTTGCCCGAAGTAATAACGGAATTGTCCGTTCAAAATATATCACCTTCGGCCTACCCGCCGACAACACAGCCGCCGCCCGCCCCCGTTTGGAACGTGTGGAAGCGGATATAATCGGGAACTTCAAAAAGTTAGGCGTAAAATCTCATGCGCTGAACGGGCGGGAACGGTTAGAGCTGCTTCATAGCCAACTACACCCCGGAGGCCGTGAAAAGTTTGTATTTGAATGGGATATGATACCTCAAACGGGCATGAGTACAAAAGACTTTATCGCCCCCACAAGTTTTGACTTCAAACAAAGCCGCGCCTTTCGAGTTGGCACAACTCACGGCGCGGTTTCTCATTTGCAGATTATGGCCTCCGAACTTTCCGACAAGTTGCTTCTTGAACTTTTGGAAATGGACGCGGAAATGACCGTAACCCTTCATGTACAAACGGTAGACCAAACCAAGGCCATAAAAGCAGTCAAAACAAAAGTAAGCGACATTGACAAAATGAAAATCGAGGCGCAAAAACAAGCGGTAAGAAGCGGCTACGACATGGAAATTTTACCGCCCGACCTTATCACCTACAGCAAGGACGCGGCGGCATTACTCTCCGACCTGCAAAGCCGGAATGAAAGAATGTTTTTATTAACATTCCTAATCACCAACACCGCACCCACAAAAGCCAAGTTAGAAAACGATATTTTCACGGTATCGGGCATAGCACAAAAATATAACTGCGCCTTGAAGCGTTTAGACTTCCAACAAGAACAGGGATATATGAGCAGTTTGCCACTTGGTTACAACGGGATTGAAATTAAACGGGGCATGACAACATCAAGCACCGCAATATTTATACCCTTTATGACGCAAGAGTTACGCATGGACGGAGCCTCAATTTATTACGGGCAAAATGCACTATCCCATAATATTATTATGGCAAACCGAAAACAGCTTAAAAATTGTAATGGTATGTTTTTGGGAGTGCCGGGAAGTGGTAAGAGCTTCGCCGCCAAGCGTGAATTGTTAAACGTGTTTCTTGCCACAACAGATAAAATAATCGTGGTTGACCCTATGGGCGAATATTCACCGCTTATAGAACGGTTAGGGGGGCAAGTGGTTGAAATAGCACCAAACAGCCCGCACCACATAAACCCTATGGATATTATAACAGCCGTTGGGCCGGACGATGAAAACCCTATGGCGTTAAAATCCGATTTTATTCTTTCCCTTTGTGAATTGATTGTGGCGGGGAAAGACGGTTTACAGCCAATCGAACGCACAATAATTGACCGCTGTGTGCGTTTGCTTTATCGGGATTATTTATATTCCGGCAACAAGGACGTACCCATGCCGACCCTTCAAGACCTGTATGACCTGTTATGTCAACAGGAAGAAGCAGAGGCAAAGCGGCTTGCAACAGCCTTGGAAATTTACGTTAGCGGTTCACTTAACGCATTTTCCCACACAACAAATGTAAACCTTGATAACCGCGTCATTTGTTTAGACTTAAAACAATTGGGCGCGGGGCTTAAAACCATTGCAATGCTAATCATGCAAGACCTTGTATGGAGCAAAGTTTCACAGAATTTTGCGGAGGGCATTGCGACTTGGTGCTACTTTGACGAATTTCATATGCTTCTGAAGGACGAACTAACCGCGAGCTACTGCGTAACCATTTGGAAAATGTTGAGGAAAAAAGGTTGTGTGCCGAGTGCATTAACCCAAAACGTAAAAGACCTTTTGGCAAGCCGCGAAATTGAAAACATACTGGAAAACAGCGATTTTCTTGTATTGTTATCACAGGCACAGGGCGACAGGGTTATTCTTGCGAAACAACTTGGCATTTCCGAACATCAACTATCATACGTCACGCACAGCAATAGCGGCGAGGGGCTTTTATTCTTCGGCAACACTACAATTCCGTTTGTTGACCGTTTCCCCACCAATACGGAAATATACCGCCTACTAACCACCCGCCCCGAAGATATAGCAAAAGAGGCGCAAAATGAATGAACGCGGCATATCCAAGAAGTTACGATTTGAGGCAGAGCCGGGGGAAGAAGCGGCGGCATTATCAGAAGCAACGGAAGCATTAACAGGAGCATTAGCAAAAAAGCCAACTTCGGGCCAACTTGGCCCGAAGTCCACCCCCAAACGCAAAATAAAAAGACGCTTGCGTTTTGATGATGAAAAACCCGCGCATGGAGTACCCCCGCCCGAAAAACCAAAAAGCCGCCTACGTTTTGAAAACGAGGACACGCCGGACACTTCGCCCCATGATGAAGCCGCCCCGCACGACCTACCCAAAACAAAGACGCGGCTACACTTCGAGGACGAGGACACGCCGAACAATTCACCCCATACTACCCCCGCCACTTCGGGCCAAGTTGACCCGAAGTTAAAACAGCAAAGCAAATATCACCAAGGCGATAAAAGCGGCGATTCTTCACCACTTCGGCATGATGATGAAGCCCCCGCCCTTCATGCTGATGAAGAACCCCCGCCCGACCTTGACCCCGTAAGCACCAAGGGAAGCACGGCAAAATCTAAATTCAAATTGGAAAAATCTAAGCTACGCATGGAAGAAACCGGGGAGAAGTTAAACAATGCGCGGGAAAAATTAGCGGCGCAAAAACCCCAAAAGCCCCCCGGCACTATTAAAAAGTTGGGGCAAAAGGCGCGGTTTTATACTTGGCTGTACGTTCACAAAAAAATTAGCCAAGTAGAGCATGAAAATGTAGGAACGGAAGCCGCCCACAAAACCGAGCTTGCCGCCGAGGGCGTTTATAGGGGAACTTCACGATTTGTTAAAAACCGCATACGCACCCGACCTGCGCGGCGCGTTCGTAAACTCACCAAGCGCAACGCACGGGCAACCGCTAACCATGCGTATGAAAAACTTTTGCATGACAACCCCGCATTAAGAAAAAAAGCCCTTGCCCGTGTATTCCATAAGCAACGGCTTAAAATGCGTTATGCAAAGCAAGCACGACAGGCGGCACAGGCTACCAAGCAAGGCGGCGGCATTATTGCCAAAACTGCCGCCAAGTTATCAAAAGCCGCGATTATGCTTGTTAAAGGTAATCCCAAGGTGTGGCTTGTGGTTATGTTGTTTCTTGTACTGTTTTTCCTTTTGCAATCGTGTATGGCTATGATAACGACCATAGGTAACAGCATGGGCGGCGTGGTTGTGGGTTCTTCATTCCTTGCAGAAAGTGAGGATATAAGCAATGCAACAGTAGCATATACGGCATGGGAGGCAGAACTGCGTTATAGGATTTTGCATATCGAAGATGAATTTGCAGATGATTTTGACGAGTTTAGACTTGAAATAGGCGACATTTCACACAACCCGTTTGAACTCGTTGCGTTTCTTACTGCGGTATACAATGATTTTACCTATGCACAAGCAAGAGCCACCCTGTATGAAATCTTCAACGAGCAATACGATTTAATATTTTATGAAACATACGAAATACGCACCCGCATTGAAACACGCACGGGAACGGGTACAGGCAGTTGGACGGATTCAGAGGGCGAAACACATGAGTATGAATATTCCTACTCATACGAGGTAGTGGTGGAATACGAGTGGCATATATTATACGTCACTTTAGAATCCCGCCCGTTTAGGGAGGTTGCATTTTCCCGCATGGACGAGGAACAGGCCGAGCGTTTTTATATCCTCATGCTTACCAAAGGCAACCGCCAATATTTGCACAGTCCGTTTCCCTTCAATTGGCTACCCGTTATGACAAGTCCGTTTGGCTACCGCATACACCCCATACATGGCGGCCTTGCCATGCACTGGGGCATAGACATAGCCTTGCCGGAAGGTACGGAGATTTTATCCGGGCAGGACGGCACGGTTATATTTGCGGGGAACGCGGGGGGATACGGCCTTTTTGTTGTGATAGACGACGGCGAGGGCCTTGTTTCCCGATACGCCCATTGTTCCGTTATTTATGTAACCGTGGGGCAAGTGGTTAGCGTTGGTGATGTAATTGCAAGAGTTGGAAACACGGGCGACAGCACCGGGCCGCATTTGCATTTGGAAATCATCAAAAACGGGCGGCATATAAACCCCCTCATTTTCACAGTAACCAATCATCATTTAGGCTTTTAGCCGAAGGAGGAATTTTTTTGAACGCGAAAATTGAGCGCGTAAACAAGGAGATTGACAAGACGAAAGAAAAAATCAACGAGCAACAAGCGCGGTTGCGTGACTTGGAAAAACAAAAAACCGAGCTTGAAAATTTGGACATTGTAAGCACGGTACGCGGCATGAATATTTCCGTAACCGACCTTGCCGAATTGCTTAAAAACGTGCGTTTGGAAGATTTGCCAACTTCGGGCCAAGTTGGCCCGAAGTCCGAACAGCCCCCCGAAGTCACCCCCGCAATTGAAGAACAGGAGGAAACCGAATAATGAAAACTTTACTTTTTGCGGCGGCATTGACCGCCGCTTTTTTATTTGCCGCATTTAATCCGCTAACGATATACGCCAACGAGCCGGATTTTATCAAAGGCGGCGACCCGATAGAAGCGGAAGCAACCGCCCCGCCCATTATCCCCGTTATCGAAGAAGCACCCCCCGAACGTACACCGCTAACCCCACCGGGTACGGGTACAGTTATTGACAATGTAACAAATGAAAACGGTGTAGAGTTTTTCACCATTACAAGCGCGGCGGGGAATATATTTTTCCTCATAATTGACAGGCAACGCGAAACGGAAAACGTGTATTTCCTCAACGCCGTAACGGAACGGGATTTACTGGCACTTGCGGAAGAAGCCGGGGAAGAATGGGAAGCCATAAGCACCCCGCCCCCAATTATTCCAATCTACACGCCCGAAGTTGAACCGGAGCCGGAAGCAACCCCCGAACCCGTCACGGAGCAAGAACAGGGCGGCAATGGTGGAATGATTGTAATTTTAATTCTTGTCATTCTTGGCGGCGGCGCGGCCGGGTGGTATTTCAAAGTCTACCGACCCAAGCAACAAAACACAGGCATGGAGGACGATTTTGATTATGAGGACGACCCCGCCGAGGACACGGACGAGGATATAACCCCGTGGGATATTGAAGAAGAAACCGACAAGGACGGTGATGAATGATTATATGCCCCCGACAGAACCCCGCGAATTAACCCGCGCCGAACGCGCCGCAATCCGCAAACTTGTAACGGAAATGTGTGCCAACTATGACCGGG
>Ga0209755_10006673_pt1 | contig 12685 bp, 1 predicted proteins | sample TergutCo191P1_FD_187301 | JGI IMG/M metagenome (GOLD analysis project Ga0209755, IMG submission 187301) | Cornitermes sp. P1 segment gut microbial communities from Petit-Saut dam, French Guiana - Co191P1 (SPAdes) (version 2) | ecosystem: Host-associated > Arthropoda: Insects > Digestive system >... | reverse complement strand
AGGCTTGCACCTATTAAAATTAACCTCTGCCCCGTGTTTAATCAACTCTTTTGCTTGCTCTACGGTTTGATCTGTCTCTGATTCTTTGCAAAGCTCAACCAACCTTAAACCAAGCTCTTTTTTAAGTTTTTTATACTCTTTGTCCATAAACTACCTCTGTTTTAGGATATAACTATACAAACGCAATTATATCACAACAAAAATCACTTGTAAAGTAATTTTATGCCCCTATTTTAATGCAAAAAACCTTGCCTGCTTATGACAAGGTTTTTTTAGTCTAATAAAACTCACTCTCTACCTAATTGCACTCTCCGCACCCATCTATGCACACAATCCATCTTGTCGTGCTATGTCCAAAACTTAATACCCCGTTTGAATAACTAACCCTTGGTGCAAACGACACAATTTTAATAGACAATATTTGAGTGCCGCTGCCCACCATCTCCCACAATTGGCTTATAGTGAACAAACAACAACACACTCTAATATACTCTGCATAATAATCTTGAATATCATCATCAAACCCAATTGACTCCACATACCTAGCATACCCAAAGCCCTCATAGCCAACCCATGAGATTCTGCCATTCACATCAACATAAAACTCAAAACCAGGATCAAAATCCCCATAAACAAAATGCACAGTCCAATCAGCATACATACCAGCAATAATAAACACAGTGCCATTTTCATAAACAAGCGATATCTCAAACACAAACCTAAATGTATTTTGCCCCTCTACAAAATTAAACCAGCTCATATGGATACCATAGCTCCAAGCTGTTGTCACATAATAATACATATTAGGATCAGTAATATTATATATCCTAACACCACGATTTCCTATTGCACCCCAAACAAGCCTCTCTGTATCAACATCAACATCAAAGTCAACTTGAGCCAAAGCATACACACTAGCTTGCGACCTGTCTACCTCAATATAAAAATATACAACACTTGAGTCACCCGCAAAATATAGATTGCCGTTTATTATCCTAAATCCACCTTGATTATATATTCTAAATCTAAATTGATAAACACTTTGCACACAGCAACAATTTATCATACTATAAATACTCAAAAATGTATTTATTGTTCCTGTGCCTGACCATTGTAGCCATCCATAATCAACAAAATGATACAACGCAATCCCAAACCCCCTGCCATATCCATCCCAATGCAATTGTCCGTTTTCTATCCTAATATTTGTCACAGGATCTGAAGCAATGCTATTTAAATAAAACTCAAAATAAGTTGGCACTCCCGCTCTAGACAGCAGCAATACACCATTGTCATATCTAAAATAGTCTATTTGAACAAACCTAAGAATATTGTTGCCCGCACTTAAATAATGCCCAATATCTGATAAGTATAGCCTATCCCATGAATTAATCACATTTAGAAAATTCCCACCACCTCTATAAACATACACTCTATGCAATAGCGCAGTGCCAAACCACAAAAGATAGCCATCCTCAATCAAAAAGTCATGCGGCGATACAAACTGCTCATAAAGCTCTACCATTATTTCAAAATAGCCCACGCTTCCGCCCGATATAGTCAGCACTCCATCTTGATAGGTCAACTGATTGCCATGTCTAACAGCCCTTATTCTATTAAATCCAGCATCCAGTCCCATCCTAACAAATTGTCTATCACAGCAACATTCTCCCACAAATCTCCAAACTCCGCCGCCCATATACACATAGATTCTGTGGCTATTCCACTCATTCCAGTCAAGCCTATTGCCAGACACCACAAAATCATAATTCGCATTATTCATCTTTATATCAAGATACACAGTCCATTCTGCCATAATAAGCCCGTTTGCAATAATCCCATCAATATAGAAGAAGTATCCTTGATTATCAATATCTCTAACAAGCCTAACAACATTGTTGCCACTAGCCAAAGCAAGCTCATTTAAATTGACCACCCACGAGTAAATTCCAATAAATTCAAACGCACTGTTGCCTCTTGATACATACACTCTATACCAATGGCTTCCTTGCCCTATCCAATTTAAATTATTGTTAGCAATATAAAACTCACGATCAATCAACGCATCTTCCATAAAATAAAACCTTCCATACCATACACCCATACCTCTTGAAAGCACTCCGTCATAAAAATTGAAAACTGCCCCAGGTGTTTGTGCCCTAAAGATGTATTCATTGCCCAGCACAAAGCCCCATGCTAGTATGTGTTGAGGGTAAGACACTGGTGAAATATTTTCAAACGACACACCGCCATCACGACTAAGAGATAACATAGTTGGCACACCAACAGGCTCTGTCAATACAATATTTTGCAATCCATAACCTGTCCATTGCAATCCAATCCCAAGCACTCCTTCAAAATCCCCAGCCGCCGCATCAAAATAGAACGACACGATGCCAGTTCGTCTGCCTCTAGTTATTACTCCGCTGTCAAATACATAGCCATATTCTATATTTGGACTAAACACGATTGTATAATTGCCGCCCATTAAGTGACCAGCAAAGGTTTCAAACGGAATTACATTTGATGGGATACCCATTAGAGCAGCTGCCCATACAAGCTGATTATCTCTATATAGTCTAAACTGTGTGCCGCCAAACATTGTATGATTAACAACAACTGCACCGCCCTCTAGCCTAAACCAATTATCAATCACAATATCATTTTCTTCTAAATCCCATACAACATGACCACCTATATATCTTATCATATTTAGCGTGCCGTTTGTTAGATTTAGTTCACCTATTGCAGTTAGCCTAATAGAATTGTTGCCTAAAGTCAGCCCCAACAGATTAAATGGTACGAAACCTCCATGATTCCAAACATTTCTTGTGATTGCCAAAACATAACCTTGCCCATCAAACCTATCCACATAAACATTGAAAATTGGCACATTGCCATAGCGATGCCATATGCTTATTCCATTGTCGCTTAAATTAAAATTAAGATAATATTCATCATCAATGCAACGCTGCCTGTCTTCTATTTCAACATATATCTCAAAATATCCTACTTGCACTCTGTGTCCATAATCAGCACACCAATTAACAAAAATAGAGTGACCTACTGCTGGGACTACTCTTATTCTGTTTAGTCCTTGTCTTAGATTTAAATCAGTTAAAAGAACATATTGCCAATGTGACATTTCAATAAATATCCAGCCATCTTGATATATATACACTCTATAAGCTATCGACAAATACTGACCGTATAAGTTGTGAATCCAACGCAAGTGGTATCCACTGCCCCAGCTCTCTATCCAAAAATCGTGATTGTCTCCGTCTATAGTGCCTAGATAAATAGTTATTAAAAACTCATACCTAACAAGTGTAATAGTCCCTTGGTTATAAGCGGCAGTATTTCTAACAAACATAAAATAATTGTTGCCCACAAAAAGCAGCCCATCGTTAAGTATCCATATTTCTTCTGAACAACAGCAACCGCCCACAAAAGTTGCCATGTGCCACCACTCATCATTTTCATGGTTGAAAATAAATATGTGATAATAAGCATATTGCACCCACACAGAGCTGTCAAACACAATAGTATAGCGACCAATATATAGATAGCTATAGTGATTATCAACTGTGCTTGACTCAAAATTAAACGACCAGTATTGCCAGTATGTCCTGTTTATGATGCTGTCACCATCCAAATACACCCTGTGTGCCCTAATCCTAATCGTGTTTGCACCTTGGCTTAAATCAAGACTGCCAAATGAAATATGACTCCAGCTGTTTAAAACAAACTCAAAATTGCCATCTCTTAAAACATACACTCTATAGCTTGTGCCAATAAAGTTGTCAAACATAATGCTAAAACCATATGTGTCTAATCTAAAATTGTGCTCTCTTTCTTGATTAACAAGCTCAAAACCAAATTCAAAATAGCCAATACTTCTTCCGTTTTGCAATACACCGTCAATTATCAACCAGTTGTTTGAAAATGAAACTACTCTGATTATATATCTTCCGCCCACAAGGTTTAAACTCACAAAACTAATACCATTAGAACTGTATCCAAAGGCTGCAAGCTCAAAGCCGTCACCTCTATTGATATAAACGGTATAAAACAAATTAACTACAACACCTATTCTATACCAAGCAATTGTTTGATCGCCAGTCCTCATAATAAACCAATAATTATATTCAAAATCACCTTGTGCAAAATCAAAAGCAAAATATGCTCTTGTATGCCCATATAAAAACCCAGCATCTGTTTGCACCCATCTTACCTGTATAGAGCGTCTCCTAAGCACATAATTTCCGCCGCTAACTAGACCCATATCAGAAGCAAGTCTAGCATCAATCCTTTCAAAAGCTGCCCCGTTTCTAGAAATATACAGCCAATACATACTAGTATTTGCACCAAACAAAGCACCATATGAATTAAAGAACATGTTATTTTCTATTGTGATATCAGTCGCACTTTTTTCAATATAGATTTGTATATAATCATAAAACAGTGCAACAACAACAATGTTTCCATTTATCCACAAAAATCCATCGCCAGTTATTACATGCAGTGTGTTTAACCCAGGCATAAGTCCTAGTCTAGCAATTGATACATATCTAGACACAGATATCTCATCGCCGCCGTTGACACTCACCCATACATAATCCATTCCAAACCTAATCATATCACCCGCAACCACATACCCAATATCCTGTCTAATAAAGGCAGCATTGTATTCATCTAAAACTAACACAAAATCAAAGGTTGCTGGCGGTGATGATGTGACAAAGCTAAGCGCCCCGTTTTCAAAAATAATTTGTGTCCCGCCGCCTTGTGGGATGATAGTCAAGCTAAACACTGCATTAAAATCATCCTCATCCCAAATAGCTTGCTCTAAAGCCCACAATAAATCCAAAGAAGCTGTAGATATGCTTCCGCTATTGCGCTGCTGTCCATTTACTGCAATTTGCCATGTATACCAACCTGACACGCTGTCCCAAACTATAAAATGATCTGGCATAGATCTAAAATTAGATGGAGCTGTGCCTTGCCTTGCAGGAACAAAATCAAAATAGAAATAGCTAGCAGTCGGACTCATAATTATTGCATCTTGCCCGTCAATAATCCAACGATTGCTTTGACCAGCCACTACTCTTATGCGGTGCGTTCCATAATCAAGTCCCCACATCCATACTAAGCTTGCTAAACTAAATGAATGGCTATAAGCAGACGCCCCTCCTTGCCACTGACTATGGCAGCAGCAAGTCTCAACTAGTGGTCTCCAATACACAAAATATAGCGTGCCTTGTGCATTGTTTGATTGCCATATAAGGTTTGTGCCCACCACCTCAAAGTCTGATGCCGGAGTGCTGTCCATGTGATGAATAGCAAAGCTGAAAAATGCAAACTCTGATGCAGTTAAACTAACAAGCACGCCGTCTTCTACAATAGTTCCGCCTAGTGCTTGCACTCTAAATGTCCACTGACCAGATGCAAGATTCAATTCATTTAGGTCTATCATCATTAGCATAATATATCTATCATGCACTCTTATAAATGCACCGCCGTTGTGTGATTTGTATACAGCAAAGTCAATAGAATCAATAGGCTCCCACGCTAGATATCCCCAGTTGTCCAATTCAAACTCAGTTATAGTTGCCGCTTGTCTTGTCTTTGTGCCTTCAATTTCAATTTCAATAACCACAGGTTCTGATGGCATAGCTTTAAGAATAGTATCATCCCATGCCATAAACAAATTCGCTCTTGCCACCACTTTAATCTCATTTATGCCTTGTGCCAATCCTAATTCTTCAAAAGAAACAATATTACTTAGCATATTTTCTGCATCAAAAATTCTAGTAGTCACAAGCACATCCTGCACAAAAATATCAACAAATATATCTATATGTGGTACATCGTGATTATCAAGCCAAAATGACATAGCACCCAATTCTAAAGAGCTATAAACCTCTGGGGCAACTATCCTCTGCTCTATGACAGTCAACCTATGCGGCGCACCAGGCATAGTGTTGATTAGTGCCGCAGGTGTAGTGCCAAATGGATTGCCCTCAATGCGTTGTCTTGTTGCACCGCCTGTTGGCATTACTTTGACAACATCGCCCTCTTCAAGATTAAGAGTTGACAACACTACCCCTTGATTAGTTGTCATCACATATTCATACTCACCCTCGCCCTGTCTTTGCACATAAATACGGTGCAAGCGGTATACATGATCCCAATCCAATCTATCCATGCTCCACCAATCTGTACTAAAGCCCGATAAATTTCCACCAGGCTGCTCTATAATTTGATCAATATTAATAATAAAATCAAACGATTCAGAGCCTTGCCATATGACAATCACGCCATCACGAGTTATAGATGGTCTGCCTGCTAGTGCTACTCTGACAGTATTTATGCCCTTGCCTAGCCCTAACTCAATTGTATTAATCCTTGCTATTTGTATCTCCATACCAGTCTCTCTGCACCACTCCAAATCTGTCCAGCCAGCATGTGGCATACGCACAAAATCATTTTGTCCAGCTAGCTGAACATATACATTGATGCGTTGCCAGCCTTGATATGCACCTAATTCAAGTATAATATAATCGCCGCTAATCCTAGGATTTGACGGAGCATTTTGCCTAGGCATAATATTAAACTGTGCATCTGATACTAACTCAAGCTCAAAATAGAACCTTCTTTCAAAAGCATAGCCAAAAGCAGTAGTCATGCCTATAGTCAAACGATTGCCATCTAGCACAAGACCAACATCCGTCATATCGCCAATCTCATTAAAATCAAATTCAAACACGCCATTGTTGTATACAAATTCTATAAAGCTATCGCCAAATAGGCTTATAGTGTTATTGAAAATTATTATAGTCAAGTCTTCTTTTAGATATTCTATCTCTCCATAGTATTCAAGCATATCAAACATTACAGCCTCAAAATAATCCCACAAAGCATCAATGCTTGCAAAATTTCTTGTTGAAAACTCTATGCCCATCTCGTCTTCTAAAATTGCTATTAAAATGTCAGCATTTGCAATATCATCTAGACCATAATGTGGTAAATAATGATACAGCTCCACCCTAAACATAAATAACATAAGTGCAATATACTCATGCACTGCTTGATAAGTTGGTCTAAAAAACGATCTATCCAACATGCCTGGCTCTGTTTCTAGAATTGTTGCAACAAATCTTCTTGTTTGGCTCACTCCGCCTCTAGTGATGGTTGCAACAAGCTCAATTTCAATGTTTCCATCACCAAACGCTGGTCTTGTGACAGCGCCTGTATTTGTGACATAATCAGTGTTTGAAGATGCCCATGTGATTAGTGTGCCGTGCAAGCCTATGCTAGGCAATGTCATGTCGCTGATGATGCGGTCAATGTTTCCTAAATCTAGTGCAATTCTAGCCGCCTCTACTGCCTCTTGATATGTCATTTGAAGAGCTAGCACAGTCAGGTTAAAGACAATTGTTTGAGAAACTTCTCCTCTTGATACTGTGACAGACAACACTATGCTTGCATTGTCAGCACCTACTGCCGGAGGAATAACAATACCGTTGTTTGTGATTATATTGATGTTTGATGATGACCATGTGATGGTTGTATCAAACATGCCTTGATTGGTTGTTGGTATTACCAAATTAAAAGACACTCTGTCTTGATAAGTATTTTGCCCTCTGATTGCATTCCACACAACATTAAGAGCCATTGCCGCAACCGCCTCTGCATCCGTTGGAAGCATAGGTGAAACCACAAGATTGAATACTCTATTGATATATGTTCCGTTTCTTTCTATTCTTGCTGTCAATATTACAGCTTGTGCATTTTGCCCAAACAGTGGTCTTGTAACTATCCCTGTGTTTGAAACAGCCGCATGGCTAGATGTCCATGTGATGATAGTATCATTAAGTCCAGCACTAGGCAAAGTCAAGTCTAAAACAACTGCATCTAAGTCTATACCCTCAAAGCCTAGAGCCGCCGCCGCTAGATTGACAGCCTCTTGATTTGTCATAGGCAATGCCAAAATAACCAACTCAAACTCAACAACCACAAAATGGTTGCCTCTAGAAATATAAGCATATAGCGTTGCTTTTATGTTTCCAACAATATAGCTAGGTCTAGTGATATGCCCTAGGCTGTTGATAAATCCATATGCAGCATAACTAAACAGCCACTCTATTTCTACACCATGATTTGCTGTCAAAGGAAGAGTACCTAGGTTTTGCACAACCGCAGATGCAAGAGTATTTTGTCCTCTTATGCTGTCCCACACTGTTTGTGAGACTGCTATTGCTATTGCCTCTTGATCTGTGATAGGATTAGCTGTTATTGTCAAGTTAAACTCGGCAATATACCAAAGTCCGCCAATTGACAAGGTTGCAGTCAGCACTATAGCTTGATTGCCTTGCGTATAGCTTGGTCTAAATACAAGCCCTGTGTTTGATACAACGCTAGTATTGCTTGATGCCCATACAATAGTCACATTATGAAGCCCCATGACAGGCAGCACTGCCAATCTATATCTAATATCATCTGCTAAATCATTGCCGCCAGCTATGCTTGCAAAGGTCAAATCTAATCTAGCAAGATAAAGCGCCTCTTGATTTGTTATTTCATTTGCTAATACAATTGGATTGAATGAAACTATGGCACTAGCTGCCCCTCTAGAAATAGTTGCAACAATTGTCCCTGCCGAGTTTCCTTGAATGAAAGAAGGTCTTGTCACAACACCATCATTTGATATTGCAGTATTGTTTGATGCCCATGAAATTGTCACTCCATACCAATTTTGTCCGCCCACAACCAAATCTAAATCTTGCGTAACATTTGCAATATTTTGTGTATTTGCAATCACAGCCCATGTTAGCAAGCTTTCTGCTTCTTCTACAGCTTCTGCATCTGTCATCAAATATAACACCGTCACAACAAACTCTCTTGTCACTGAATGCGCCCCTCTAGAAATAGTTGCCGTCAAGACTAGCTGCACATTTCCTAAAAGCCTAGATGGTCTAAAGACAACCCCTGCAGCATCAACTACACCAGCATTAGCCGTTGCCCAAGCTATAGTAGTGCCCTCTGGGCCTTGAGTCACAAGGTTTAAATTGTCTGTCACTTGATTTATTGCTGCATTTGTGCCTGCTATCCTTGCCCAAACAAGCCACGCATATGCAGATGCTATTGCCTCTTGATCGTCATAATCACTTAAAGCAAGCACTGTTATATTAAAGTCAACATTTGATTCAAGCGTGCCTATCGTCAGTGTTGCCCTCAAAGCAACACTCACACTCCCTATAGCAAAGCTAGGCTGAGTGACAACACCTATGTTTGAAAGCACACTAACATTGTTAGAGCTCCATACAATGCTTACTCCAAACAATTCTGTCACCATGTTGCGTAAATTAACACTAACTTGATTTTGATAAATATTTGCACCTCTTATGCTATCCCATGTCAAGCTCAATAAAGCCAGACTCATTCTCTCTTCATTAGTAATCTCATTTGCCAATACAACCAAACTAAACTCTACTGACAAAGAAGCCGTTCCTCTAACAACCGTAACTGTCAAAATTATGCCAGCATTGCCTGTTAGATAGCTAGGTCTGTTTACCTCGCCTGTGTTTGACACCACATTTGCCGCACTTGTTCCCCATACGATAGATGCCCCATGCACAGCAGTTATGGCAAAATTAAGATTGCTAGTCACCGCATTTGTGTTTAGGTTTTCACCTCTTATTGCATTCCAGTTAACAAGTGCTATGCTAGCTGCAACTGCCTCTGCATCTGTTGGTGCAAGCGGCAAGATAGTCAAATCAAACACCACAGTTTGAGCAAAACCGCCTCTTGATATGGTTGCAACCAGTCTGTTTGTTTGAGCGCCTTGTGTATAGCTAGGTCTTGTCACCACACCAGCATTTGTCATAAACGCTGTGTTGTGTGATACCCACACAATCATTGTGCTGTTAGCACCCGTATTAGGCAAGTTTAAATTAGATATAACTTCATTTTGATTTATATTTTGTTCTCTGATGCTGTCCCAAACAAGTGCTGTAGCGGTCAAATTAACAGCCTCTTGATTGTTTATATCAAGTGCTGTTATGGTTAGATTAAAATTAATCACCACATTATCACTAGTGCCTGCTCTAGTCAAAGTCGCAGTCAATACCACACTTTGATCACCTTGCGTATAGCTAGGCCTTGTCACCGCTCCGTTTATTGCAACAAAATTTAAATTAGAAGAATTCCATGAAATAGCTATACCATGTGCCGCTAAAACAGGCAACACAACCAAATTGGCCGTCACATCGCTATACAAAACATTTTGCCCTCTGATATGTGCCCATGTTAAATTGTTTGCTGCTAGTTCAAATGCTTCTTGATTAGAAATATCATGAGATATTATAACAATATCAAAAACAACCTCTCTCGTTTCAGTCCCTCTAGTGATAGTTGCAGTCAATACAACAGATGCATTTCCTGCCAAATACATAGGTCTTGTCACCACGCCTGCATTTGTTAGACTGTCTGTCACACTAGAGCTCCATGCAATTGTAGTATTATGTAATCCAGTAGTATTCAAAACAAGATTGTATACAACCGCACTGACCAAATCATTTTGCCCTCTAATCACATCCCAATCAAGTGCCGCTTTTGCTAGCTCTACCGCCTCAATATCGTTTGGCTCTAATGCAAGCACTGTTAGATCAAAGTCTATCGTTTTAGATGCTTCGCCCCTTGTTATTGTAGCCGTCAGCACTACATCAACATCGCCTACGCTAAAGCTAGGTCTTGTCACTGCACCTATATTAGACACAACTGTCACATCGCTAGACTGCCAAGAAATCACAGTGCCATGCGCCCCCGCTAGTGCCAATTCATCAAGGTCAAAGCTCACCTCGTCAGCCAAAGTATTTTGCCCTCTAATCATATCCCAATCAATATCATCTGCCGCTGCTGCCACCGCCTCAATATCGCTTGGCTCTAGTGCAAGCACAGTCAAATGAAAACTAAGCTCCCAATAAGCATCATTTAATTCAATCAAAGCTGTCAATATTATGTCAGCGTTTCCATCCAAAAAGCTAGGCCTTGTCACCACACCAGCGTTTGAAACAACTGCTGTGTTGTTTGATGTCCATGTAATTGTAGTATCATACAATCCCGTCAAAGGCAAGCTAGCAAGATTTTGAGTAACCTCTGATAGAAGAATATTTTCCCCTCTGATAGAATCCCAAGTAATAGCATCCCTTGCTGCCGCCACCCTATCTGTGTCCGTTTGTGCATATGCCAAAACAACCAGATTAAAAACCTCGTCTTGACTTATTTCACCTCTAGTTATGCTAGCCGTAAGCACTACATTTGCATCACCTTGACTAAAACTAGGTCTTGTCACTACACCAGCGTTTGAGACAACTGCTGTGTTGTTTGACACCCATGCAATTGTAGTGCTATATAGTCCTGTTAGCGGCAAGCTAGCAAGATTTACTGTCACTTCACTCTCAAGTGTATTTGTCCCTCTGATAGAATCCCAAGTAATAGCATCCCTTGCCGCCGTCACTGCCTCTGTATCCGTAGGCAATTCGCCGCCGTTTTCATCACTGCCGTCATAAGTTCTTCTTAAGTGCAGTGTCAAATCAGTGGCTACAGTGTTTACTGCAAAGTTCCACTCATTTATAAAGCCAGCCTCTCTAAACCAATGATATGTATAGTTTGGTGTAGACAGGGCAGGTCTTGTTGCAAGTGCCCCGCTAGCTATTGTTTGCTGAGGAATATTTGTGTGCGTGTTTGATGCATCAACAAATGATACAACAAAATTATGCACAATTGGATCCTCATCATCATCGTCACCAGGACAAGCTGCCAGTGCAAACACTGAAACAAGCATCATCATAGCAACGGCAAAAAAGGCAATTAAGCCCCTAAGTTTTGTTTTCATAGATACTCTCTCCTTGACAAAATACAAATATAAATCCTATAAACAGACTTTTAGTGCATTATGTCACTATTAAGAATAGCATATCCACTCCATACATGTCAAATATTTTATGTCCACTTATGATATTTTCTTAAAAACGACTTCTTACAGTTTTGATTGAGTTATTAATTGTGCATCGTGCATTATGCATTGTGCATTATTTCCCCAACTACCTCACCTTTAATAGGCTTGTTAGGAAAATTATAAAGGGTTTTAAACCCCAGGGCGGAGCCCTGGACCCCAAACACCGGAGGTGTTTGGTTCCGCCCCTTGGGGCGGGGTTTTAAACCTTTGTCGTGGTCGCAAAAATGCCCTTGCAAGCAAGCATTTTTGCTCGGTTGATAAAGCACACCGCCCAGCCTGTATGCCTCAAGTCTATCATGCGTAACAAACAACACCGTGCGTTTGCCCTCTTCCCACAGCCTAAAAAATACCTCTATCACATTATCCTTTGTGTCACTATCCAGCCCCTTAAACGGCTCATCCATCAATAAAATGTCGCTTGGATACAAAAACGCCCTAGCAAGCGACACCCTTTGTGCCATGCCGCCCGATAGCTGCCCAGGATACAAACCACCCTCTCCGCCTAAGCCTATCCTACAAAGCACTTCCTCTATCTTTTGCCGCCGCTCTCTTTTGTCAGAAATTGTGCCTGCCAGCACAAAATCTAAGTTTTGAAACACAGTCTTTTGTGCAATCAGCCTATGCTCTTGAAACACATACGACACCGCAGCACTAGAATTGTTT
>Ga0209755_10006672_pt1 | contig 12687 bp, 8 predicted proteins | sample TergutCo191P1_FD_187301 | JGI IMG/M metagenome (GOLD analysis project Ga0209755, IMG submission 187301) | Cornitermes sp. P1 segment gut microbial communities from Petit-Saut dam, French Guiana - Co191P1 (SPAdes) (version 2) | ecosystem: Host-associated > Arthropoda: Insects > Digestive system >... | reverse complement strand
AAGTCTTCGTGACGGCGGTGGATGTTATCGATTTTTATGGAAAGATCGCTTCGCGCAAGATGAGGAATTGACGCCAAGGCCTCTGGCGTATCAGCCTCGCTCTGGGTTTTTTCCAACGCAATAGATTTATCAATAATCTGTTTGCGGTCGCTTTCGCTTAAGCTTTTTTCCAAGCTTGCGAGTTTACGGGAAAGCTTTTCTTCCTGCTTCTGTAAAAAATCATCCTTGGGTTCCAGAACAACAAGCGCACGATGGGGGTTATCCAATAAATATTTTTGGATTAGCTTTTCAAAAAATCTTTTGTCCTTTGCGATGTTCTCTTTTAAAATTGCTATCGAAGGAGAGATTAAAAGGCTCTCCCAGGGTTTACAGCCATGAAGCCATGCGCGCAAGGAACAGCGCATCCACACAAGCGAGAAGGGCCCGCTTGAACGGCGTATCTCTCGCTGAGAAAACTCAAGCGATAAAAGAGCGGCTTCGATTTCATCTGTTGGAATGCCATCGCTTACAAGGCGGCGAAGCACTCCTGTTATAAGTTCTTCAACTTCTTTGCTCTTTTTTTCCGCATTGCCTTCTATACTTTTCAAACCGACAACAAATAATATTTCCCGTATCTCGCCTTCCAGTCCTGATACAGGGGTAATGTCTTCGCCTATGCCGGATTCTACAAGCGCTCTTGTTAGGGGTGAGCCGTCATGTCCTAAAAGAATTTCGGTAAGAGCAGCAAGCGCTATATTTTCATTTACATCGACGACATCCGAACAAAGCCACGAAAGAAAAATTGTCGATTTACTTTCATTCCCGGCAGGACACGGCACATTAAATTTTCTTGGCTCATTCCAACGCTGTGTTTTAGCGATTGGCTCACACGCCTTGCCTCCCGGTATCTTACTGAAGAACTCGTTGTTTAAAAATTCAAGCTGCTTATCTGTAGGAATATTACCGGCAAGAAAAATGCGGCAATTGGCAGGAGAATAGCGGCTGCGGTGAAACTCTTTTAAGCCTTCATAAGTTAACTGAGGAATTTCTTCCGGGTCACCGCCCGATTCAAAATCATAAGGCGTGTTTGGCATGATTGCCTTAACCGACCAATGCCCTGCATAAGTATCAAGCGAGGAATACGCGCCTTTCATTTCATTGTAGACAACGCCTGTGACGGCAAGCTTACCATCCTGGAACTCAAGCCTGTGTCCTTCCTGCATGAATGTCCACTCGGGGATAAGCGGGCGAAAGACAGCGTCCCCGTAAACAGACATCAAATTAAAATAGTCATGCTCGTTTGTGGAGCTTGCGGGGTACACTGTTTTATCGGGGAAGGTTATAGCGTTTAAAAAAGTTTGAAGGCTGCCTTGCGCAAGAACAATAAAAGCGTCCTTAAGAGGATAACGCTCAGAGCCGCATAAAACAGAATGTTCTAATATATGGGCAACGCCTGTGTTGTCCTGAGGAAAGGTCGCAAAAGAAAATGAAAAAAGATTTTCTATGTCGTCATTTAATATATGGAAAACTTCCGCTCCGCTTTTTTCGTGTTTAGCCCAAATACCCTGCGCTTTTAATTCTTCCAGGTCAATTACATCAAGGATTTTAAACCCGCTGTTAAGGTTCATGTCTTTTTTCAAATTAGTTTTGCTCATAAAATCACATCCTCATCAGTAGTAAGCAGGATTTCTCCGCTTTCACGCGCGAATCTGAACCAGGCAAGAAAATCCCTGGCGACAATATCGCAGTCACGCTTAGGTACAGCGCCAAGGTATTCAGACTCTTCGCGAATTACCTGTCTTCGTCCTGCGGAAACATTGGAAAGAATTTTTTCGTTGAATTCCTGTTTCTTACCCTTTAACAAAAGAGCAATATCGTGTTCTGTCATTGTTTTTAATTTTTCCTGAATGGGACGATCCACTGCGGCAACTACATCATCAAGGGTGTAGAGTTTTTCTTTTAGGTTATGTCCTATTTCGGGATCATCTTCTTCAAGCTCACCCAGCAGCCTGTCACCGAAGGCATAATCGCCGTTCTTTAGAATTGCCGCAAGTGTTTGCATTCCGTCAATTTCGATGTCCTTTGAACCGCCGGAAATGTTCCTAACCTTTTCTTTTAATGCCGCAGAAACCTGTTCTAGAACTTCAGGCGCAATCTCTTTTTGTTTGGCAATTCGTAAAAGAACATCGGCTTTACGATTCGGCGGAAGCTTGGTTAAAACATCAGCGGTAAGTTTTGGAGACATCCTGCTTAATATAAGCGCGGTTGTCTGGGCGCTTTCGTCTTTTAAAAGCATGACAAGTTGATCTTTGGAAAACTCTTCCAGGAAGCTAAAAAGATTTTCTTTTGATTCCGGAACAGCTTTATTAAGCAGATCTTCGCCCTTTTCCGGCCCCTTTGCCGCGTAAAGGATTCGCCGCGCGGTTTCTATTCCTCCGCGCGAAGATCCTGAATAAGTAAAAAGTTTGGAAAACAATGTATGAAACTCGGATAGTATCTCGTCCTTTTCTTCCGGGCTGATAAATTTAATATTTGTTATTTCTCTGGAGATTTCTTCAACCTGTTCAGGGTCAAGTTCCGCGAAAATTTCGGATGCCTGTTCGCTGCCTATCAATATAAGAAATTTTGCCACCCTGCGGTGCTTTGAGTCTTGAGAAGCCGTCCCTTCCGGTTTTTGAACAGGAAGGTCAAAAGGTGTTTTGCGCTGCTTTGTTTCTTTGTAGAAATTTCCCGGCTGCGCAGGAGCTTCATCTTTTTGCCGTACAATCTGACCGTCCGGCGGCTGATTCATCGTCTGCTTATACATCCCAATCCCATGCTGAAGTATGTTCCCCATACTGTGATATTATATTATACTTAACAGGTTATTAATAGGCACAAACAGGGAGAAAATGATCAAGAAAATATCCATTATTACTCTAATATTCGTACTCGGGATTTTTTATTCCTGTGTAAATAAAAAAACAGTGCCTGAAACATCAGAGAATAACTCTCCTGTTGTTGAAGTTGCAGAACCGGTAGTAGTTGAACCAACAAGAGCGGAAAAAACAATGAGGACTCTGGTTCTTGCCTACCCCGATGTAATAGAAAAAGCGGAATTACGTGATGACGATTGGGCTGTCTTTATGCGCGGCAAATGGTATTACTATGCCGGAGGAAGGCTGCTCCCGGAAAACCAACTTGAAAATACCGCGAGTTACAGACCTCAGCAATTTTACGGCTATCCTAAGGATTTACCGGAATGGAAAAAACCAACAGAAGAAGAAATAACCCGGTACAGTAGCTGGACAAAGGCAAGAAGTCAAAATCAAACAAGGCGTTCCAATTTTTTTATTGACGATCTCTGGCAATCCTCCACCCGTGCCCAAACAGAAAGCAATCTTGTAAGAATTTCTTTTCTAGGAAAGACGGCAAAAGTTCACAAAGGAATCCAGGAAAAGCTCTCCCTTGTCGAGACGCGTATTCTGGCTGCCGCAAAAATAGATCCTGAACTACAAATATGGATAAATAATCTCGACAATCTGGAAGGATACGGTTGGCGCAACATTGCCGACACCTCAGCGAGATCGTATCACTCATACGGTCTTGCCGTTGATTTACTGCCTAAAAATTTAAGAGGCAAGCAGACTTACTGGTTGTGGACTTCGCGGCACAGGGAGGACTGGTGGAATGTTTCATACAGCGAAAGATACCACCCGCCGGAAGCTGTGATAACCGCATTTGAAGCTTACGGTTTTGTGTGGGGCGGCAAGTGGCCCTTATTCGACACAATGCACTTTGAATACAGACCGGAGATTTTTATTTTTAGCGGTTTACACAACTAGGCTTCTATTAACACGCCAGTGCCAATTAACGCTTTAAATTCTTTCTCGTCCAGGGTTTCTTTTTCGAGAAGCGCGGCTGCCACGTTGTCCAGAACGTCACGTTTGTCTTCCAGGATTTTTTTTGCCTTGTCGTATTCGGCTTCTATTACGCGCGCAATTTCTTCATCTACATACTGCTGCGTGCTCTCGGCGTATTCGCGCTGGAAACTTGGCTCGCGCTGTTCCTGCCCTGCCATGCCCATACCCCGCGATGTAAGAGCGACGTTGCGGAACCTGTCGCTCATGCCGTAATCGGTAATCATTTTGCGGGCGATGTCGGTTGCCTTGGTTAAATCGCTTGCGGCTCCAGTGGAATATTCGCCGGAGATCATTTCTTCGGCGATGCGTCCGCCAAGTAGGATATCTATCCTTCCAAGAAGATCAGACTTTGTTACCGTATAGCGGTCTTCCAAAGGAAGCTGCAATGTGTAACCCAATGCGTAGCCGCGGGGAATTATCGAAATCTTTTGAACCGGGTCTGCGTTAGGCGTGTAAGCGGCTATCATCGCGTGTCCGGCTTCGTGGTAGGCTGTAAGTCTTCTTTCCTTATCTTTTAGTACTCTTGTTTTTTTCTGGAGACCTGCGATAGTTTTTTCTATTGCTTCGTCAAAGTCGCGCTGAGTTACCATCTTGCGTCCTGCTCTTACAGCAAGAAGCGCAGCTTCGTTAACAATGTTCGCCAAGTCCGCCCCGGAAAAACCGGATGTTACGCGCGCGACTTTTTCTAAATCAACAACGGGATCAAGTCTTACAGGCTTGGAATGGATTTTTAAAATAGCTTCCCTGCCCTTAAGATCGGGTCTATCCACAAGCACCTGGCGATCGAATCTGCCGGGGCGAAGGAGCGCGGGATCTAAAACATCTGGTCTATTTGTGGCGGCAAGGATAATTAATCCGACCGCGCCGTCAAAGCCATCCATTTCTACAAGGAGCTGATTGAGCGTTTGCTCGCGCTCGTCGTTGCCGCCGGCGATGCTGTTGATTCTGCTTTTGCCGATGGCATCCAATTCGTCAATAAAAATAATGCACGGCGCTTTGGCTCTTGCCTGTTTAAACAAGTCACGCACACGCGCGGCTCCAACACCGACAAACATTTCTACAAAGTCCGCGCCGCTCATCCTAAAGAAAGAAACTCCGGCTTCGCCAGCGACAGCGCGAGCCAATAAAGTTTTACCTGTACCCGGAGGACCAACAAGCAGCACGCCCTTAGGAATCTTTCCGCCTATCTCTTTGTATTTGTCAGGGCTCTTTAAAAAATCTACAACTTCAACAAGTTCCTCTTTTGCTTCGTCAACTCCGGCGACATCGCTGAAGCGAGTGGTAATGTCCCCTTCTGCGACAATAACCGCGCGGTTCTGTCCGACAGAAAGAACACCGCCGCCCATGCTGCTGATGCGCTTACTGACAAAACGAAGAATAATGAGAAAGAAAGCTATAGGCAAAACCCAGCTTAAAATAAAACCAATAACGGCGTTTCCTTCACGTGAAACCGCGCCATAGACAACATTATTATCATCGAGAAATTTAATAAAATTTTCATCGTATATTGATACGGTACGATACACTCTTCCCTGCTGATTACTTGTTTCGTAAGCAGTCTTAGTCGCGGATCTTGAGCCTTCTCTTCTATTTAAACTTGTAAAACCTGTAAAATAAGAATCTGTTAATTCAACGCGTCTTATTTCGCCGGAAGCGATACGCGCCTTAAACTCGGAAAATTCTATCGCGGGATTTAATCTGTTAAGAAAAACATAATTAAAAAGACTAATCCCTATAAAAAGAATAGCAAGGTAGAGAAGAAGGAATTTCCAGCCGCCGAATCCCTTAAACTCGGGCATTTTTGGACCATTAGGACCAAAGGGAAACATTGGGTCGTCTTTATTATCTTTCTTATCTCCGGAATTCTCACTCATATTACGATTATTACATATATGGAAGATCTTGAAAAGGTATCTATAGGTATAGTGTCAGATACCGTTTATTGATAGAATGTAGCAATGAAAAACACTCCCCTTTATTTAATCGACGCTTACGGTCTTATTTACCGTTCATATTTTGCTTTTCTAACCCGTCCCTTGCGCAATAACGCCGGTAAAAATATTTCAGCTTTACATGGTTTCGCGCGGACTGTTGTTTCCTTAATAGACGAAGGCGCTCCTATAGCAAATAACGATGGACAGTTAAAAGAGAAACTTGAAAAGCCTCAGCACCTTGCGGCGATTTTTGATTCGAGGACTCCCACTTTCAGACATGAGATGTACAGCGAATACAAGGCAAACAGACAAAAAACGCCGGATGATCTTCATGAGCAGGTTCCGCTTGTAGAAGAATTTTTAAAAGATCTCGGCGTTCCCTGCCTTAAGGCTGACGGTTTTGAAGCTGACGATATAATCGCCACTCTTGCTGAAAAATGTAAAAGCGAAAAACGTCAGTGCTACATTCTTTCTTCCGACAAAGACTTATTGCAGCTTGTTGGAGACGGAACCTTTGAGCTGCGCCCCGCAAAAATAAACAGAAAAGAAGCTCCCGAAACAAGCACGGGAAGCGGCCCTGTATGGAATCTTGTCGGTCCCGAAGAAGTAAAGATTGAATGGGGCGTAGAACCTTCAAAAGTTTTAGATTTACTTTCGCTTATAGGTGACAGTTCCGACAATGTGCCGGGCGTTAAAGGTATCGGGGAAAAAACTGCGATAAAGCTTATGGCGCGCTATGGTTCCATCGATGAGATATATAAAAACATCGCCGCTATCGAAGGTTCCATCGGTAATAAAATCGCTGAGGGCAAAGAAAATGCGTATTTTTCGCAATCGCTTATCCGTCTGCGAAGCAACGTTGATCTTCCAATCACAAAGATTGATGAGCTGTCTATAGAAAATCTTAACCGCAGCGCAGGCGCGAAAGTTCTGATGCGCGAAGGTATCCGCCAGAGCGCCAAGCAGTTAGATCAAAATGTAAGTATAAACCAAACGCAAACCGCGCAAATCGCAGAAACTGACCGCTCCGGAGCAGCCGGTCAAACAGCGGCAGTTGAAAACGCTCCCTCTTTTGGCGCGGCGGATCAATCTCTCTTTGGAGACGGCGTTTATAAAACAATCATCGACATAGAAGAATTGAAATCTATTCTTGAACAGGCAAAAAAACAAAAATTTATAGCGCTGGATTTTGAAACCGATTCTCTTGACGCATGGAACTCGCGCCCTATTGGAATCTCGATAGCGCTTAAGCCAAAGGAAGCGTTTTATATTCCTGTCGCTCCTCACGGCGTTGGGACTGAGGGCGCGGATTCATCACACCTTAACCCGGAAAAAGTCCGCGCGCTTTTCTCTCCGCTTTTCGCGGATAAGGAAATGACAATCGCCGCGCATAACGCGAAGTTTGATTACAAGGTAAGCCGCGGCTGGGGCATTGAACGCTGGCAATGTAAAATTTGGGACACAATGGTCGCGGCATGGATATCCGATCCTGAACGCACCAACTATTCGCTTGACTCACTCGCATCCTACGCATTCGACTGCTCTCCGATACGATACATCGACATTGTAAAAAAAGGCGCGGCGTTTGATAGTGTTACACTTGAAACAGCGACAAAGTATTCAGGCGAAGACGCAGATCTTTGCGTCAGGCTTAAGCATCATATTGAGCCATTATTAATAAAAACAGAATCTCTCAAACTTTTTGAAACATTGGAAATGCCGCTTCTTCCGATACTTGCGGAAATGGAAGGAGAAGGAATAAAAATTGAGCCAAAGGCGCTTATTGAATACGGCAAGGAGCTGGCGGCAGAACTTGATAAAATTCAGGCGGACACATGGAAAATGGTCGGGCATGAGTTTAATCTTTCTTCGACAAAGCAGCTCCAGGAAGTTTTATTCGTTGAGCGGAAATTAAGCCCGGGAAAAAAAACAAAGACAGGTTACTCCACGGATGCTGATGTTCTTGAAGAACTCGCCCGCGAAGATCCTGTGCCGGCTTTAATTCTGCGCCACCGCACTTTATCAAAATTAAAATCGACTTATGTTGATACCTTAGCCGAAATGACAGACAGCGAAGGGCGGCTTCATACAAATTTTGTGCAGTCAGGAACTTCGACAGGCAGGCTTTCGAGCCGTGAACCTAATCTGCAAAATATACCAATCCGCGCGGAAGAAGGGCGCAGAATCCGCGAAGCCTTTGTAGCAAAGAAAGACTGCGTGCTTATTTCCGCGGACTACAGCCAGATTGAACTTGTTGTGCTCGCTCATCTTTCGCAGGATGAAAATTTAATTTCCGCGTTCATCGAGGATCGAGATGTGCACGTTCGTACGGCTTCGTTAATCTTTAGCGTTGATGAAAGCGAAGTTAAAAACGAACAGAGGCGCATGGCAAAGACGATTAACTTTGGCGTAATTTACGGCATGAGCGCCTTCCGCCTAGCGAACGAACTTAGAATAAGCAGAACTGACGCTCAAAATTTTATTAACGCGTATTTTAACACCTACTCAGGGGTACGGCAATTTATAGAAGATACGATAAGAAAAACAGAACAGGAAGGCTTCGTTACGACAATTACCGGCAGGCGAAGATATATCCCAACTATTAATTCGCATAACAAAACCGAAAAATCCGCCGCGGAACGCATGACAGTAAACACTCCCATTCAGGGATCGGCAGCGGATATTGTAAAAACAGCAATGCTTAATTTGGATAAAAGACTCGTAAACGAAAAAAGTTCCGCCCGTATTCTATTACAGGTTCACGATGAATTAATTCTTGAGTGTCCGAAAGATGAAGCTGATAAAACAGTAAAATTTGTTAAAGACGAAATGGAAAAGGCGGTAAGCTTGAGCATTCCATTACGAGTAACTGTTGAGACAGGATTGTGCTGGGGTGCATTCCACTAAAGGTAATTTTATGGGACAAAACGCAATTGACAGATTAATAACATTATTCTCCAAGCTGCCGGGAATTGGAAAAAAGAGCGCGGGAAGGATCGTGTATCACATTCTGGACTCAAGCCCCGTACTAGCCGAAACATTGTCAAAGGAATTATCAGGATTTCATCAAGCGATTAAAAGATGCGGAGTATGCGGAGGATTTACAGAAACCGACCCCTGCGCTGTCTGCTCCAATCCCGCGCGGGACAAAACTATTATCTGCGTTGTAGAAACCGCGCAGGACATGCGTATAATAGAAGAAGGACGCGAGTTTGCGGGCGTTTATCACGTTCTTGGCGGATTAATCGCTCCCTTGGAAGGCGTGAGCCCTGCGAATCTTTCTATCGATAAATTAATAAACCGCCTGCGTTCAAACACGGTAAAAGAAATTATTCTCGCGTTAAACCCCACAGTAGAAGGCGACACAACCGCGCTGTATCTGCAAAAAACGCTGAAGGAATATCCTGTTGATATTTATCGTCTCGCTTCGGGAATGCCTGTGGGTGGAAACATCGAATATATTGACAAGCTGACATTATCGCGCAGTTTTAGAGGGAAGGTAAAAGTTTAATTCCGTGTTATTGCGCGCCTTGAAAACTAGATAAATCCAAACCGCCTGCCATACTGCCAACCTGGCTGCTGATTGCTTCTCTGATTTTTACCATACCGTCTGTAAACGCCGCCATTATAAGATCCTGCAACATTTCTACATCGTCTAAAGCCTGAGGAGAAATTCGCACAGCGATTACATCCATCTTTCCGTTAATATCGATCTCTACAAGACCCGCGGCGGCTGAACCTGTCGCGGTTATATCACCGAGTTTTTCCTGAAAGCCGTTCATCTGCTCTTGAATTTTTTGAGCGTTTTTTAATAAATCGAATGGATTGATATTCATACTACACTTCCCGGTATTACATCTAAGACTTTTTCAACTTCCGGCGGATTTTCTTTTTTACGAACGCTGTCCCACATTGGTGCGTCATCATCATTTTGGTCTGATACATTGCTTCCCTTAGCCGCCGCCATGCGTTTGAATTCTTCAGCTAATGAAGGTCCGCCTCCTGACTGGGGTTTAGGCTGCGGCTGGGCTTGCTGCTGCTGAGCTTGCGGTTGTGGCTGAGGCTGTGATTGAACTGTTGAATTATTGTTCGCAGGCGCGGGACGCGGATTTCCAAACTGCGAAGATGCTAAAACACCGCGCGCGCCATCAATCGCGTCTTTTAATTCCGAAGGAGAAACCCATTTATTTAACCATGTAAGTTTTGAAATCGCAGTTTCAAGATCGAAGCGCACAGAGACACTAAAGCGAATGTTACGGTAACAATCAAGCAGAATATCGAGTGCCTGTTCAAGACGAATTGAGTCGTAAGCTTCAAGCGCTTTTGCGGAAAATAAAGATGGTTTATAACCTAAAAGTGATTCCCTTGTTATGCCATTTTTAAGCAGCAAGAGGCTCCTGTAATATCCGGCAAGATCGATAATGAACTGTTCGACAGCTACTCCGCTTCCAATAATTTCATCGGTGAACGCGAAGGCGGCAGGCGAATCATTTAAAGCGCAGGCTTCAGCGAGAGCGTTGAGTTTTTCAAGACCGATAATTCCGAGTTTTTCGCGGATTAGATCGCTTCTTATATTGCCTGCGCTAAAAGAGACAACCTGATCAAAAAGGGTAAAGGCATCGCGCATACTGCCTGTGGATTCGCGCGCTATCCAAAACAACGCGTCATCCTCGGCTTGTATATTATTTTCCGCGCAGATCTTTTTAAGTATCCCTTGAATCGTCTCGATAGGTATCAATCTGAAATTGAACTGCTGACATCTGCTCTTTATTGTAGCGGGAACTTTGTGCAGCTCTGTTGTGGCAAAAATAAAAACGATATATGGCGGCGGCTCTTCGATTGTTTTTAAAAGGGCATTAAACGCGCTGCCCGAAAGCATATGCACTTCGTCGATAATATAAACTTTGTAACGTCCTGACTGCGGCGGAAAAAGAACCTCGTCTTTAATTTGCCTGACGTCGTTTACAGAGTTATTGGAAGCGCCGTCAATCTCGAGCACATCCATACTTGAACCCTGACTAATCGCCCGGCAACTGTCGCAAATTTCTCCATTGCCGCCGCAAGGACCGGCTTCCAAACCTTTTACGCAATTGAGAGAACGCGCGAGAATTCGGGCAGCGCTTGTTTTACCGCAGCCCCTCGGTCCTGAGAAAAGATAAGCATGGGCAATATGCTCATTTTTTAAAGAGTTTTTTATAGTAGAAACGACAAATTCCTGTCCTGCTAATTCATCGAATGTTTTTGGTCTGTATTTGGTTGCGGTTACTTCGTATTGAACTGCCATAAGCATAGTGTACCGAGAATCGCGCCTATTGTCCACGAAGAAGAAAGTGCCCTGCCCAGGAGGGCCGCGGCGCAGCAGACCCCTGCTTACCGTTGCTTTCTTCCGAACCTGGCGGGGTTGGGCAGCGCTAACTCGCACGGTTCCTGGACAGGACACCTAATGGTATACAGGGGAAATAAACTGGTCAAGATAGTTTTATTAAAAAAGAACCCCCCGGGAAAAGGAGGTGAGGAAACCCGGGGGGCTGCTGATGAAAGCCAGCCGTTAACGCGAGGTGCCTGAACATATAGGGAATATATGATACAGGCTATCCGCAGGTCTCCGCCTAAACCGTACCATCAGTTAATACCAACATAGTGAATAATAGGTTAGTGGTCAAGCTCTTTATTGCCGAATGAGTCTATTTATGACATAATACATATATGAATCAAAGAACCAAATACTTTCATTCCGGCCGTCATGTATTTTTTCTCCTTGTTTTTATTTCAATCGTTATTGCCGCCGCGGTATTAAAAATCGCTTCTACTGTTATTCTGCCTTTTACAATTGCAATACTTCTTGCTTTTGTAATGTTTCCATTAGTTTTAGGGCTCGACAAGATTCGCTGTCCGCGTATTTTGTCGATTCTTTTGGTTGTTGTAATTATTGTAGCCGGTATGTACCTTTTTGGAATGGTTCTTTTTACATCTGGAAAGATGATAGTTGAACAGCTCCCGGAAAAATACGGACCTCGTTTTCAGGAAGTATACAAATGGATAGCCGATTTATTTGAGCTCCCAAATGACGACGATTTAAGTTTTTGGCAGAATCTTTGGGGCCAGGAAGGAATACGAAATTTTGTTCGGGATTTTACAATTACATTTTCCAATAACTCGGTAAAATTCGCTTCCAGCGCTGTTATAATAGTTTTATTTGTTGTGTTTATTTTATTGGAAGCGAGTATTTTTAAAGAAAAAATTACAGCCGCTTTTGAGGATCGCCTTAATCGTATTGATAGTATGGGTAACGAAATAATTTCAAAAATTTCGCGGTACTTAACGGCAAAGTTTTTTATATCGCTCGCGAACGGAATAATTTTCGCAGTTGCTTTTCACTTTATTGGACTTGAATTCGCGATTGTCTGGGGCATAATTCAATTTTTATTAAATTTTATACCCACGCTTGGAAGCATTGCCGCAGGTACAGGCATTTCACTTTTCGCGTTGGTGCAATTTTGGCCGGAACCCGGTCCTGTAATATTAATTGTAGCGATTATATTGTTTGTTAATATGCTTTGCAATGTTCTGGATCCAAAAATAATCGGCGACAACGTAGGGATTTCTCCGCTTATAATCCTTGTTTCACTGTCAATATGGGGTTACATTTGGGGATTCGCCGGAATGCTTATAGCTGTTCCGATGACCGTAATAATAAAAATTGTCTGCGAAAATATTCCTATTATGGAACCTGTGTCTATTTTGCTAGGTTCGCGGAAATCAGTTCGAGCGCGCGAAGCTTCGCTGCAGGAAGCAAAAAAAACGGAGAATGAAAAAGCTGAAACTTAAGTATGAAAGTTCCATCCTACCCGGATTTTATCCCGCTTGATATC
>Ga0209755_10006671_pt1 | contig 12688 bp, 9 predicted proteins | sample TergutCo191P1_FD_187301 | JGI IMG/M metagenome (GOLD analysis project Ga0209755, IMG submission 187301) | Cornitermes sp. P1 segment gut microbial communities from Petit-Saut dam, French Guiana - Co191P1 (SPAdes) (version 2) | ecosystem: Host-associated > Arthropoda: Insects > Digestive system >... | reverse complement strand
ATTTATTACATAGAAATCAACTACATGTTTCAGCACTATTCATTGGCCATCTTCAGGTTGATAAATGAAAAACTTAATAAGCAGTTACACTCGACTTGCGTGTGTTGTATATAGTGGGGAGGTAAAAGGTGAGGTTGGTACAAGATCTTGCATACGTTGTAAAGGGTGGGTGGTGTGGGTACATGGGTTCTGGTACTTTCTATTCTAGGTTAATCTATGGCAATATCTTATGATTACAATGTACATATACACTTAGCTTATAATTATATACAGTATGCACTCCCCACTATATACAATACATGCAAGTCGAGTGTAACTGCTTATTAAGTTTTTCATTTATCAACCTGAAGATGGCCAATGAATAGTGCTGAAACATGTAGTTGATTTCTATGTAATAAATAATACATATCTATTCCACCAAATAGTTGTGTTAGACATTAGATACATTCCAATCTAGTTTATAAAGACACAATGGGGATGACAAACCATATGGTTGTCCATACTTGTTTCACATGCATATTTTAATTATTCTACATAATGTAATAAGTCATGATGTTCTTAATGAAAGCATCAGATGTGCTTGTAATTCAATTAACATTACACAGTATATGTTAGCACAATCTTTTTTATTCTTAAGCAAGGCTTATATAGGTAGATGTTTTTGGCTTGACTAGCCGCAAATATTCTGAATGAAGGCATCACGATGTGCTTGTAATTCAATTAACGTTACACAGTATACATCAGCACAATCTTTTTATTCTTATGCAAGGCTTAAGAATAAAAAAGACTGTGCTGACGTATACAGTGTAACGTTAAGTCATGATGTCTTTGCAACTGAAGAACCAGATACAAACCCTCCCCATGGATGTGTGCCTGCAAAAGGACACAACCACCATGAGTGCAGCAAGGTCATCCCCAACCTGAACAAATGGTGCAATTAGCCTACCAATAAGTGTTACACAAAGTTAGTCTGAACTGACCAAAAACCCCACTTTTCATTCTCTGAATGGAAAGAATAACTTAGAGCACTCCATTTTCTTCCAGAATGTGGAATTTTGTAGCTGTGGGGCATCTTCAGAAACTAACAAATGAGCATTCTCATGGCGCCCATCATCAGATTTGCATGTAATCATGCCATCTGACTAAAATGAACCTTGTCTGAATTCTTGAAATTCATATCTCTACCATGTAATCTTTGTTCAGGGAAGGTGTACAAATATGTCATGTGAACCTACACTCAAGTAAAATAATCACAAACCAAGAACTGATTCGTTTTCGGAGTTTCCCCGTGCTGACAGTTGGTGTTCTGGGATGACACAATGGAATCTTGCAGGTGGATACACACATTTCAGAAGAACATCTCTGGAGTGCAAGAAAGTGAGACACACATGTGGTCAGGTTACAAGGGCATGTTGTAAGGACACTGGCCACTCAGATCCACTGAAGGAGAGAAGATAAAATGTCACAGAGTAATGGAAACATGATCAGAATATGTGGGAACCCAGACACAAAACTGCCTGATCGAGGACAACATCCTACACAAGGGACACACAGAAGAGAAAAATGAAAAGACAGCCTATGTTATGCCCAGATGGGAAATGGGAACAAAAATGCTATCCACTTTCTCACCCCCCTCATTAATCTCACTGGCCACCTTCCTTGCAACCTGTGTAGGTAACCTGACACCCTCACCCCACTCATTTCAACCAAGGTACAAACAGCATGTTCCTCCAAAACACCGGTACCCACCTAAAAGCCTACACAGTATCACAGCACAGAATACATCAATACGATCTTGACCTCATTATTTATAATCTAACAACAACACAAATTCCAGCTGAATCCCCCTATATAACATTTCTAAATAAGTATCACCAAACAAATTTTGTATTTATGTTTTACACAAAGAGTGCGATAACATTTAAATGCCCAGCCCTGTGGTCAAATGTCAAGTTACAATGAGAAGTCATGCTAAAAACTGGCACATCTTCCGGAGACCTAAGTGACCGACCAAAAAACTATCAAGGTTCTGAGTACTTCCTTTAAGCTGACAGTTACACAAACAAGAAATCCCCTGCGTCTACAGAATACAAACTTCATTACAATGTTCATCAAAACCTCTACTGAACCTGACCCTGAAGTACAATCAGTTCACACCCTCATACCACCCTTTTCCAAGATCCACTGTAATACTATCCTCACATCTATACCCAGATCTATCAAGCAGTCCCTTCCTGAATGATTTTTCCAACTACCTGAATTGTCAAAAAAATTCTGAAACATACACTGTAGTAAATAAAAAAGTTACTGCTTGCTTCCAAAAGGTTCTGCTCCAAAGAGATTGTTACATGGGAAGGTCAGACAGGGCAGCTCATGACCACCAATGTCTAATAATACTGCGTGCACAGGTAAATGACCACATATCTTGTCTTGATGCTATCATCAGAGTGGGTTAGATCCTGAAAGTGTGTCAATAACAGTCCCACAGTCTGCTCATAGACAGTTACGTAAAAAAAAGTTGGTCTAGACCTGCTATGGGGTCTGAACAACCTCTGACTCAATGGGTGCTGGAGATTTTTGCCAGGGACAAAATGGCTGAGGCATTGTACTGACCACTCACCTCCATCTAGCACTGCAGTTAAGTATGAGTGGAGCTATACCTCTACTCCCACTATATGCCTTCATGGCAGTAATACTAATACCTTACCTTCCACCTTTCGCAGAAAAATAGCACATTAATTGGCACTCTTGCAAGAAGGGTTTAGCAAAAAAATTTACAGAGCCTTTTCTGAAGTATAGGCAACACAAAAGCCAAAGAAGTCCTTAAGAATTTTCAGTTTCTGAAATTTAACCTTCCATAAATAGAACCCACATTTATATTTAACCCAAGACTATTAAATTATTAACACAACACACACTATGCTCTGAGGTGGAGTGCTCCCTTATAAAACCTCTGTAATCCACCTTTAATCATAAATAAACTGCAACTATTAAACCATAACCCACTCTAAGCTCTATTGTGGATTGTTTCCTTACATCCAAACATCAGTACCTAGCCATAAGGCAATAAAACAATGCTTTATGAAGGATGTGAACACTTCACAGTCATACAACTCTTCTCTGTACAAGTAGGTGAGAATCAGTACTCAATGAACATTAACAAATCAGAGTAAAACAATGCTAATGGTAATATATTACTTTGTTACAAGCACTACAGGTAGGTCTTTTACAGAAATTCTTCTCACAGTTTTAACAGCCGATGCTCGTCACACTTGTCCACGTCCTATGACTAATGCCGATGCCAATCCACCTGCTAATACCACATCCTTCCAAATAATTAACTTGCTCTACATACGACAAATAAAACACTGATTTCATCTGCTCCTTAAGACACCTGATCTGTCTCCATTATGCTCCTACAATCTGCTTCATATTATTCCCTCTGTGTACTGTGAACGATTACACTCTCTTAGTACAACAAATGCACAGTTTTCACTAGTATATTTTGCATTACCTGGATCCTACACATTTTGGCTATTCACCACATTCAGAGAGTTCACAACCGAACAGCTTAAAACTCACAGCAATAAAATGCTATTGCCGTGAGTTTTAAGCTATTTGGTTGTGAGCTGCTTGAGGACGGCGAACATCCAAAACATGTAAGAGCCAGATAAGGTGAAATATACTAGTGAAAATTGTATAATCGTGGTACTAAGGGATTGTAATTATGCAATCTGTGTTTCTACAATCCTTTGGCGATTAGCATATTGAATCACCCATCAATCTAGAACTGCATCCATTATACAAACAAACTACATGTTAAATTTTAATACAAAGGCAAGGCACATAATTATGCAAGATAAAGGTACATCTTCTCCTTCAGCATGCCACAAAAAGGTAAATGGGGATGTGGAGACATAGTTCCACTCACTGTTAACCCTGGCAGTAAGCAGAGGAGAGTGGTCAGCTCTGGACCCCCTTCACTTTACTCCAAGGGAAACAGCTCCCAGTACCTTTCAAATGGGAGGTTAGTCAGGCCCCAGAACTGGTCCAGGTAAGTTGTGCAGAAGAAAAAACTCTTGTCCCTGCAGGGTGTAATGGCTTCCTTGGCTATCCAGTGCACAGCAGTCACTGAACTGACAACACTACTGTGGTTTCAAAAAATCTATATCTTGCAATTCCCATTGTGCAGCTTCCCAATTACATGAAATACTGTATTTTCCCAAATAAGACAAACCTCCTTCACAATTTTCAGATCTCAAGAAAACACTTTTATTCACATTAGTTAGGTTTCTATGCCACTTGTTTACAATCTTCATAATCCAGAATTAAAAAAAAAAAATCATAGTTGAAATACTAGAGTGTTAATGTAGCATGCAGTTACAAACACATCACAAAATTGGCTTGTCACTGTCTTCGTGACCTTCCTTCCACTCATCACCTTCCGCTCCACGCATGTCATCTGAAACTCACAGCACCTTTCAGGTGCCTGATGATGGATTCTGAATAAATATGACTTCAGGCAGTATAATTCTCCTGCCCAAGCACTGCTTCACATGGTAAATGTTTCCTACTGGTATTGGGGTCAGTTCCCTCATAGCGGCCATTCCCCATACTGGCAACCCAGTCAACTTTTGGTGGTTAATCAATCACAAGAATGTATGTACTTGAGAGGACATGCCTCTTGTTAAGATCTTTAAACCTGTGTTCACATAAGGATTTCTCATCAGCATTCATCTGTCCTTGAAAACAGCACTGGATCTGCTGTCCCACGCTTCTCTCAGCAGACAACCATGATGGCTTCTGTCAATATAATTCAACTATAAAGTTTCTCTTACAGAAGATCCTTCCTGCTCATAATAAAGACTTCTGTTTTCTCACACTGGCCAAAACTAAAGCACCATGTTTATTCTCAGTTTTTCATGCATTCTGTTGTTACTTGTACTTATTTTGATCCTTTTGCAACTACTAAAGTGCTGGTTGGAAAATTACAAAGACTGAGACTGCATCAGTATTTTACTCATTTGTTTGTTTTCCTGAGCACATTAATTACATGGAGCTGCTATTCCTCAGTCAGCCGAATGGCAAAACATTGTCCCATTAAACGTAACTCAGATTCAAGGGAAAATTTCCGCTCAGTTGCAGGCATGGGCATTTAAAATGAAATAACTGTGGCTGTTAGTTGCTACAATGGAATTTAAAGGCCAGACAATAAAGGTTAAGTTTTAAAGGGAAACTTTTGTGCTAAGCAGTTTTCTGATGCAGGGCTGACCCTTTATGATGCATCTTACTGCTAGGTTTGAAAACTTCTTGTGGAATCTCTGCACTACAGCACGTTCTGCTGTCTTTGTTCATACCGTCTCTACAGTTCCTTCTTTTCAGGCATAATTCCAGATCTCTGTTTCGAGTAGTGATCAAATTCACCTGCTTGGGTTCACAAAATACTTTTCAGGTTAAGTTCCCTTAATTTAATAATAGTTCTGTTTGTTTTCTCCAGTGTTACACATTCTGTTTGACACCTATAAATTTGTATCAATGTGCATTTGTTGAGGTCTTCACCATCTTTCATTACCATTCATTTAACACTGGCATCATACATGCAATGCATTTATTTTGATATTTTACATGCTGTCACTCTTTTCCTTTCAACACACTCGCCAAAGGTTTTTAAAGAATACTTTAATTTTAATACCTCCTCACTTCCATAAACTGGTGTGAAATGAGGTGGCATAACAATAGTGAAATCATGAGCATAAAACAGGTACTATTAATGTATCAGCTGTGTAATGTGTGGTGCTACCCAAAAGTTCTTGAAATTCTTCTGCCATAGCTTAAGCACTTACCGCAATTTCTATTTGCCCCATCCCCTTCAAAGTAGTCCCCTTTGGTATTGATATGGAGATTCCAACGGGACTTCCGTGATAAGAAGCACTTCCGAGTCATTTTCCGTCAGCGTCTTCATCACGTTCTGCAATTTGGTCTGGATCTCTTCAATACTGTCAAAATGTCACCCTTTGATTTTCAATTTCATTTTCGGGAACAGGAAAAAATCACAGGGGGCAATGTCCAGTGAGTAGGGAGGGTGGGGGATGACTCATATTCACAGAAGTCAAAAACTGCTGCACAACAAGCAATGCATGTGCCAGAGCGTTTTCATGATTCTGGACCCAGGAGTTTTTGCACCACTTGTCTGGACATTTGTGCCAGATGTTGTCCCTCAATTGCCTCAAGACGTTGCAACAGAATTTTCCATTCACCACCTGTCCTGGTGGAACAAATTCCTTATGCATGATGCCCTCAACATCGCACTTTGGCCACAGTTTCGGTCGAAGGTCTTTACCATCAACTGACATCCATCTGTTCTTGAAATGCTTAAACAATGTGTAGGTTTGCATCTGACCTACGGCACTATCACCAAATGCTTCTTTAAGCATTCTGTGAGTTTCCAAAGCCGTCTAGCTGAGTTTGAAGCAAAATATGGTGCAAATCCATTGCTCATTCATACCAGTTACTTTAGCAGGTTGGTACGATCGCATAACAGCACTAACATGTCACAAAAATGCACAGAAAAAACACACACGTAATCACAGCAGAATACGGCTTGGCAGAGTGGTTCAAAATGGGTACCTAGTGGCACACAACTGTACTACGATTGATTTTTGCACGCCATTCCTATTTCGGGGACTTACGGGTAGCACCATGTATTCTTTACTTGCCTAGCCAAGGCATATAAAAAACATTCACCCCCCGCTGATCATATGTAACTTTGTGCACAACTGCAAAGCAATCCCCATTATTTAGATGCTGAAGTAGTAAAACCAGCCATCTTATGTAAAAATATATTTATCATCAACTAACTGCACATCTACACAATAGATGAGCAAGTAGCTCAAAATACAGGGTGATCAAAAAGTCCCTGTGCATCTGATAAAAGCAGGTGCACAGAGCCTTTTTAATCAGTCTGTATATATATTGTTACATACATCTATTGCACAGAAGATGAATAATACCAAATACTTATTTTACATTCAGGTACATATGGTATTTTCTAAAGGTTCTGTATTACTGAAATTAATTGGTATAAAAATGAATAAAAATACACCAGTGGACTTGGAAAACCAACAAGTTTTTGGTTTCAGGAAACCCACAACAGAAATCATGAAAAATAAATTAATAAATCTTAAACTTTACTTAAGATGCTAAGTCCAAAATGTCCATCCTCTATTACATGTTTTTCTGTGTGGTGGTACTACTACACTAGTAAACTATCAAATTTTGATTTCATAAGTGAAAAAATTCAAACATACAACCCCATCAATATACGTATTTCTGCTCCTGACTCTTCTTCGTTGAATACACAACATTTTACATGCATGACTATGATACCAAATTACAAAACACAAACACAAAATGCTCCATGACAACTATCTTGTATGAGCACAATGTGCAATATATTGATTTTTTCACACTCTACCAGTTGCAAAGCATACATTACACCATTTACATCCCTAAACATTTTTCAGATTTCAATTCTGGCAGCTAATTTTGGTAATTACAAAACACAGCAATATGTCTTTAAATCATACCACCAATCTATATTCTGTTTCCACAGAAGACATCTCAAAGCTGCACTGACCCAAGAGTTCCTACAAACTGTGCAGCCATACACAGACACTTTTCCCCTTCATAACAAAGACAATGCAATGCCTCATATGGAACGTAACCTCCAAATGTCCAGAACTATAAACCAGTGATCCTCACAATAAAACAAATTATGACGTATTTTATATGGGAAATAATCATAAAAACTGGAAACAGCATTATATGTCCAAACCACCTTACCTACTGAGGGTTGCTATTTCAATAAAAGTTTCAATATTTTAAACTCTTTTTACTCTGCTATATGCTCAACACAACCAAAAATATATCTCTAAATGGAACCTCCCATTGTGACGTAGATACATTAGATGTACAAATGTGAAGAGCCTACATCTAGCGTACAAATATATGTTTACAGAACATGCAACGAATATACTGTGTTACAGTTTTCTAATACAGAAAAGTCCAAGAGAATGCCCTTCTACACGAAGATCATGTTCATACCACAGGGAACAAAGCATTCTCTTTGCTAATGCAAGAATGCTCCAAAAATATCTGCTGAAGTGTAGGAAGTCATAAAGTAAGAAGTTAAAGTAGTCTGTGCTTAACTTATACCACATTAATGTACATTCCCAGGTAGATGGACAACCCTGCTCACTGTTCACCTTAATAGCTTCACCATCTGTACCCCTCACCCAATACCATTAGAGCGATCAAATCAGACAACATAAAATTGATAGCAACATGTGGCACATACGGGACAAGAAAAAAAGTTAATACAGGTTTTGGCAGAAAAACCTCAAGGGCAGAGACTTCTTGGATGATCTAGGCATATAATGAAGGATAATATTAAAACACATCTTAAAAAAGTAGTATCTAAACATGTGGACTGGATCTGCATGGCAAAAGACACGCACAAGTGGCAGAATCTTGTTGGATTTTGTTAGCATGATACTGAACCTACAGGGAATTCCTTGTCTAGCGCAGGACTATCAAATTCTCAAGGATGACTGTTCTTTGGGGTTGAAAGTTATTCAGTGAAGACAGGAGGAGTTCAGTTTATGCAACAGTTACATTCACCACCAAAGAGACCTCAGAATCTACACAAGAACAAATGGCAGCTCTCCTCATTCGAATCTGTACTGCCCATGTGTTTCAGTACTACACATGCTCACAACTCACCCAGTGGACTTCTGCATTTTTTAAATACAGGTAAACCTTTATCCATCATTCCTGTATGTGTCATTTTCCTGCAAGCATTGTTAACTTTTCCTGGTCCCAAAAAATCACCCACAAAATACATGTATAATTTCACTGGCATATCATACATTAGAGTACTGTTGCGAGCAGAATCTGGACATAATGTCCTGATCCTGCTTGCAAGCTGTCAGCAAACCTGTATGACACATACCATTGCCGTGTGTACAGTGAAAAACTCCTGATGATGGACAAAGGAACTGTTTGAAACCTGAAATTTTATTCCAAAAATAAATTTGAAAAATTAGTGCATCTAGTTGCTTTTATTACAAGAACTGTGGACTGTATTCTACAGTTGTTTGTACAGTCTTGTTTTGCGATGTTCTCTTCCTTTCCGCTCAAATGTGACACAAGCCACGTAACTTAGGTGTGATTAATCCTGCTGCCATGCTGCTCAATGAAACAGAATTGTTTTGAAACATGAAATGTTATGCAAATATAAAAGTGTGGATGACCACAAACATTTCCATAGAGTTATCAAGGGTAATGGATACAACCACTGTTGTGCAAGGTAAAAATAATGTTGTTTGAGGACAAATGTCCCACATATCTACAAGATACTCTAATTAATGTGTATTATCCACCAAACTTCAAAAGCATGATGCCTTCCACAAGCACTGGGTGTGGTCAGATGACAAGAACATGCAGGTCTATAGACAATGAGCTTCATGTACATTGCATTTCCAAAATAGACGAGTTGAGAGATGATTGTGAGGGTGGCAGCAGCATTAGGGAGACTACGGTGACGAACGTGGCCTCGAACCAGTAACAAGTTTCAATGAAGCCCAAGCTGCTTACGAAAGTGTTAACTCATTATCTTACACACACAGCAAAGAAAGGTGTGACAAATAGAAAGTCCGTAACTTGGAACTGGTGCAGTTCTGTCTGAAATGTAAGGCAGCAAACTAAAAAGTTGTCAATATCAAATTCCTTTATAAAAGAAAAGTTACTGCCATGGAGTTATTAACATAATTTTTATTTCTTTATCATTTCTGTTGGCCTAAGTGCAATGTAAAATTTTGATCTTTTGTTTTCTCATATTTCTAATATATTTAGTGCTTTTTCCATTGTAATTTCCTGCATTTATTATTTGCTCCCAAAAGTCCCTAAAGAAACATGAGATGGAAGTTTCACCACATTAACACTGCTCACCCAAGTTAAAGTCATGCTGCCAGTACAATACTGAAGGATTTCAGTCTCAGATGGTAAATATTTAACAACATATAAAAATCAATAAATTGCTGTCCAATGATACACCAACCCAACCATTTGTTATGAAAATGACACTCAGTGAAATATACAATGGCATACCTCCTGCATACTAAATTACACGGTACAAAGAGTAAAGTTGTACCTGTTCATGCCATAAAGGCATACAGAGGAGCAGAGATATAGCTCCAGTCATTAACCTTAGCACTACATGCAAGTTAGGGGTATTATATCCAAGGTAGTGAAGCTATAAATTTAAAATGTGACATAACTGTTCTTGCACCTACTGGTGAATAATAAACACTATATCAATCATCAGTAATAGGTCCTGTTAAAACTGTATAGTTAACAATGCAACACAATCTGTTGTACAAACCCTATTGTACAACAATTACAGGACTCCATTTCTTGAAATATGAAGAAGTAGTTACAAACAAATAATGAGATGGGCTGGGCATGTGGCACATTTGGGTGAGGAGAGAGGGGTGTATAGGGTCTTGGTAGGGAAACCAGAGGGAAGGAGACCACTGTGGAGACCTAGGCATAGATGGGTGAATATTAGGATGGATCTCCAGGAGGTGGGATGTGGGTATATGGACTGGATTGGGCTGGCCCAGTATAGAGACAGGTGGCAGACGCTTGTGAGTGCGGTAATGAACCTTCAGGTTCCATGAAATGTGGGGAATTTCTTGACTAGCTGCAAACAGTTTGCTTCTCAAGAAGGACTCTGCACCATGGAGTAAGTAAGCAAGCAAGTTGCAAACAAATACATTAACATCCACATTTATGGCGTTCCTGCAATTTAGGTTCATTTCTTGCTGTTCTGACCAACATGTCATATAAATAATGTTAAAATTTTATCAACTTAAAAGTTTCTCAATTTTGCTTTTTGCCCATTTAAGGCATGAAAATTTGGTCCCTATACCATTTTAGAACCTGATTTAAGGTTCACACTTACAACTCGTTTGGGTTGCATACATAATGCCACATTTATGCGCACTGTCAGAAGCAAATGTGAACTATCACAGCAGTATCCTATCAGATTCTCAAGAGTCGGCATGCAAGAAATCAGTAAAATACAATGAAGAGGGAAGCATTCACATCAATACATATTTCTAATGCAACACTTATTGGTTTATTATGAAATGTGGATGTACGCTACCTCATGATTTACTGACTGCACTACTGCTGTCTATGGTGAAATGTACCAACTACACAAACTGCTTACAGCAGATATTAGTCCCATGTGACTGGTTTCTGGAAAATCCCATCCACTTGCTACAATGTGACCAATCGCATTTCTTGCCACAAAGTGTCATAAAATGATCCAAACAACAGGCATGAAGTGACAAAAGCTATTCGTTTACATCCAAATTACTGATAAATAAAAAACAGGCAAATCCAAATACAATGCGCATGGAAATGGCAAGACATTTTTTACTAGCAGCATCTTCTTTGAGAAATACAGTCCTCATAAAAGATAAAATGAAGGTGGAATAAAGCATGGAACACCAGCAGCATAAAGAAAGGAGAAACATGAAAACTGGTGTCAATGATGGTTTAGTGTGAAAGGTTCCAACAGCAGCAATTTGACAAAATCCTGATTGAGAGACCCATCTCACATTCAAAGACAACAGAAATTGCAGCCTAAATTATTATTTCTGTCTTCCAAGCACCAAATAGCCGGTTACATCATTTAAAAAAAGGAACGTAGTATGAGTTAGAGAAAAGTGTGAGGTGAAACTGGTGAAGTGAATGCAAAAACTGTAGACCACCGAATTAACGAGTCCCTCCCAGAAATGATACTTGGGTATAAATCCAGACACATTTTTAACGCAGATGAAACTGCCCGTGTTTATTCACTGATGCCAGACAAGGACTGGACATTGAAAGGTGTAACCTGCGTAGCTCATAAATCCAGAGAGCAGTTAATACTCCTTTGCTGCAAAGCCAATGTCACTGAAAAACTGAAGCTGCTGCTAAGTGGAAAGTATGCAAAACCCAGCTGTTTAAAAAATGTTGACAGTTTCTTGTCAATGCAGTATTAATTTGAATGCACCAATACATACGACATATTCACAGTTTCTGAGGCAGTAAGATGCAATAAATGGTGTTGGCAACAGGAAGGTGCTACTATTAACCTTTTGGTGCTGGAATTATTTTTTTAATTTTAGCACACCTGTATATAAAAAGTGAATAATACAGGAACCAAATATGTTAGAATTATGAAACAAACTGCATTTTGAAGAGAAAAAAAGGAGTGTATATACCATATTTAAAATATTCAGTTCCTATATTTGTTGAATAAATATGTCCAGCATACCCACCAGACAAAGGGTTCCTCAATAACGTAGAAAATGAAACTGCTTCCTCCAAAGTGAACCAGCAAGTTGCAGCCCCTTGATCTTGGTTTGGTTCATTCAGTGAAAGCAAAACAAAGAGACATCCTTGGGCTGAGGCCAATTACTGCCAAAGGGACTAAAAGCACAGCTGGAACTCAACTTTCTACAGGCCATACATATGGTAATTGCAGCATGTAATTCAATAATGCAACAATAAGGAACTGCTTCAGGAAGCAGAGTTCCACAGTCATTAAGACTATGAGGAAGATAATGAGGTTCAG
>Ga0209755_10006670_pt1 | contig 12689 bp, 9 predicted proteins | sample TergutCo191P1_FD_187301 | JGI IMG/M metagenome (GOLD analysis project Ga0209755, IMG submission 187301) | Cornitermes sp. P1 segment gut microbial communities from Petit-Saut dam, French Guiana - Co191P1 (SPAdes) (version 2) | ecosystem: Host-associated > Arthropoda: Insects > Digestive system >... | reverse complement strand
AATTGATGCTGTTGTCATTTGAACCCACAGATTCAAATGCTATAGTGAATGTTTTATGTTTTTCTAATTTCAAAAAACTAGTTTTGGTTCCGGTTCAGCCGGGTTAGGGATTATGGCAATAGCTTTACTTACGACAATATCAGCATCAAAAACGTCAAAAAAAACAAACAAAGCTAAACAGTACTCTAACTACAAAACTACATACCCGTATCAACAACAACAATATTACACGTCTCAATTTAATGCACAAATGGAACTGGATTTACGCCTACCCTACAGACGATTCAAACAACTCTACCCAAACAACAACATAACATATGACGAATACAAAAAAATGCAAAACCAACAATCCTTTAAACACGCCATAAGTTCACAAAAAAACCGCCGAATGATACGATAAAAAACTCAGTAACAACAGCACATACCCTTTTTTCAACACACATCACAAAATATTTTTCAACACCACAAACATTTACACACAAGCTAACCAATTACATACAAGATTTAACTATCAACAACATGTTTACTTATTTTTTTCTCTATATACACAAACCGTTTTTGAAAATAAAGAGCAATACAATCACAACAATACCTACAGCTACAACAACAGCACACGCACAAATAATTATCACACCCCTCAAATTAAAAACCCATCAAACAACTTTTCATCATCAAGAACTGTTCCATTATTACCATCGGACGAACCGTTATCTCCAGTAGTTAATCCATTATTACCACCCAATGAACTATTATTACCTACACCATCATAATATACATCAGCATTCGTGTTATCAGAAATTACTCCATCTTGTCTATCAAATATACCTTTTAGATATATCCACGTTCATAGATAACCCTTGTTGGATCTTCAATTTTATCAGACATTTATCGCTTATATGTGTTATTTCGATACGTAATTTGGTAACAAAAAACTGCAAAGAACGGATAATACGACACAATAGAGGTTTGATTAACTGTTTGCTGTTTAAAAAGAAAAAATTAAGGCTAAAAAGCCTTATTATTTGTTGTTTATTCGATGAATTTTTTTCTGGCTTGGGCTATGAGTTGGACTGTTTGGTCTCTCCATGGTTCAAAGCCGTTAGGTGTTGTTGGGTATGTGTCGTAGTGTGCGCGTAGTTCTCTCATCATGGTAACTGTTAGGTGTAGTTTGTTTAGGAAGCCGACGCGTCTTATTCCTTTAAAGATTCGTTTGGCTGTTTCTGTAATGTTTAAGTGGAAGTCATCGCCCATGCTTGCTTTTAGCAGGTCATCTTCGGTCATGAGTTTTTGGTTCATGCCATAGTTTAAGTCGTCGTCGCTGCAGGAGAGGAGGAATATTTTAAAGATGTCAAGGGCGCCTTGTTTTTTGCCGTAGGTGTCCATGTATGTTTTGTTGTATCCCCACAGGGCCTCTTTTGTTGGTTCGCCTTTGTTTAGAGCGTCAATTATTTGTTTGCCTGCAAAGTGGCCGCTTAGCATTGATGGGCCTATGCCGCCGCCGTGTATGGGATTAACTAGTGAGGCTGCATCGCCTATAATGGCTATACCGTTGCCTACCATGTTATCTAATGGTCTGCGGACAGGGTCAAACCATGCGCCGCCTGTTATAACAGTGGAGTCTTTAAACAGGGGTTTTTTAAAAGCGGTGCTATAGAGTTGGTCTTTTGGGTTTGGATATCCGGTTTTGCGCATAAGGGCGCCTATGCCTACGTTTACGCGTGCGCCGCCTTTGGGGAAAATCCAAGTGTAACCGCCCGGTGAAGATGTTTGGCTAAGATATATTTCGCAGTACCGTGTGTCTTCTGATTCGTTTTTAAGTTGACGAATTTCACGGTAACAAGCTTCAACGTCTTCGTTGTCAATTTTTTGATCTATACCAAACGCGTTGGGAAGCTGTTTGCGTATCATGCCAAAATAGCCTGTTGCGTCAATTACTACTTTGCTGCGTAATTCTGAAATTTGTCCAGTTTTCATGTTTTTAGCAGATATGCCTACTACGGTGGATTTTTCAATTATTGGGGCGCGGAAGTTCATGTTGTCTTGTATTTGGGCGCCTTTTTCATCGGCTTTTTTTAGGAGCCATTTGCCAAATAGGGGTCTGTTTAGAATGTAGCCTTTAAAGTCTTCATCTGCTACGGTAAAGACAGTGTTTTCGTCTGGGGAGTAGATTTTCATGCCGTCAATTTTGGCTTCTAACTCTCCGCTAGTTGGTTTTTCAAGACCTAAAAATGTTAGGTGGTGTTCGCCTATGGCGTCGCCGCAGATTTTTTCACCTACGTGTTCACGGCTACTTTTTTCTATTAAACATACTTTTAGGCCGGATTCAGCTATAGTTTTTGCTGCAATGCAGCCTGCTGTTCCAGCACCAACAACTATGGCGTCAAATTTTTCCATGTATATTTTTCTCCTAAAGTAATGGGTGATGTATTTTGTATACTATGTTGTATAAGTAAAGCCATATAAAGGTAAAGTAAGTCAAAATACACTAAGTGTAAGTCTATGAACCCTCAAGTAGCGTTAAGTGCAGAGTTTCGTAAACTCGTTGAAGGACAAATGCAGAGAACCATTCAAGGTATTGAGTTAACTTTTTTTGCCATAATGGAGAAACAAAAAATAACTCCTGAAGAAGTGAAAAAAGAAATTGATAGCATACAAGAAAACTTTGTGGTTTTATTTCAAAAATGGAATCTAGAAATTCTTTATACTCTTCTGCTTAAAAAGAACAGTGGTTTTGGGGGGTTGAAAAAAGTTTTAGGTGTAAACTCTCGTACTTTGTCTGATAAATTAAAACTTTTGCAATCACATGGCTATTTAGAGCGAAATGTACAAACAGGACCGCCTTTGCGAGTAGAGTACAAGCTTTCATTTAAAGGAAAGAATACTGTATTATTAGCGTTGCCCTTGTTGTATTATTCAACAGCGAGTGTTTAAGTTTTTAGAGTTTCTTTTGAGAAACTCTTATTGACAGGTAAACACGTGGTTGTTTCTTTTATAGTTTCAAATATCATGCAAGTTAAAGTTTTTTGAAGTCCGTTTACGCGTCGTAGCTTGTCTACGACAAAATTGCCTATGGTATTAACGCTTTCAGCACGAATTTTAATTAGTAAATCCCAGTCGCCGGTTATTATGTGGACTTCTTGAACTTCAAAGAATTTGGCTATTTCTTCTGCTACGCCTCTTTGGGTTATTAGAGTTTCGTCTGGTTTGTTTCCATAGGAGACTGCTGCTAAAATGAAGGCGGCGGTTGTTAGGTTTAGTTTTTCGGGAGCAATGATGGCGCGGTATTGTTTTATTATGCCTAGGTCTTCCATGCGTTTTATTTTTGCAAAGACTGTGGTTATTGGGGTGTTGGTTTTTTTGGCTATTTGGTTAGCGGTTAGTTTGCTGTTTTCTTGTATTAACACAAGTATGGCTAGGTCTTTGTCGTCAAGTTTGAAGCTCATATGTAAATATTACATGTTTAGAGTATATAAACATGTTTTTATTGTAAAAAAATCAGGTTTTTTATGAAAAATTTATTATACCATAAGAGACTTTATTTAAACAAATATTCCTATAAGTGAAAAGCATGACACCCAAAGAAGACACCACGGCTGCAATAGCAGCAGTAATTAATACACCTAAATCGTTAGACCAACTACGAACCACGCAAGAAATTGAAAGAAAAGCAGCCATAGGCAGAATAGTAACATACACCCTAGGAAGCTTAACCTCAACTTATGTAAACGAGGGCTTCCAATGGCTTCTACCTGTAATCCTAAGCCAAAGCACCGACCCTCTCTGGCCAGACCCAAACGCGTCTATTGAAAAAAGAATTGAATTAGACATCTATGGAAAACCTGTACGCACCATGACAAGCATGATTGTCCACAAACTAATAGGCGCCTCAACAGTTTATCCAAAACTATTTACCCTAGCCCCAAACATACGCATAGAAAGAGCTGACCGTGGAAAAACAGGAAAACACATATATGAATTTACCCAACTCGACTTTGAAGCCCAAGGTGCCACCTCAAAAGACATTTTCACTCTAGTTGAAAAAGCCCTCTGCACTCTAGTTAAAAACTTGAAAAAAGACCTAAAAGACGATTTAAAAGCTATTAACCGTATAGATGCCATACCAACTTTGGAGGCGCCCTTCAAAATTCTTGACTGCGCCGACCTTAAAACAAAATATGGCGACACTTGGGAAGAAGAAATTATAGCAAAAATTACTCAACCCACTTGGATAACAAATATTCCCAGAGCCTTCTATGATTTTGAAGACTTTAACACAGGCAAATGGGACAACTATGACCTTTTTATGCCCCAATACGGGGAAGTACTCTCAGGTGCCAAACGAGAATATGAACATGACAAAATCATAAAAAAGCTTGAACGTGATGGAGTAAGAAAAGAAAACTATGCTATAATAATTCAAATGGCTAAAGAAGGACGTTTAAAACCAACTGCAGGTGCAGGCCTTGGTGTTGAACGTGTTATTGGATATATCACAGGTGTAAAGCACATCGCGGAGTGTCAACCCTTTCCAAGAATACCGGGAATAGTACATGAATTATAACAGCATTAATAATTGAGGTAAAAAAAATATGAATCCGTATTTAGAAGCACTTCAAACTAAAATGTCTCCTAAAGACTTTGAAAAATTAGCTGCTATTGATAATTTAAATATTCATGAATTCATTGCAAAAACTAGTGATTTATGTTGTCCAGAAAAAATTTTTATATGCAGTGATGCCCCTGAAGACATTGCCCATGTTCGAAAACAAGCAATTGCCTGCGGAGAAGAACATGCTACACTTACCCTGCAGGGTCACACCGTACATTTTGATGGTGAAAAAGATCAAGGCAGAGATCGTCAAAACACAAAATATCTTGTGCCTAAAGGAGTCTTTTTAAGCAAAGCTCTTAATCAAATTGATCGTCAAGAGGGCTTAGCAGAAGGCCGAAAAGCACTCATGGGCCTAATGGCAGGGCGAACAATGATTGTACGCTTTATCTCCCTAGGCCCCCGAGACTCTGTTTTTACCATTTTAGGAGTCCAATGCACTGACTCATGGTATGTCGCTCACTCAGAGGATCTCCTATACAGAACAGGTTATGATCAATTTGTAAAGGCAGGTCAAAAAAGCGATTTTCTCAAAGTTATACATTCATCAGGAAAATTAACTGAGGAAATGGTAAGCGCCGAACCCGATAAAAAACGTATTTACATAGACCACATGGATAACACTATTTACAGCGTAAATACGCAGTATGCAGGAAACAGTGTAGGGTTTAAAAAATTAGCTTTCCGTCTTGCAATACGCAAAGCTAGTAGCGAGGGGTGGCTAGCAGAGCACATGTTGCTTATGGGCGTTTATGGTCCAAATAAACGTAAAACCTATTTTGCCGGAGCCTTTCCAAGTGCATGCGGTAAAACCTCAACAGCTATGCTACCAGGCGAAACTATACTAGGTGATGATATTGCCTACATTCACAACATTAATGATACAGCACGCGCTGTTAACGTTGAAAGCGGCATATTTGGTATCATACAGGATGTAAACGAAAAAGATGACGCCTTAATCTGGAAAGTATTAACAACTGCAGGCGAAGTAATATTTTCCAACATTTTAGTCAAAGACGGTAAACCATACTGGCTAGGTATGGGTAAAGAAATACCTAAAGAGGGGTTAAACTATACCGGCCAATGGTTTGAGGGTAAAAAAGATGAAGCAGGCATTGAAGTAACAGCCGCTCACAAAAACGCACGCTACGCCGTATCATTAGCCGCATTAGGAAACGTAGATCCAGAGCTTAACAACCCAAATGGTGTAGAATTAGGCGGCATAATGTATGGCGGAAGAGACGCTAAAGCATATGTACCAGTGCAGCAAAGCTACAGCTGGGAACACGGCATCGTAGCTTATGGGGCATCATTAGAAACTGAAACTACATTTGCAACAATCGGTAAAGAGGGTGTACCCGAAATTAACATGATGAGCATTCAGGACTTTATATCTATACCCTTAGGCAAAAACGTTCACAACAACCTAGAATTTGGTCGCAAACTCAAAAAACAACCCATAATTTTTGGCGTAAACTATTTCCTACGCGGAATAGACGACGGCAAATATTTAAACAGCCCACGCGACAAACACGTCTGGGTAAAATGGATGGAACGCCGAGTCCACAAAGAAGTAGACGCTATAAAAACGCCAACAGGTTTTATACCCAAATATGAAGACCTAAAAACACTCTTCAAAGAAGTATTAAACAAGGACTACACAAAAGAAGACTACATAAAACAATTCACCATACGCATACCTGAAAACCTAGCAAAAATTGAAAGAGTCTCCAATTTCTATCAAGAAAACGTCACAGATCTTCCTCTAGAAATGTTTGGCCAACTCTACCTACAGCGCGAAAGACTACTAGAAGCTCAAGCAAAACACGGCGACTATATCTCCCCCGAAAAATTCCAGTAAACCCTTAAACTTTGGAAAAAACTTTTTTTTCCTAACATTTTTTTACCTATAGCTTACCTGTTTACCTAGTTTGTTTAAAGAAAGACTTAATTTTAGCATTTATTATTGCGTAAGTGATTATTATGCAGGTAGAAACTTTTCCAGTTGGTATGCTCTTAACTAATTGCTATGTTGTAAATTGCACCCAAACAAAAGAAGCTATAATCATAGACCCAGGTATAGATTTTGCTGATGAAGCCCAACCAATATTTAGCTACATTGAAAAAGAAGGACTAAAAATAAAGGGTATAGTTAACACACATGGACATCAAGACCACATAAAAGGTGATGGACTAATGCAAAAACAATATAATTGCCCCATTTACATCCATGAAAATGATGCCTATTGGCTAACCCGTTTAGAAAATATTAACGTAACAGAAAAAGTGTTACTCAAAGACCACGAGAACATCCAATTTGGAAAAGTCTGCCTAAAAGTTATGCACACCCCCGGCCACACCATGGGCAGCATATGCCTAATTGACGAAAAAATCATGTTTTCAGGAGACACACTATTCTCAGAAAGCATAGGCAGAACAGACTTCGCCGAAAGCTCACCCAAAGACATGAACGAAACCCTGCAAAAACTAACAAAACTACCCGACGAACTATTAGTCTACCCCGGCCACGATGAAGCCACCACAATAAGCCACGAAAAACACGCAAACCCATTCCTAAAAGTCATAACACAATAAAACACATTTTTTACGTAATTTCTCCTTTTCTATTACTATGTTTTTTCTTTCTATGCGATAAAAATAAAGCAGTTATAGCAATGACAATCATTAAAGTTAATACAGACATAGTGAGCAAATTTAAGAACCGTTGGTAAGCGATTTCCTCAGTGTAAATCAAAGACTGAACTAGCCTTCCTCTGTTAAATGTAAGGCATTTAGAGTTAAACTCGTCAAATTTATTATTAAGAAAAGCAATAACATCTTTTTTCCGTGATAGATCAAGTAAACCAATTTCTAATCTATTCTTAACCTCATTTATGCTCATCGTTGCAATATCAAAATCACTCATTACTTCAGATAAAGCGTTTTGAATTTTATATAAGTAAGACAATGAAAAAGTAGCCACTTCAAAAACAACGTTTTCACTATAACCCGTTAGTTCCCGATAATCATACTCTGTGTCCGTATCCACATCTTTGGTTAAAACAATATGTAACCTATTAAACTTGTCAATATAAGCGCCTGCATACTCATCAGGATACAGGACTACTTCTCTTTCCCCAAAACCATCATCCACTAAAATCGTGGGAAAACAGCTAATCACTCGAGAAGCAGTAAAAGCTGCCCTAGAATTAGCATCCATTCCCTCGTCATATGCAAAAACTGGTATAAAGGAGCTAAACACAATTACAGAAATTAAAAGAACACTAACAAATGTCAAAAAAGACTTTTTGAACATACTAACCAGCCCTCGGGATTACTAGATGAATACACATCACTTAATCCTCAAAAGCTGTATAAAACAACCTGTTATTAAAAATTTCGCAATGCTTACTGCATGTAAGTCGTTTCAGATATTATGACAAATCAAGGTGTTTCGTATTATTTTATAAAGCATAGTTAAACAATCATAGTAATGATGTATAGTGGAGGTTTGTGAGTTGTGGTTTTGGATTTTAGGTTGGGTGCTGCAGGGTTTTTTGTGTTGTTGTCTAATTGTATTTATGATGCAGTGAGACTTATCAGGTGTATTTGGAGAAGGATACGGTTGAGAAGGTTTGATAATTTGAAGATTCTTTGAATATAATCAGCTGCGTGTTTATAATATTTCGTCGTTGGATAGTTGGTTGTCTATTTCGTTTATTGTTCAGTTTTTTCTTGAGGTTCGTAATATTATGCTCCTTCAAAACTTGAGAGGTATTTTTACCTGATTTGTTAATGAGTTAAAGTTTTTTCACAGCGTAAATTGGAGGGATAACAAAACCTATATTTTCAAAACTAACCAAGCACAACGAGAAATCTTACCGCCTTTGACATAAACAAATCATGTAAAAATGATTATGCCGCTATTTGTATAGCGGGTCTACGATTTTAACTGGCCAACCGTTTTTTTCAATTAAAGTTTTTGCTTTTTTCTGCTGTGAATTGTCAATTGCAATGGCGTGAAGTAAATCACTTTGTATAATGCTGCCAAATCCTTTGATATGTTTTATCTCTTCAAGTAATAATTTATCATCTGTTTCAAGTACTGTTAACGTATGTATTTTAACTCGTCCAATCTTTAGTTGCCAGTCATCAAGAGAACGAATTACATTGTCAGGGAGTGGTTTGTCGCTTGCTTTTTGTAAATCTTTTTTTATCTTTTGGGGAGTTATATTGTTATCATGGGCTCGGATTATTGATGCAAAATCAAGTTTATAAACGGCCGCGTTTCCATCAACAGAACTTCGGGTCAAAAATTTGCTAAAATATGTCTCATGTTCAATACGACATTTAAGTCCTGAAATGATAACTGAATAATCTGGAAGCACAACAAGTTGTCCTTGGTCATTTAATATACCAACAGTTCTAGATGCTTGATATTTATCAGTTAATCCAAAAATCCATGCGCCTAACTTTGTAAGGCGAAGACCTGCAATTCCGACACAAAAGTCATCATTAGCATACTTTATACGTGCAACATCTTCGGTATATGCAATATCAACTAAGCCCATTACGGACAAAAAAGACAATACTATACGTATAATCTGAGATTCACACTCATCCCAGTCAGGTTTATAGTAGCCGTAATAGTAATCATTAAATTTGTAACCCTTAACTATAACATCCCCGTAGAATAATCGTCTAAAAAAAGGTCCATTAAACAGTTTTAGGTGATTGTCAAAATCTTCAAAAGTTATGAATTGATCAATTGGGCATTTTTTTAGTAAATTGATAATAGTTTCTCTGCATTCCTGCCAATTAAGTCGCCAATAACCCTCATTGAATGCAATATATGTTATGTAGCGAAGTTCAGAAAGGTTATTTTTTGTAAGATAGCTGTTAAATAAATATTTTGCTAATTCGTTAGGTGGCACAGAGAGTAAATCTGGCGCGTTTTTGCTTGGCTGCACAAGGCCCTCTTTGTCAATGGTAAGCAAGCCAGAGTTGGCGGCTATGGCAAAAAAAGGGTGGGCAACTTTAAAATCGTTATTGTGCTTAGCTTCTTTTGTAGTGCAAAACTTGCCGTTTTTATCACACACTTCTTCAAAACCCATTAATTCAGATAGTTTTGCTAGTTTTGCAGTTGTAAGATCAAATGTTGTTGGTTTTACTTTCAATTTTTCACTAGTAGACAACTTAACAATTGTTGCAAAATCGCTAAGTCGGTTTTCTCGGCAAATTATGTAATCAGTTTTTGCAGGAACATATTCGCTGTAGCCAAATTTTATGGGACCTACTATTTTTTTTAAAGCGTTAAAAATAATAGGTGGCATGTCTCCGCCGGGGAATAACAGCACTGTTTTTGTGTCAGGGATATTCCATGTTAAAAGATGAAGAAATTTTAAACGTGTGTAGTCAAAAGGTGAGGTAATGTTTTTTTTGTAGCCAGTAGAGGTTACGTATTCGAGTTTAAGGTTATGTTTTTTAGCGTATAGAAGTGTTGTGGGCAGATATTCGCCGCCACATTGCACTATATAGCGTATAAGATCCTGTTCGCATTCAGATAGAGCATTCCAAATGTTTATAATATTTTGTTCGTTAGCATAGAACATGACGAGATTTTTTACAAGATCTTTTTTTAGAGCAGGAGGTTCGCTATTGAAAACACGTGTGTATAATTTAGTTATCCCGGTGCCCTCAACGCAACCAGGCATTGTGTCATTAGAACAGTTATGTATATACGTTGCAAATTCGTCTAGTTCATTCATTGCCATTCTTCCGAGTTCATTATTTTGTATGGATATCCTTGTTCAGTGAGGAATAATTGGCGGTGCATTGAAAAGTCTTCTTCGCGTGTATCACGTGAGACTAAAGTGTAAAAGTATGCCTTGTTTTCGCCTTGTTTGGGACGAAGAATACGTCCAAGCCGCTGGGCCTCTTCTTGTCTTGAACCGAAACTTCCGCTAACTTCAATGGCTACATTTGCATCAGGTAAGTCTATTGCAAAGTTTGCAACTTTTGATACAACTAGGATTGAAAAGTCTCCGCGTTTAAAACCGCCATATAGTGTCTCACGATCTTTGTTGGATGTTTTTCCTGTAACAAGGGGTACAGAGAATTTTTTGGCAATCCGTGCAAGTTGTTCAAGATAAACTCCAATAATTAAAATATGTGCCCCCTCATGTTTAGTGATCAAGTTTTGAATTATTGTAAATTTATCAGGGTTTTCTGCTGCGATGCGAAACTTTTCTCGTTTAGGTGCAATAGCATAGGGCATTTTTAACTCTTCAGACATAGGAATTCGTATTTCAAAACATTCCGCCTGAGCAATCCAACCTTGTCCCTCAAGTACTTTCCAGGCCATTTCATGACGTTTGGGACCAATTAAAGCAAATACGTCTGCTTCATGTCCATCCTCACGTACTAGGGTAGCTGTTAAACCAAGGCGTCGTTTTGCTTGTAACTCTGCGGTTATACGAAAAACGGGGGCAGGAAGTGTGTGTACTTCGTCATAAATGATAAAGCCCCAATTGCGTTTAGAAAATATGTTAAAATGGTTCAGTTTACCCTCGCGGTCCTTTGCACTAATGATTTGATAAGTTGAAATTGTGACAGGTTTTATCTCTTTTTTTTCTCCACTATATTCACCAATTAGTTCGGGGGCAATGCTTGTTTTTTGAACTATTTCGCTAATCCATTGTCGTAGCGCGGTAATTGAGGTGGTAAGAATTAGCGTTTCTGTCTTCAACTCTGCCATGGTTTCAATTCCAACGATTGTTTTTCCTGCGCCGCATGGTAAAACTATAACGCCATGGTCACCTTTGCCGCCTGCGCGAAAAGCACTAACGGCTGCTTTTTGATAATCTCTAGCTTGAAAAACATCTCGTTTTAAGGTAAAATCTAGTTTTTCTCCGTCTGCGTATCCGGCTAAGTCTTCGGGTGGGAACTGGATATTCATAAGTGCCTGTTTTATATGTCCTCGAAATACGGGATCTATTTTGACCCTGTTATGCTGTGGAGTGTCAATGAAAAATTTAAAGACTGATTTATCAGCGCAGAGTTGTGCCATGATAAATTGGTCATCGGTTTCAAGAAACAGTTCGCTCTGTTCTCTGCGGATTCGTACTTTGCCATATCGATCACTAATCTGTGTTAAACGTGCAATAACTGTTTCAGATATTGGATATTTGCTGTATTTTTCAAGAGAAGCTACAATATCGGCACTTTTTACTCCAGCGCTTGCTGCGTTCCAAAGAGAAATAGCTGTCATTTTATATGTATGAACATGTTCAGGGGATTTTACAATTTCAGCAAATGCTGAAAGTTCATCACGAGCGGATTCATAAAGGGCATTGTTTGTTTCAAGCAATAAAGTCATATCGCTCTGAACAATGAGCGGTTTGTAGTAGATGTTTTCAATCATTTTTTAGATACACACACATATTTGTGAATTTAGCTATACATGAAACGACTGGTTTTATAACCGCTATAAGACTACTATGCAAGTTTAACACTGATATCGCGATGTTCAATCTATTTGAAAATTATAAATATTGCGGCATGTTTGCCATGTATTTTTTCGCAAAATAATTCATCTCTGCAGGGCTATGTTTACAGGCAGACTATTGTGCGTATGTATTTGCACTGTTGTATCGTTGACGATTGGTTGCTCGGTTGAAGTTAAAGAGTCTTTGTTCTGTAAAAGCTGGGATGTTTAAAGGTTTAAATGGATAGGGGTAAAAGCTGTTGTTTTCTTGTAACTGTTCAGTCGTAGCTGTTTTTTGAGTTTTTGGTGTGCACATTGTTTACATAGCACCGATACTGTGATAGAGTGAGTAAGCGTTATGCAACGATCGGATTTAGAAAAGCTCAGCAAAGAAGAACTAATTAACCTAGTCCTGGCTTTGCATAGTCAATTACACGTAATGGCCCTAAAAATAGCCGAACTTGAAACCCGCCTAAACCAAAACAGCAAAAACAGCTCCACCCCACCATCAAAAGACCCACCCTGGAAAAAACCCCAAACCCCACGACCAAAAACAGACAAACAACCAGGAACACAAAAAACCACAAAGGCCAC